>Ga0209636_10003861_pt1 | contig 15317 bp, 13 predicted proteins | sample DeeMarSWOR152_54_FD_187464 | JGI IMG/M metagenome (GOLD analysis project Ga0209636, IMG submission 187464) | Marine sediment microbial communities from White Oak River estuary, North Carolina - WOR-1-52-54 (SPAdes) (version 2) | ecosystem: Environmental > Aquatic > Marine > Intertidal zone >...
ATGGACGCCGGGAATAACCATCAACGACCTGTTTATTTTGGATAAATGTCTGGAGTTCGGCCTGGACGGGATCGAAATACCGCTTCTTTCCTATATGCGGGAAAAATTACCCGTTCGGGAACTTAAATCCAGGGCCAACGATCTCGGTCTTGAACTCATCACCTCGACAGGACTTGAGGAACAAACCAGTATTATTTCTGAAGACAGAGAAAAAAGGGAACGAGGCAAGACATTTTTAAAGAAAAGTATCGATATCGCTCACAAAGCGACATCAGCTGCGGTTCCTTCTCAAGCAGCTCTTTCACAAACTCCCTGTACCCTTCCACCTTGCTGGGACGCCCAACCCGCCTCGCCTGCCGCTCCTGCCGGTCATCAACGCTCTCCACTTCCGGTTCTTCCGTTACCCGCCGTACCGTTCGTACCGATACCCCCCAATCTGGGCGACCTCCGTTTGAATGTGCCCCACTTTCACCAGCACTTGAATCTCATCACGCTTCAGCAACGAAATCATGGAAACCTCCTGGTCGGAGGTCCCATAATCGCATGGAGCGCCGTTTATTTCTGCATCGGTGTGAAGGATTGGGTCATTCTTTTGAATTGAATCGATTTTTCTATCCTTTTATATCCCTTCTACGCTCATTCCGCACCTCCTTTTTCGTGGAGGCCAGAATTTCCGGAATCGGTTCAGCCAGATTTTTCGGAACTAGCACCTTTTTATTGTAAGGAGGAAAGAGGCGCACCCAACCCCTGAAATAGTGGTCATCCTTGACCACCTATTCCAAGGTTAAAAACATGCGGTTAATAATCAGCAGACCTGACATGGAGGTCAGATCGTATGCCTCAATAAAAAGCCCGCATTTATATTATTTCCAAATAAGGTGAAGCCAAGCACAATGGAGGTGCTTTGTAAAATACTCGCAAGAAACCATGATGTTTATCGATAATGTCCCCTAAGGGGCCCGGCGTGGCCAATTTTATTTTGAATTTTTAATCCCTTTTAGTCTTTCGAATTCACTTTTAAAAAATTCTATATCCTGTTTTATTCTAATTATTTCACTATCATCAGGGTCTTGTTCCATAGCTTCTTCGATACAAACCAGAGCTTCACTCCATCTATAATCTTTCGCATACAACATACATGTATCCCTGAGCGATTTAATATTTGTTGGATTAATTGCTAAAGACTTTTTCAAATATTTTATTCCTTTCTCAATATCTCTATTGTATCCATATACCCATCCAAGTTGCCCCCAATATATATCATTTGTATTATCAAGAGTGGTTGCTCTCTCAAGATGGAAAAGAGCTTTTTCTATTTCCTTAAGATATGTATAGGTGCAACCCAGCAAATAGTGGTAGATAGATTCATTTGGATCAAGTTCTACTGCTTTCTTCAGGTGATATTTTGCTTTATTGTATTGTTTACTATTAAGATAAATATCGCCAATGCCCCAATGTGCAATATGCTGGGTTCTCATGTCATTTTTTGACAATCTCAAAATATCCTTGTAAGCCTCAATTGCTTTTATATAATTACCTTTTTTAGTCTCCTGATCTGCGATTTTAAACAGCTTTGTAATTTTATCCATAAATTATATTCCCATGTAAAATTTTTGTTCTGCAGGTTCCGAAGTGATTTGAATGTCGCTAATTTTGGTTTTGTTTGAGTTATGTTTTGAGAAAAGCCAACAATGCATATAGTAACTATTTTAGCTTATCTTGAAAATTCATTTTTCGTGATTGAGCTTGATATTGCTCATTTCTATTTCGTCCTTATTTTTATGTATGTAACTATTCCCAGGGTGTGTTAGTCCTAACACTCCCTGGGGGATATATATTAGTTAGATATGAAATAACAGATAGCTATATCCTATAGAGAGTGTTTGGCTCAATCTTTCGCTATCTCCTCAAACTTAACTAGAATCATCTTGCATATCCTTGGCCTAAAAAAATATAAAAATGCTGCTGAATAGTTTAATTTTAACCCCGTCGCCTTTCAGCTAAAAGAACAACATTTCTGAGCTCTTCTTCATTCTTTGCCTCAATCCACTCCTTAGTAAATCCAGGGCTCTGGGTAACCTGAGCAATGGCAGATAGAACTTTTAAATGGAGAATACGATCACCGGAGGAACCGACAAAGACAAATGAAATATGAACCAGTTGGTCTTGGGGAAAAATAATCCCCGCTTTTGCTCTGATTAATATGACTTTAAAAATATTTTCACCTTTAACTGTAATATGAGGAATAGCCAATCCTTTAGCTATTACAGTACTCGATTCTATTTCTCTCTCTAAAAATTTGTTTAACAATTCTTCAGATTCTGTATTTAAGTCTTTACTTAATATATCTGAAACTTTTTTAAAGAAATCCTCCATTTTTAAAGGTGGTTCTACATCTAAAACCTTACTTTCCTCAATAAGTTTATGAAATTTATCTTTTATAATATCATCTCTTTGAATAACGATATCTTTTAATTCAGTAAGAAGGCTCTCTGATGCCAATTCTTTGTCCTTAGCGACTAACCTTTCTAAAACATATATAAGAGCAGAATTCTGAGCTGCCCTTTTTTGAGCATAAAACTTATACCATATAATACCCAGTAAGAGAAAAACCATCATAATAATAATAATAAATGTTCCCATCTCAATCAGAAGGAAAATGCCTCCTAATATCCCCAATATCTGTGGATAAGGATAAAAGGGAGAATAAAATTTTGGCCTGTAACTTAAGATTTTACTTTCCCTAAATAGAATCAGAGTCAGATTAGCAAAAATGTAAAGTAAAATTAAGATGCTGGAAGCAACCTTGACTAGTAATTCCAGCCTTAAAAACAAAATAGCTAAAATCATAAAAGAGCCAGTAAAAAGAATAGAGAGGTAAGGAGTTTTAAACTTAGAACTTATTTTTTGAAAGCCAGCAGGCAAAAGTTTATCTCTACTCATACTTAAAGGGTATCTTGAGGCAGTCATAATCCCTGCATTTGCCGTGGAGATAAAGGCTAAAAAGGCCCCTATACTTATTATTATTTTCAAAACGTTACCTCCGAAAACTGCTGCTCCATCAGATACAGGAATAATGGTTCCTTTTAGGATTTCCGGATTTAAGACCCCTATGGTTACAAAAATAACTAAAGCATAAAAAATAGAGATTAGAGCGAGAGAAAGAATCATGCCTAAGGGAAGATTCCTTCCTGGATTTTTTGTCTCCTCAGCTAGGGCAGCTATTTTAGTTAATCCCCCATAAGATATAAAGACAAAACTTGCCGTAGCAAATACAGGACTTAATCCTTTAGAAAAAAATGGGGAAAAATTCGAAGGATTAACTGCTTTTGATCCCCAAACAATATAGACTAAAAGAATACTCAAAAGGCCTAATACCAAGAATACCTGAAACCTTCCTGCTTCTTTTACACCTATTAGATTCAAGAAGATAAAAAATAAACAGCAAATAAGGGCAATAATATTTAAGGGGATATTGGTTATTACGCTTAAATACGCTCCCATGCCTATAAGGGCAAATGCCCCTTTTAAACTTAAAGAAAACCAGCTACAAAATCCTGCCACTGTTCCAAAAAGAGGACCTAATCCTCTCATAATATAAAAATAATCTCCACCAGCTTTAGGCATAGCTGTGGTTAATTCTGCCTTACTTAAAAGAGTAGGGATGCAAATAAAGCCAGCCAAAATGTAAGATACAATTACTGCTGGACCTGCCTTGGAGAATGCCAAGCCTGGTAGAATGAATAACCCGGAGCTAATCATTGCTCCGGTTGCAACACAGAAGATATCTAAAAGAGTAAGTTCTTTCTTTAAACCTCTCTCCATTTAGATATCCTCCTCCTTTCCCCTCCATTTAATTTAATTAATAGGGGTATGTTGAACAGATAATATCCAATTTCTCTTTAAATCTATCTATCTTAGATTTGGAAAATCTTTTCTAATTATTTATGAGTCCACTCCTATGCCAATATGGATGTTCTCCTATTCACTCATGAGTTTTGATCGAAGGGGCTTATTCTTATGACCGTAGTATTACAATAGTCACCCTCCCATCCTTCCTTGTAAACCTCTAAAAATCGATTGGAGGCCGTTTTTGAAAGTGTATTAAAAAGGTGAGCGGTTTGATCACGTGGTCGGCGCTCCTGATAACAGGATTACTGTTCTATACGAACAAGTTCTAACGCCTCGGGGCAATGACCATTCCCGATACTTGAACTCGGTCATAACCGCTCACCCAATAATTATCTTAACATAAGGAGCAGTTATATTCCATTATTAATTTTCTATAATATAATTGGGACAATCTGAAAAATAGGGTGAGATTTCAAAGTAGAGCAATACGGCATTTTTGGTAAAACTGGGAATGTGTCTACTGCTGATTTTTTGCTCCTTCAAAACCTGCACTTCGTTGATTTTGGATAGACCACAACACCTCATAGGCGACATCTTACTAAAGATTTCATATTAATCTCTATATTTTCTTAAGATTTGCATTAGTCCCTCCAGCAAGATATAATAACCAATGACGAGATTGGCAACTCCAGACCCCTTATGTGCAATCCACCAAAATGAATGACAAGGAGGTACAGGATGGAAATGAGAACTGACAAGATTAAGAGAGCACAGCTAGTTGATGTCTTGATCGCCATTCTGGTGCTTGGTTCCTTCTGGGGTTTATCGGAGGTGGTTTTATGTGGTGCTATTAGAGCGGCGGGTCTTCCGTACCGGGCTAGCATCTTGACCGGGGTCGGGATAGGCATAATGGGTATCGCTATAGCTATTTTCAGGAAGCCATCAATGCTAGTAGGGGTTGCGTTAATGGCGATTTTGTGCAAGCAACTTGTAGTACCCATTCTCCATGTCTCTGTAATGTGCAAGGCAAATTCCTGCTTGGCTGTGATTCTGGAGGGACTTGCCCTGGCAGGAGTCGTGTCCCTTGTGGGACGCAAACTGGGCAGGAGCCACTTGGCGCAAATAGCGAGCGGTGTGTCGGCAGCGCTAATGGCGGCGGCCGCATTCTACTTTATTGGCATGCGGGTATCGCCGTGTCGGTATCTTCTGTCATTCAACCGCCCTGGTGGTTTCGTGGCATTTCTAACTGTTGAAGGTCTGGTGTGGGCGGCCTTCTCAGGGATACTTTTCCCTGTGGGATACTGGATGGGAGTACGACTCAGGGATACCGTTCTTTCTCTTGGGACGAGGAAGCCCTTGTTGTATTACACTACTTCTATGGCACTTGTGGTTTGTTGCTGGGTAGCGAGCGCCTTTGCCATTGCTGCTACGCTCTAGTTCAAGGACGGAAGAGCTTCGAACTTTTTGCTACTCACATAAGATAGAAGATATACCGGATTTTCTTGTTGCTTAACCTAGATTGCCCGCATTTTCCGTCAACTCTCACCCCATAGGAATAGTCTGTAATTAAGAATAACTATAACGAAAGATATTAAGATTCAAAAGTGTGGGCATTAACAAAGAAAACAACTCCTGAAAATACAGCAAGCGAATATATCGTAATTTTTCAGATATGACGAAGAAAAAATATCGAAAGGACGGGATTGATTTTGTGATCCCGATGAGAAGATACAATTCAAGAAGCAAGGCTTTTTTGAAGGTGATGGTCTGCAGTAAGGTTTGATAAAAAATAATAATACGCTTGGAATCAAGGAAGGGAGAAACCATAAAAAGGTTTCTTCCTTTTTTGTTTTAGAGAATCATAGAGATTGTCAGTACCTTAAAGCAATGTCTTTTCCATCAAAAGTTTTCGGGGAAAAATGGGGGGAAATATTTTTATTTATACCAAAAAACTGCCATCCATCATAATATTTAAGTTGGCACCGAAGGGGGCCGGCGTGGCAAAAATTATTGCTATCATTATAATCTATTAGTATGACTAAAGCAAATCTAAGGAAATTTTAAAGGATAGAAATTTTGTTAGAAATTTCAATCTTTCTTTATCAGGCCAAAAAAATGATGGAAGGTGATCACAAAGCAAGGTATTATCCTAAATAACAGGCAATATGAGGAGTCTAGTGTATTTCCGAAATCAAGGAGTACGAATATGGAAAAAGTAGCTGAATCGGCGATCTTGGAAATACCCCATGACATGGACGAAATTTATGCGTGTGCTCGCGCATTAAACACTTCTCTTGCCTAGGATAGTTCACTCATGTTTTGCAGTAAAAGCTATGATTCAAGGAACCGTATGCGGGAAATCTGCACTTAAGAGTCTGTTGAGGATCCAGGGTGCATGCCCGATTCTATCCGGCACCGGTTTGACATACATACTTATTTATAGCAAAGGTTATAAAAGAAGTTTATACAGAAGAATTTACAGTATCAAATTGCTCTTTCTACTCGAAGAAAGCTAAATCTACTGATGAGTTCCCTACCCATAAAAATATTCTTCCATCGAGCCCGTTTCTCAAATTTTCCTTTTTCCTGATAAACAGTTTTAATACCTCACTCACTAGCTTTTTCTACTGAATAATTCTTTACCTTTAAAGATTATCTCTCCTTTTTCATTTTATGATTTGAGATCATATGAATATTATTATTAATTTTGATATGCCTGCACCCTTATCGCCTATCAATCATACTATTCCATTATACCCGACTCGAAAATCCACTTTTCTTAGAGTTTTTACCTTTCCAAAGGAATTATGGATTTTTTCCAGCTCTATTAAATACTTAATAGAAATTATCTAATTCCTTTTTTAGCTAACTCGGCAACAAACTTAACATTACTAGCATCTATAAAACCAACTCCGGTATCGATATGAAGACCTGCAAAGCCATATTTTTTAGTCATACAAATTTGAAGAATTGCTAAATATCCTTGAAGATATGGTTGCGCCTCTGTCACAAGATCACAATATCCATTTCTAATAGCAGCCACTGTTGCTGCGGTAAGATCGAATCCCACAGCATATATATCATCTGGCCCCTTGCCCGCTACTTTCAAGTAAGTCCCCAATGTAGCAGTAAGTCCTCCGTGGTCGGCTACAATCAGTTTAATATCAGGATGAGATGCTATGTACCCTGTTAAAACTGGGGTGCCCAAAGAAGGATCAGCATCCACATCTGATGAGATTTCTATATAATCAACTACCAGTCCTGCTTCTTTAAGAACATCTATTGCTCCTTTTGACCGGAGTCCTCTCACCTCCTGTGCCAGTAGACCCCAAACAAGAGCCCTATCTCCCTTTTTAAGATTAAATCTTCTAATACATTCCTTACCTAAGGCATAACCATGTGGATACAATTCCTCACCGATATAACCAAAACCTTTAGTGTTATAACTTGCTTCAAGTTTAGGAAGAGGTGTATCAATGGTTGTAACAATAATTCCTTTGTCAAATGCCCGATCAATCAGAGGTTTAAATGGATCATGCCCTGGGTGACCCATTACCACTATACCATCTACTCGTGCTGACAGGGCTTCTTTGAACTGTTCAATCATTATCCTAGGGTTCCAATCTGACCATATGTAATCAACCTTACATCCCAAATCTTTTTCAGCAGCCCGTGCTCCATTATAGAGCACCGTGGCATAAGGACATCCAGGTGGTCCTCCACAGAAAAAGCGTATTTTTATCCCCTCAAAGTGTTTTATAGGTGCGGCAACCCCATAACCTATTACAGTAAAGCCTATAAGGAATGCACATACACTAGCTAAAGCAATGAATAAAAGCTTCTTTCTCATTTTGCCCTCCTTTTGAGTTTGTTTTTATCAAAGATTTACATTAAAGACCTACTCTCTACCTTTTCACCTCCTTACGGGCCTTATTTTTAGTTTATTATGTCAGTCGTATAGAAGATTTTTCTTCTCTATAATATAAATATAAACTGCATCTCCATTTTATATATTTGATTTAATCTTATTGGAGTGGATAATATTTGTCAATAGGCTTTATCGCCTGATTCAAAAAAAAATCTTAATATACTGTCGGATAAGGTGTTTTATTAATTCATGATATCCTAGCTATATCAACCGAAGTCCAAGGAAATTAAGGTATTTTAATTAATTTTCACACAAAATATTTTTCTTTGTTGCCAATACCACTTCTAAATTGAAATTCATTATCGGGCTTTCTATAAGTATACGTAGAAAATAGTATTGTATTTATTATACTATACTTTTTGATAATTCATATAATTTTTAAACAAATTTGCGATTTCACCTATCCCCCTATAGAGCAAATATGTATAATGATCTGGTGATCCCGAAACAAGGCTTACTTTTCAGTAAAGCTCTTGTTAAAAAGATTATCAACGTAAATTTGAAACAGCTTTATTATTGGCTACTGGTTTTCCTCCTTCTTTTGTGTTTAACAATTGGGATAATATCAGTTATGATATGTTAGCTGTTCTGGTCGAGGAGCTGAGTAAAAAACATTCGAACTAAGCTATTTCTGGAGAATAACGAAAAGAGTATTTTTTTAATTCCAACTATATAGAGAGATAGGTTTTATTATTTGTTCAATATCGGTGATTCATGTAGTTAATAATATAAAGTGCTTCCAGAACTCACAAATTGAAGATCTATTCTTCAATTATCCGAAAGATATGTTTCACAATTTTTGGATGAAGAATTTTTCCTGAATGAAACGGTAAAATTATTCTTTTATTATTTTTTAAATAGATTCTGTGGCTGCCTTTAGTATGGACGTGTTGAAATCCTGATTGTAAGAGCAGGTTTTCAGCTTTTTCTGCTGTTAAACGTGGAAGTTTAGGCAAGGTTTACCTCAAGGGATGTTGTTAATATCTCTTTGCTCAAATAGATGTTTCTCTCATCTTCAGAAAGGGTTTCAAGATAGAGCTCGATCGCTTCTTTAATATTGGCCATTACTTCTTCGAGAGTATCTCCTTGTGCGTGACAACCCTCGAGCTCTGGACAGTATGCATAGTATCCATGTTCATCTTTTTCAATAACAACACTGACCTTATATGACATTAAATCCTCCTTCTACAGATGAATATATTAACCATCTAAGGAATATGCAACTACTAAGTAAGCGACTTGGGGCCGTGTGGGACTGGAACTAACTAAATAACAAGAAAATATGGGATTTCTATCCTGTGGTTGTAGCAATTCGATCGAAGCTGGTCGAGGTTATCAAACTATGATGAACGAAGCTCTTCGACAGTATTTGGGAAAGTCAAGTAAACCTCTTGATGAAGATACCCTGCGCCGCGTCCTTCGTGAAGAATTGAAAACGTAAGCTAATACATGAGGTGGTTGCAAAATGCGACTACCTTTAAAACACAACTGAACGTATAAGGTCTAAGCGGTAAAAAAACTCGGGATTTCTATCCTGCTTGTGGAGCAGTATGTTCGAAGCTCGTTTAAAAAGGAGGATACAATGAAGAGAGGTATTCTGATAAAAACCAAGGCACATTATGATCCACGATCATCTGGATCTTTGAAAGGTTATACATTATAAGAGTAATTAACGGGGACATTGGAAGCACTATCTAGAGACCGGGAAGGACAGCACAGTATAAGGATCAACGATCAATACCGCATATGTTTCAAATGGACAGATGCGGGTCCAGGGGAGGTTGAGATTTCAGACTACCATTAAGGGTAGGTATTGAAAGGCAGGAGAGATACAAATGATTCGAATCCCAACTCATCGAGAGCCAACCCACCCGGGTGACATGCTGTTGGAGGAATTCCTCAAGCCGATGCAATTGACTCAACGAGAACTCGCCGATGGTATCCATGTACCTTACCAGAGGGTTAATGAGATCATCAATGGTAAGCGTGGGATAACACCTAGTACTGCATTACGGCTTGCTAAGTTCTTTGGGAATACTGAAGGATTTTGGATGAATCTCCAGTTGCGGTGGGATCTCTATAAAGCAAGAGAGTCAGAGGCTAATGAATTACGGAAAATTCAGCCAGTGCACACTTGATTCACACCGATGAATACTCATTCGCTGGAATTATGGTGAGAGGGTTTTTAGGGTCAGGTCTACATAAATCATATCGCGACCATTCCACTCAAAGCTTTTCAAAATGAATACACCGGGGAAGTACAGATCTTTATTCATTCGTCTGTATTGAAATTAACTTTTGTTCATTAGTGAATGGTGTTATTTATCTCTTTGTAGATATATGACTATCAAAGAGATAGCAGAACATCTCGATCTTGACTGGAAAACTGTAAAGGAGATTTACAAACGATTTTTTGTTGTTACTTCCCATATTTTTCAAAACTATTGCTCTATAATTCAATAGACTTGTTTAATGATCTTTGGGTGAAGGGTTTTACCTGAGTGAAACGGCAGAATTATTCTCTTGTTATTTTTCAAATAAATTCTGTGGCTACCTTTAGTACGGATGTGTTAAAATACTGATTGTAAGAGCAGTTTTTCAGCTTTTTCTGCTGTTTAACGTGGAAGCTTAGGCAAGATTTATCTCGAGGGATGTTGTTAATATCTCTTTGCTCAAATTGATGTTTCTTTCATTTTCAGAAAGTGTTTCAAGATAGAGCTCGATCGCTTTTTTTACATTGACCATTACTTCTTCGAGAGTATCTCTTTGTGTGTGACAACCATCAAGTTCCGGACAGTATGCATAGTATCCATGTTCATCTTTTTACTCAATATGAATAATAGGCACAAGTACAGTTTATATAAAATAGCGTCACTTAAGACTATTTTATATATCGGCAACCATCGCAATCGATAGATCTGCTGAAACGACACGTAGGCTTCACCTGAATAGGGGCGATCAATAACGCTCGTGAGCGTAATTACCCGGACACGATTCCGGAATTTGTCGGCTGCAGCGTTCAATCGTGTCACTTGAAATGAAACTCAATAGGCTTTATAACACCTGTATGCGATATTCAGGAATCTTTCAACCTCGTCCATTGATGAGAATCCCTCTATCGATTCTTTAAGACTATTCGGTGTAGTATTTATGGTACAGATCTCCCAACCCATCATGGAATCCCCATCCTATTCCCTCGGTCTGTTCCACTACATCTCGACATCTCTGTATGAATATTGTGTGGAGATTGTGAGCAGTTATGTATCTAAGGACCTTTGCATACATACTAGCGATATTGTCGTAGAATCTATCGTCTATGTCACCATATGCATTTGTGAACTCCACGCCTTTCTCAACATGGGTCATCATAAGCTCAGCAACAAGTTTATGGTTCGTCGAAATATCTTTGAAATTTTTCAACGCTTTCCTCAGGACAGAATATCGGAGCTTGCCGAAGCCTCTATCGGGAAAGAACTCTGAAATAATCTGTTTCTTATATTTCTCGAAAGCTCTTGCCTCTACTTCTGGATCGAACTTTGCCTCGATCAGTTCTTTACATTCAGATTTCTTACTGTACAATTGAAGTAGCAAGGCTTCAAGTTCATCATGCGACAATAAAGCGATTTTATTCCTCAACTCAGTTATTTTCATATTAGCATCCTGATTTAACTCGAGTTCATTTCACCCGTATAGAAGCAATTATGTCGCTTAACGTTCCGCGTGTGGCAAATGCCATCATTGGTTATTCATAATACTACCACTAATTTTATTTCCTTCAAGTACCAATTCGTGAGAGTATATTACTCACCGTGGCGGCCTGCCAAATCCCATGATTTTCAATTAGGTTACTTTTTAATATTTTTCTTCTTACATGTGTGAATTGTATATGGCAAGATAATTTTAATAGTTGTGTCTATTCTGTTCGTGGTGGTGAGTGACACATAAACGAACTTTGTTCTATAGAGGATTATAATAATGCAAATAAATCATTTTACCTTATTCTTTGCTAAATAATGTTGATCAAGAGCCTGTCGGAGATAAGTCTTTATCAGTGCTTGACGACTTATGTTTAACTCACTCGCCGCCTTATCGAGTTCTTCCAACATTTCGACAGTAAAATCAACATTAACTCTTTGAACAGGATATTTTATTTTTCCTTTATTTGTAAAATGTTGAGAAATATCTTCTCCTCTATCTGCCATCTCTGCTATTTCATCGGCAGTTGGTTTCTTATATGTTTTCTTCATAAAGTTTTTCCTCCTGAGAGGTTGATTTCCAAAGTGCTACAAGATGATACTATTCACCTTCCTCATCTTCACGAATCTCAAAAATCACAGAATATAGCTTACCTTTTACCCATCCTATAGCTCTATATTGATCAGGATCATCCTCTCGTTGGTCCTCATAGTACGGGTGGTCCCAAATCTCTTGAGATTCTTCAAATCCGATCTTTCGTTTTAGATTCTTTCTAAGTTTATCGCTTTTTTTCTTATCAAACTTAAACCGCATAAATAAGTATAACTGTTATACTAAAAATAATCAATTATGAATCCATTGATGAATATTGTTTTTGAAAGTTACTCGAATTAACCGGCAAGACAGCTCGGGATGTTTTCGATTTTGTGGGTGTAGCAGTATGTTTGAAGGGCTTCCAATAGGGGGAGATGAATAGCACAAACGCGAACTAAGCCTTTTTAGGGTAATGCAGGTCTTGCATTTTGATTGAGGTGTTTTCCTTAAGAGACATAGCATTGCTAAATAAATTGAAAAATGTATTAACTGATTTTGACTGTTGGTTCAGGTACTGTTCTAATATGCTTATAGGCTTTATAGATATCTAAGGCCTGTTGTGCATTCAACCAGAATTGGGGTGACATATTGAAAGCAGCAGCTAGCTTGACTGCCATTTCCGAGGTAACTGAAGTTTTATTATTGACAATGCGATTTACTACTTTCACATCACAACCAATATGATTTGCCAATTGTTTTTGAGTTACACCTAAATCATAAATAGCATAACATCGTGATCACTTTTTATGATTAAAAGACCGAGTATAAATCTTGTTTTTATGCTCTAAAATAAAGAGGAGAAGGCTGTGGAAAGTGCCGCAATTGTGGAAAAATAAGAGATTTTCCCACAATTGCTTGAAAAACTCTTACTGAGTTTCCCACACTTCCCATAGCCTCTACTACTACTCTTTTTTAATAATTTTATTAAAAAGAATAGTCTGCTTTTGAGTTTTAAATCTAAAAAATCAGTAAAAAAAATACTACGGTTTTTAACTTTAAATGACATAAATGTGGTAATTTCTTGACAACTAAACTGCTATTTCCTAATATAAAAAATCAACCCATTTTAATATGAAAATAAATCTAAATCCGGAGGTTTTATATGGGTCAGGAAACATACAAGAGTCTATTGCACAAGATGACACAGACAACCCCCACATGTCTGTGGAACGATTCGGCATCCGTTGAAGAGCTCACCTACGCAATTGAGAACGGCGCAGTGGGGGCAACATGCAACCCGGTGATCGTACTAAAAGTGCTTGAAAAGGAGATGCATCTGTGGAAGGACCGTATCTATCAGTTCATCAAGGAGATGCCGGAAGCAACCGAAGATGAGATCGGCTGGAGGCTTGTGGAAGAGGTCTCAGCAAAGGGAGCTGAGCTCTTGAAGCCGATATTCGATAAGCACAAGGGGAAGAATGGAAGGCTTTCGGTTCAGACAGATCCCAGGTTCTACCGAAACACGGATGCAATTGTCAAACAGGCAGTTCACTTCTCCAAGATCGCTCCAAATATAATCGTCAAGATTCCTGTGACAAAAGCAGGAGTGCCTGCCATTGAGGAGGCTATATACCAGGGGGTGAGCACAAACGCCACAATATGCTACACCCTTCCCCAGTGTATTGCAGTTGCCGAGGCTGTTGAGCGAGGCTTCAAACGACGGGAGAAAGAAGCAAAGGATATTTCAACCATGGGTCCTGTGTGCACGATCATGGTGGGAAGGCTTGATGACTGGCTAAAAGTGGTAGCGGAAAAGGAGAATATCACCACAGATCCTGGAGTGCTGGATTGGGCAGGCGTGGCTGTAATGAAGAAAACCTACAAGATATATAGAGAGAGGGGCTATCGGGTAAGGCTACTTTCTGCAGCATTTCGGCATCATCTCCATTGGAGCGAGTTCATTGGCGGTGATGTGGTAATTAGCCCTCCTTATAAGTGGCAGCGTCGCTTCAATGACAGTGATGTAGAGGTGGCGCCTAGGATAGATAAGCCGGTAGACAAAAAGATCATAGATGAGTTAGAAAAAAAATTTGTGGATTTCCGCAGGGCATATAATGAGGATGGGATGACCATCGATGAATTCGACACTTTTGGTTCGACCATGAGGACCCTGAGGCAGTTCATCGGCGGCTGCCACGATCTTGCAAACCTCATACGAGATTTTATGATCCCAAATCCTGATGTGTAGGATATAACTGTCAGTTTTCAGCTATCGGCTCTCAGTTGCACACTGACAACAGATAGCTATTTACTAAAATTTTTAAATGAATGACTTCAATTCATTACTTTTCCACGAACCAGCTTCTTGAAATTGAGCCTGATGATGTAAAGGTATTGACCAACTGATGATAAAGAACCCTACTGAACAGATCATACTTTTGAAGAAGCAGTTGTATGACTACTACTCGAAATTATGTCCTCTTTAATCCTGATTCACATCTGGCAGGTTACTACGGAAACTTGGTAAAGGATGGAACGAAAAAGACGGAGCAACGCAAACGTGCGCTAGGGTTCTTGTGCGGGTCTTTTTTAGAGACCTATATTCTCTAGTGGAACCTGATAATTCAGATAAGGTTGAGGATGAAAAAAGAGGGAAAGAAAGCAATATGGCAAACGGCTTAAGCCGCAGTGATAAATATCACCGCAACATACCGCTTTTATTACCTATTAAAGATGCTACAGAAGAATCTGAAAAAATCAAGGGAGAGAAAACAGAGAAAGCAATTCTGATGTAAAATTGTTAGAAGATATTTTTATTTCACAGCTTTATTTTTTTATTTCCTTGATTAAGCTAAAACATTCTATCAATACAATGTAAACAGTTTTACTCCAGATCTCCCTCCAGTCTTAAATTATAGAGACTTACATTGGGATCGTTACTGTTTATTACCAGATTCCTATATCTCCCATAACCCTGAGGGGTAAAGGTAACATAGAATGTTGTTATACCGCTTGGCGGAATGGTGAACACTGTAGACGAAAGATCAACAGTGAAGTCAGGATCGTCAGCGGTGAGCAGAATATTGGTTATGTTCAAATCGTCTGTACCAAGATTTTTGATGGTGAATGTCGCAGGTGAACTGGAGGTGCCTATCTGGATATAGCTAAAATCATGGCCAAGCCCTCCTATTGGCACATCATTCCCGCTCTGTTTAAGGTTTATATCTGGTTCAGGCACGGAGTTCTCATTATCACGTGTAAAATGCTTATCAAAAAGATCCGAACGATACACACACCCCTCAAAAAT
>Ga0209636_10003863_pt1 | contig 15314 bp, 14 predicted proteins | sample DeeMarSWOR152_54_FD_187464 | JGI IMG/M metagenome (GOLD analysis project Ga0209636, IMG submission 187464) | Marine sediment microbial communities from White Oak River estuary, North Carolina - WOR-1-52-54 (SPAdes) (version 2) | ecosystem: Environmental > Aquatic > Marine > Intertidal zone >...
AAAGGTTGAAGGTACAGAGTTGTGGCATTCAAGGAATCTGAACTTGAGTGAATAGATTTATTATCATTTATTTTAACTTAATTCTTATTTATTTCCTGAATCAAATTTATTATTGGTTATTTTAACCTGTTACTATCTCTAAGAATGGAATCTATAGAAGACTGGGATGCCTTGAAATCCGTTATTGAGGAAAAAAAGGAGGTAGAAACTCCCAAGAAAGAAGAGCGAGAAATCCCCAAAGAATTTATGATAAATAAAACGGATCTGGCAATTATTAAAACGCTTTTGAGGAAGGAGAAGATCAGTTTGAAGGACTTAAGGGAAGATACCAATAGATCTAGGGTTTCGATATATCTATCTATCAAAAGGCTGAAGAAGCTTTCTTTAATAGATGAAAACGAGCATTTAATCGAATTAAAGAAAAATTCCCTAGTTGATTCCATAGCCGATTTATTTAATGAAAATTTTAGCTTTGAGAAACTCCTTGGTGAACGCCTCTTGATCCTGCAATCTCTCATGGATTGGAAAGGCCTTGATCAGATCGCAGTGGAGTGTAATATCTCTACTCCATCAGTTTATAGGTATCTAAGAGAATTGAAACCATTGATCAAAAAAACTGGTAAAGGCTATAAGATAAATGGGGACAAAAAAGGTCTGATCGATTTTCTGGAAACAGTAAAAGATCAGATTGAAATTAGTTCAAAGACATTCCAGATATGGTCCTCATCCGATGGAAAATTATTGAAGACAATTAATGCTATTGATGGATCCCTAACTGCGTTTTCCCGTTTCCCGGAATTTGATGTTGATTACTCGTCAGAGTACTTCTATTATTATGTTCCAAGAAAAGAACTCAGCTTAGAAGAGATATTTGTCCATTCCCTGAGGTGTGCCGAAGATGATAAAATCTTTTCAATGGTTACTGAATTTTATATGAAAAATAATGAAAGGATGGATATTTTCAACATAGATGAGTTGGCATTGAGATTTGATACTGTAGATTCTTGGTTGGATCTACAAGCGCATATCATGGACATGAGGGGTAAGGATGACGATACAGAAGAGGATTCAGAGCTTTATTATCTCTCCCCCGAGAATACCTTTCTTTCCAAGTCTCTGTCCAATACCTTGGGTGATATCCTGGAGTGCGAGGAGATAATGAAAAAAGAGGAACTTAGCTGGGAAATATTGTTCCATGAATATGTTCTCCAGCAGAGATATCCAGATTTTCGCTGGAAAGTGATAATAAGTCGTTTGCAGATCTTGGAACAAAGAACTGGAATTAAAATACCGACCCTCAAGAAACTCTCAAACATGTATCTCGAAAAGGCGATAGTGAAGGCCATAAAAGAACCGAGGACCGTTAACGAATTAAGAAGGGAATTAAATATTCCAGGATATCGAATAAGGAATACATTGAGCAGGATGGTTAAAACAGGATTTATCCAAAAAATCGAGACAAAACCGCTAAAATTTACTGCTTCTGTATCATTTTGAAAAAAAGACCATTAGCCCCATTATCAGATTAAGTATTGCCACCAATATACATACGTTTGTTATGCCAATTAATGGTATTAAAATTGCACTTGAAAAAATGGCTCCAAGACATGCCCCCAAAAGATCTGATGCATAAATCGTTCCGGCAGTTTGGGCTATTTTCCCCTCTTTTGATAGATATATCTTATTAGCCAATGGGAATTCCAGACCGACCAAAAAACCGGCAATGACCATCAGTAAAGGGAATAAAATCTCAACGGAGATTAATTGCAAATCTCTGAGATGGCTGGAAATTTCTATAAACATAAAAGGGAGGAATAATGAGTATAGCACTATGGAAAACTCGATCTTTGCAAATAATTCCCTTCCCTTGTTTTCCATAATTTTGTTCATATAATTTCCGCCAAGGGCCAGACCTGCCATAAAAGCCGCTATAATGATCGCAATTTTATAGTAAAGGTAACCATACAACACCTGAAAGGCGATAAGGGAAACGACCTCGTAGACCATCCCGGTAAGTCCGATAGTAAAGATTGCCGAGGGGATGAGCAACCTCTTGGATAGTTTCCAGATTGCGATAAGGATTGAAAAAAAAACTATTGGTATTAGTGCAATTAATTGTATATCTAATAGATGTCTAAGCTCCGGATTGGTGAGAGAGCTCCAGAGCAGTATGTCATAATAATAGCCTATTGGTCTGAGATCGGTATTTATCAAAACATCGTCGTCCTTTAATGAGTCAAGGGTGAAATTTATTCTATCCCTTGAGAGTTTATACTCAATATAAGAATTGTCTAAGAGCATCGTTTCTATGTCCCTATCCTCTAATCTTTCGCTGAGTATTTCTGGATCATATATAAGTACATCCCTACTTTTTGATGCCAGGAGAAAGCTCTTTTCTCCGGGGATTACTATCAGCTCGGGAAAAACGGTCTTCATCGTCTTGTATATACTACTTCCAAGAATTCTCTTCTCCTCGCCAATATAGCTCTCAGATGAGGAAACTCCAACAGAGAGTATCCCTTTTTCATTCAATATCTCGCCAACTTCTTCAAAAAATTCTCGGGTATAGAATCTATTCAATTGAGCTGTGCTTGGCTCTGGAAGATTCACTATTACCACATCGTAATTCCCTTTTTTCTCTTTTATGAAAAATCTTCCATCTGTTGCAATTATCTCAGCTCTCGGATCATTTATCGCTTTTAGATCTTCCTCTGATATGTGCCTCTTTGAGACCTCTATGATGGTTGGATCCAATTCTACATAGGTAACATTGTCTATGGAATGCTTCAAAATCTCTTTTAATGCTCCTCCAGTACCGCCACCAATTAACAAAACCCTTCTCGGCTCTGAATGTTCTAACATGGGAAAATGGATCAATTCTTCGTTGAATTCCGTATCCATCGTTGTGAACATCAACAGACCATTTTCATAGAAATTGTATTGTTTATCCCTCTCTAAAACAACAATATTTCCGTAGATTGAATTCTCAGAGCTGATTAGATCATCACCCCACTGTAATCTACCGGAGAGGGATTCGATATGAACAGCACCAAAGAAAAAGCACAGGGTTGCAATAATCAGAAGAAAGGAAATAACTAGAGCAAGAGAAGATTTAAGTAAATTTTCAAGTCTGAGTAAAAAGAGTGCAGAGATAAGGCTTACTATGGCTATAAGAAATGCTATTTGGAATGAATCCAAATAGAGAACGAGGAGATAGCTGAAGAGTATCCCTCCAATTAATGATCCAATAGCCTCAAGAACATAGACCCGACCTATGCTGACTGCTGTTTTTCTCGTTTTTTTGGCATAGATTCTACAGCCAAGAGGGAATTGGAATCCGAGTATTATACAAAGGGGCATTAAAATAAGGAATGACGATCCTAGAATCTGAATTAAACCGATCAATTCACCCTGGCTTATCCCTAAAATGTACCTTACCATCCTAGTTGCAAATATCTGCAAGGGTAAAGTTAAGGCCACGAGTATCTGGAGAGAAATAAAACTCCTTATCCCAAGTTTAAATCTCTCAGCCAGTAACCCAAATATATAACTTCCGATAGCGACCAGAAAAAGCCAATTTGCCAAAATTAGTCCTAGGGATAGTTCATTTCCATAGAAAACGATCATGAATTCCCTTATCAACACTACCTGTCCGATTACGGAAATAAAGCCAATCAGTAATAAAGCAAAGATGAGACCTTTTCCCCTCATATGAAAGATATTTGGTTGTGTGTTTATAACTTTCCAAATTCCCTGCGTTTCCTGTTAAAACGTTTGATTATTCCATCGGGAACCGAATTTACTATATCTGTCATCCTGAAGGCTTCGGCAGTCAGAACTATGAGATCATACGCTTCTACCCTCGCATGGTCTCTACAGGTTTCCTGCCCCCTGTAGGGTTTTTCACCCTCTGCAATAAGTTCCCGGATCTCTTTCACATGAGACTCCATTTGATCCAGATGCCATTCCATGCTCTTATCTGACGTAAGAAGTTTTTTCATTTTATTTACCTCATCTTATTAGATCTCTTTTCTAATATAGCATCAATGGGAATCAATAGAAAGCTTTTGCTGGTATTTTTGGTCGGGATTCTTTTTGGGATAGCGTTAGGTGTGGAGGTAGTTCACATTGCAGAAAGGGGGGTATGTCCTCAGACATACTGCATTGATCAATCCTCAATAGTGCCAATATCCGACAGGGGTTATTTTCCAGCCGTTCACGACGCTTTTCAGAAGGCCGAGAAATCCATTCACATAGTTGCCTTCGAGCTGAAATACTACTCTAAATATCCAGAAAGCAAGCAGAATATCCTTGTCAATGATTTGATAGATGCGCACAACAGGGGGGTTGATGTTAAGATCATCATGGACGAATATTCAACCGAGAATAATGCCTTTAACTATTTAAGAGAAAATGGTGTCTCGGTAAAATACGATGGAAAAGATGTAACAACCCACGCAAAATTGATCGTAATTGATGGAAAAATCGTCATTCTGGGCTCAACAAATTTTAGCTACTACGGACTGGAAAAGAATAAAGAGGTTGATGTGATCATTCTGGCAAAACACATAGCTGACTATTTTGAGAGATATTTTCAAGACATTTGGGAAAAAAATTGATATTTTTGTAAATCTACCTTCTAAAGTACGTAATAACTTAAAAAGATTTAAATTTAGATACTAAACAATACAGGAAATATGTACAATGCAAAAAATAAAAACATTAAGTATTGTATTTTGTTCGGTGTTCTTACTGCTTTTTTGTGTATATGCTCAGAGTGAGATAGGTACTATTTGCTATCCTCCTTGTACAGATTCCGACGGAAAGGATAACTTTGATGTCTCTGGGTGGTGTGATGGGAGTAATGGGTATTTTGAAGACAGATGTAATGGAGATTATGCTATTGATTATTACTGCCAATCTGGATGTGGTAATTGTGCAACCACCTGTAAGTATTGTGAATATGGGTGTTCCGATGGTGTTTGTAATCCACCACCTACTACGACAACAACCACAACGACAACAACCTCAACCACAACAACCACAACCGCACCAACCTCAACGACAACAACCTCGACAACCACACCAACCACAACAACCACACCAACCTCAACAACCACAACCACACCAACAACCACAACAACCACACCAACCTCAACAACCACAACCACAACCACAACAACAACCTCAACCACAACAACAACCACAACAACCAAATATGTTGCTAAAAAACGCACGGGGGGTGATAGAGGCGGTTTACCTCCAAATATTGCGAAACCCAAAAAGACATGCTTTGATGGAATAAAGAATTGTCATGACGGGAGTTGTGAAGAAGGAGTAGATTGCGGAGGCCCCTGCCCACCATGTCCTTCCTGCTTTGATGGAATTCAGAACCAGGGCGAAGAAGGAGTAGATTGCGGAGGACCCTGTAAGCCATGCCCAACAACAACCACCTCAACTACAACAACCATGGTTTTGACTACGACTACAACGATAATACAGTATCCCACATGCTCGGATGGAATTCAGAACCAGGGCGAGGAAGGAGTAGATTGCGGAGGCCCCTGCCCTCCCTGTAAAATAGAGCAACCAGACATAGTTGGAAATGTACTTAAATATACTGGAAAGGGAGGTTTACTAATATTTCTCATGTTATTACTATTGATATTGGGCATCTACTACAGAGAGAAAAAACGCAGTCGTGAAGCAGAGAAAGAATATGGATACATCATAGATAGCATTTTGAAAGAAAGAGGCTTAATAGGCCTTACCTAATTTCTCCATATTCGTACCTCTTTTGAGTACGATATCACCCAGTAATGGGGTTTTCATCTCGATAATGTTTCTTTTCTCGAGGAGCCTGCTCCACCTCCTCACTAAATATTCGTTCACATCCAATTTCTTTGCGGCTTCTTTCAACTTAATCTCTTCATTCTCATCTACTAAGTCTATTAAGCTATTGATCATCATCTTTATCTTTTCATCCTCTGTCTCCTCTTTTTTTATGGATTCCTTTGTTTTCTTGTGTTCCTCTTTAAGCCTCTGTAGATCTACTCCAACTTTTTCTAACCTATTTTTTGGCACCTTCTTTTCTTCTTTTTTGATAGTTTTGATCTTATACCACTCATCCTCCAATTTTTTGATTTCCCCCTTTATTTTCCCCCTCTCATCCTCTAATCTTTTCTCAGCCGCTTCAACATATTTCCGTCTCTCATCAATATTTTCCCTCTCCTCATATATTTTCCCCAATTCCTCTGCCTGTTTCTTCTTTATTTCGGTGATATGTGAAACCAATTTTGGGAGATTGGAAACTCCGGACCTCTTCATTTCTTCCATCTCTCCTATTTGCTTCTTTATCATTTCTTGATCCCCATCTATCTCTTTTTTTATTTTTTCTATTTTTTTCCATTCAGCATCGATCTCTTTTCTTTTCTCTTGAATCCCCTCTTTGTCCTCATCTATTTTACTCCACACATTTTCAATGTCCTTCCATTCCTTCTCCACCTCGTCCAGTTCCCTTTCTATTCTCAATCTTTTCTCCCCCATCTCTTCCATTTCTTTATCTCTCTTTACAATCTCTTCGGATAACATCCTTTCCCTTTTCTCCCCCAACTCTTTTAAAATCTCCTCTTCCTTCTCCCGGTGTTCCCTTTCCAGTTTTTTTCCCTTTTCTCCCCACTTGATTTCTGCCTCCTTAAGTCTCTTCCATCCCTCCTTTATTTTATCCCTCTGTTTCCTAAGTGCATCTCTTTCCTCCTCTATTTTCTCTCTTTCGATATCTAACATTCTCTTGAATCTCTCCTCCATCTTCCTCATCTCTTCCTCCATCTGTATTCTGTTTTCCTCATCTGCTCTTCTCTGTGCCTCCAACTTTATCAAAATGCTTTTTACATTCTCTAAACCCTTTGTTACTCCTTCTATGTAGTCCTCATTGATGGGGGTCTCCGGGATAAGTTCAGGAACAACTGATTCCTTAGATATTGCCTTCTTGATATCCTTTAAAACCTCTTGTACATTAGTTGTCTTAGCTATAGATTCACTGAGTATTATCACATTGGCTCCTAGATCAACAGCATCAGCGGCCTTTTTCGTATCTGAATCTATTGTAACTGCTATGGGGGTAACAACATAATTCGAGATTTTCTCCAGGTCATCAAAATTGACTAATAAATAATCAATATCCATGTCCTCCAATCTCTGTGAGCTATCTAACGGTGATGGAACCCTCGTGAGATCCACCATTATCTCGATTCCAGTTTTTCTACTTTCTTTTACGCATTTCTGTATTATATCCTCGGGGGCAATGCCCGAAATCAATATAATGTCTGCGCCAGTATCTATTGCTGCTTCGAACTCAAAGGGGTGACCTATAACATCCATGTCAACTACAATCTTTTTATCAGGGAAATTCTCCTTAACCCTCCTAACTGCTCGAAGCCCTTCACTTTTTATCAATGGTGTTCCAACCTCTATCCAATCTACATAACCAGTAGCAACTGCTTCGTTTGCTAGCTTCATTGCATCATCCAGATCTACGAGATCCAAGGCAATTTGCAGTACGGGTTCCATTATCTTCTTTTATTAAATCTCAGAATAATTCGTACATTGTATCAAAATTTTTTGTTTTTTCTGTATATAACAAGTATATGCATATGGATATATAAATATGAGATTTACAAAAGTATGGTTAACCTACAATTACCTCCAATGCAGTGAAAACAGGGCCTCTTATATATATCTCTTTGTTTTTGGAGGTAATAAATCGCCGTGCAACATCCCCTATCTTTATGTTTAAATCCGCCGGGGTTTTTGCCATTTTTATCTGCATAAAACTCTTTTTTGTCCCGTCTGGGCTGTATGAAACCACTGCTGCTAATGTCTCACCAACTTCTTTACTCCCCCCACCTGTAATTAAGTTCTCTACATTTGCCACAAAAAGATTCATGACCGCGTCAATATAAGAGAAGTCTGCTTTGATTCCCTTCTCCTTCACACTAACAAGCTTCTTGGCCAACTTTCCAGCATCTGAGGGAACACCATAGATATTGCTATCATACACATAGATCTCATTCAAAGCTGCTGGACCGAGAAGTTTTGTATTCTCCTCCCGCTCAACCAAGTGTATGTCGACTTTTTTGCCTAAAAGTTTTCCGCTGTAGACGCGGAACCTGCATGGAGATTTCTCATCAGAGTATCGTTTAGCTTCCCTAACCAAGAGCTTAACAAGTTTCTTACCCTCCTCTGTCTTCGGTTTAATTTTGATCTCTACCTGTTTGGCAATTTCTTCATCACTCAGCTCTAATGCCTTGTAAAATTGTGGGTAAAGTATCTCCCTTATGTCCTCTTTCTTGTTCCTTACCATTAAAACCCTCTCGAGACCGAAACCCAGATTAAATACGGGGTGTTTTATATTATACTTTGAAAGCGAGACCGGGGAGTACATACCACAATCTGCTATCTCAATATCATTAGAATAGACCTCGAATTCTGTATCTTTCTCATAGTAATTGGATGTTGCCTTCTTTCTCACAAATCTTATCTTTCTAAATCCCAGATCTCTGAGGATTTCACCACTTAATTTCTTCCTGTCATCTATGTCAAATCTATCATCCATGACAACGCATGATGCACCGTAATGTACTCTCAAGTGCGTTGGATCGACCTTTTGCTCTCTTCTAAATCTGAGTCCGATTGAAAACAATCTTAAGGGCAATTCATATGTATCTTGCATTGCCTGGAGCGTTGGAAACCAGGCGGCAGTCATATGAGAACGTAGTGTTATCTTGCTTGGTATCGGTGTTATGGATCTAAACTCAGGGATCAGGTCTATGACCTTTAGAGCCTCATTCATACCTATCCTCAGTCTGTTTACCATCTCCTCTGCCAGATCATCACCCTCCACAGAGCCCTCCCTATACGCCCTCAGAATTTTTTTGAACTCATCAAAATCAAACTCTGGGTGGATATTTTTTATGGCAGTTATCCGTTTCTTTCCGAGACCGATATCTGGCCTCGGCAAACCTGCTAGGTAATAGCATCTATCTAATATAATTGGGGCCTCTGAGCCATATTGTTTATAGACATCATCCTCTGGAATGAACATCTGATTCTCGATTTCATCAAAACCCCTATCTATAAAGGCCTTTCTAACTTCCTGTATGATATCCTGAATGGGGTGAGTTTTTCCCTTCTCCCCTTTAGATTTCATCTTTTATTCCTATAAAATTACGGTTTGCAAATTAAATAATAGAAAAGATGAAACTTACCGACTTGGGTGAAAAGGAGATAATCAGAAGGTTGAGCGAGTTTCTGAATATAGGGGACGACGCAGCATACATACGGATTAACGATAAATACATCGTTTTAGCTACAGATATGATCTACTCAGAAACCCATATCCTACCAATAATGAGTTGGGAGCAAATAGGAAAATTTATCGTTACAGTAAATTTCAGCGATTTAGCAGCGATGGGGGCTAAACCCTTCGCATTTTTACTTGCTTGTGGCATTTCAGACGAAGATTTTGAAAATTTTCAGAGGCTCATAAAATCGGCAGATAAACAATGTAGAAAATATGGTGCAGAATATGTCGGAGGTGATACGAAATATGCAAATGAGCTAACATTATCTGGTACTGCGGTTGGTTTCGCAAAAAAGCCGGTTCTGCGCTCGGGGGCCAAGCCCGGCGATGTATTGGCTGTTACTGGAACGTTGGGATCTGCTGCATTGGCAACAGATCTTATACTCGAAAAATTAGAATGTGATAATGAAATTATAAAGAAGGTTCTTGAACCAGAGCCGAGGATCAGGGAGGGCATTCTTTTAAGCAAAAGTGCATCTGCAATGACCGATATCTCAGACAGTCTTTCCTTGAGCATCTATGATATAGCCGATAAAAGTAACGTGGGGGTTGAATTAGAAATTAACAAGATACCACTGGAAAAAACAGCCATTAAATTGTCAGAGGAGATGAATCTAAATCTGATGGACTATGCCCTGTACGGTGGTGGAGATTATGAGTTATTATTCACTGTATCGGAAGATAATCTCAAAGTTATCGAAAAAAAGATAAAGGCAACAAGGATAGGAAATATTACCAAAGAGAAAAATATAGTTGGAATTGATTCTGGGAGAGAGTTTGTCCTAAAGAGAAAGGGTTATGAACACTTTAGAAATTTAAAAAGCAGAAAACAAAACGATTTTATAGTAAAATAGAAATAGTTTTATACTATATAGTAAAATAGAAATAGTTTTATACTATAGTATTAATATTAGAAGATATAAAATAGAATAATGGTGATGAAAAAAAAATGGAAACGTATACTACTAGTATCCCTCGGTTAGATGAATTCTTAAATGGTGGTTTAAAACCCTACACAATTACAATTTTGTGGGCATACCCCGGGATCGAAAATGCACCCTTTGCGTACCAGTCTCTTATGGAACGGCTTGAATCTGGAGACACGTGTGTGTATATAAACCAGTCAAAGATGAGCAGTGCGGTTGAGGATGAGATCGAGCATTATGGTTGGGGCATTAAATCCTATAAAGAGAATGAAAAATTTTTCTTCCTCGATGCATATAGTGGTTTGATAACTGTTGAGTCTGAAGAAAGATTTTCTGTCAGGAATTCGCGAGATCCAAAAGAGATCACAAAAGCTCTAGATAAAGTACTTGATGCTACTGGACCTGGTCATACTCTTGTGATCTATGATTCATTATCCATAATGATAGATCATTGTGGTGATGCTTCCATAGATGAGTTGATAGAATGGAAAAAGATATTTGAAAAAAAGAATGCAACAGGTGTTTTCTTGTTTACCGAATGGCCATATGACGAGAAGGTTTTAAACAAACTGAGGCTGATCTCTGACGCTATCGTACAACTAAAGGCGATAGAAGAAAAGGTTATTCTGAGGGAATTTTTCATCGTTTCTAAGGTTAATTGGAACGGAAAAACCAGGAAGGGCATTTCTGTCCCCTTTAAGATAGCAGCCCCTGGGGGGGTGAAGGTTTATATCCCAAAGATCTTGGTAACTGGTGCATACAATTCAGGGAAAAGCTCTTTTGTCCATTCGGCTTCTACGAGAGCAGTTTCAGTAGATAGGGTGGGGACAACTATTGCGTTAGATCATGGGCATGTGGAGTACTCTGGTTTTTCAGTAGACCTATTTGGTACACCCGGTCAGGAAAGATTTGATCCAATCCTGGAGCTCTTGGGTGGCGAATCTCTGGGTGTTATAGCCTTGGTGGATTCAACAAATCCTCAGAGCCTAACCCGGGTAAAGGCGATGTTGGAGAGATCAAAAAGTGCTGGTTTGCCCGTTGTGGTAGCTGCGAATAAAGCAGATCTCGAGGGTGCAATGAATTCAGATGAAATCAGAGAAAAGATGAGTTTACCCACTGAAATACCTATTGTTCAAGTAACTGCGGAGGATCTCTCAAAGGTGAGGGAAGGTGAGCCAACAAAATTAAAAGAAGAGGAGGTCCATGGGGTTCTTGATGCATTATTTAATAAAATTGTTTAATTTAATGTAAAATAAATATGAGGTGATGAAATGCCAAAATCAAAGAAAGAGGAACTTGCAGATCTGTTGAAAGAACTTGAGAACGTTGGGGATATAGATGGTGCGGCTATAACAACCAGGGACGGTTTACTTGTTGCTTCTCGATTACCTAGAGATGTCAATGCCGAAACCTTTGCAGCAATGTCGGCAACAATGTATGGCGCAGCAGAAACTGCTGTATCTGAACTAAGGAAGGGCACGGTTAAAAGGGTTATATCCGAGGCCGAGGACTGTAAACTAGTTGCTGTAGATGCTGGACCGACAGCGGCAGTAGTTGCTTTAGTAAGGCCCGAGGCGAACCTAGGTTTAGTTCTTATGGAAATCATAAAGGTAGCAAATGCAACAAAGGAGTTGATGAAATAACAGAGTATATATCACCCAAAATGGATCTACCTAGGGGGAAACGCATCATATCCGAGAAGATAGCTAATCTTGGAGCGGTTTATAAGAAATTACCCGAGAACTTTAGGGGGGTTATCCGTATTTTTATGAAGTTTGAAAGCAGAGTGCATAGAGGGGACATACTAATAGATGATGGAAATATCCTAGGTGTTTCTCTTGATGACTTGGATAAGAGCATAAGCTCATATGGAGAAGGGGCTCTCAAGGAAATAAAAAATAAAGCACCCCAATCAATGGGCGATGTAGATGTCTATAAATTCGGTGAAATTGAGATGTCTCTTGCTATCGATTCAAACGAGAGGGTATTGTTCAGACACGCTATACCGTTAGATCGCCTTGGAGTGGGGGAGGTAGTGGTTGAAGAAGAGCGCAAGGAAAAGGAAGAGAGCAAGAGAAAGGGGGAAGAGGAGCGTAAGGAAGAGGGAGAAAGGAAACGCAAGGAAGAGGAAGAGCGCAAACGCAAGGAAGAGGGAGAAAAGAAACGCAAGGAAGAGGAAGAGCGCAAACGCAAGGAAGAGGGAGAAAAGAAACGCAAGGAGGAGGAAGAGCGCAAACGCAAGGAAGAGGGAGAAAAGAAACGCAAGGAAGAGGAAGAGCGCAGGAGAAGGGGGGAAGAAGAGCGCAAGGAAGAGGAAGAAAAGAAACGCAAGGAAAAAGAATCGATAGAGGAATGGAGAAAGGAACTAGGAAAACTCGATGAGGAATGGGCAAGATTAGAGGATGAATGGAAAAAACTAGAATCCATAAAGGATTTATCTGTGGAACAAGAAGCCGAAAAGAAAGTTCCAGAAGCCGAAAAGAAAGTAGAGGAGTTAACAGAGGAAGATCTAAAAGTACTTAAATCCAAGCCAAAACTGTTAAAGAGTATCGGTTTTACTGATAAATTAAGACTTTTAAAGTTTCCGCGCGCATCAAATGTTATGGAGCTTATGGATGGTAAGAAAACTGTGGGAGAAATCTCTGAGGAATTGGACATAGATAAAGGGTCCATTATCGACCTAATGGAAGAATTAAAAACGAGGGGTTACATTCAATGAGCGGAATTTTACATTAATGTATTTATATACCAAAGTAAAAGATTTAACAACAAAATGTCGAAAAAATCATTGATGTTAATCGGTTTGATATTGAATATACTTGTCATCTCCATTGCAGTTGATGCATCATGTATGGTTGACCTTAAAGATTCTGCAAAATTATCCCATGTTTCTGTTGAAACATGTACAAATGTAGGTACATTCTCCGTTGGAACATATCACGATAACAAATGGCAGGAGCTCACATATCGCTATCCAAAACCATGGAAGGGCACATATTTGACATTGAAGGTTAATGATAGGTTGTATTCTAATTCCATCTATTCAATTAATGCAATCCAGTTAGATGATTATGTCAAGGAAAAACCACACAAAGTCGGTTTAGATGTTATTTCAACAAAATGGGCACTTTCTGAGGGCATTGATGTAGAACAGATAATTAAATTGGCCGATGGCGGTGCCATTGTACAGGTTAAGATAACTAATAATAATAGGGACAATGTAAATGTTGGTGCCAGATTATCCTTAGATATAATGGTTGATGGTACTGATGGTGCACCGATAAATGTACCAGGAAAGGGCGTTATAACCAAGGAGGCTTCATATTCTGGCTCAGAGATTGACTTTGACTATTTAATTGCACAGGATAGGCAGATCAATCCTGAATTAACGAGAAGAATACTCTTAGATTATGGACCCGAAAGACCAAGTAGAGTTACTCTCGCAAACTGGAAGAAGGGTAGGAGCCCAACAGCCTGGGAATATGATGTTGATCCGTCGAGATCTACAGAACTGGATTCGGCCGTCATATTGTATTACGGCCCAAAGACTCTATCGCCCGGACAGGTAATGGAACTCGGTGTTTATTATGGCAAAAGGATCGTTCCAACCTGTTCTGATGGTGTGAAAAACCAAGATGAGACAGATGTGGATTGTGGAGGTTCAATCTGTCCAAAATGTGCGGATGGCAAATCCTGTCTACTGGATTCCGATTGCTTAAGTGGTTATTGTTGTGATAATATCTGTGAAGTACGACCAGTACCGCCAATCTCACTTACCCAGATATTGATAATTCTTGTTGTTATCGTGATACTAATAGTCTTCTTTGTATATCTCAGAAAACCAAGGGTTGTAAAGCCACCAAAAGCGCCACCAGCACCACCAAAAGCGCCACCAGCACCACCAAAAGCGCCACCAGCACCACCAAAAGCGCCACCAGCACCACCAAAAGCGCCACCAAAGAAGGTTGTGCCCGTAATTGGGGAGATTGTGGTTAACAAAACAAGGGAGGGAAATAAGATACGGATAACTGTTAATAATTCCAGTGACGAGGACATAAAAGATTCCATATTGGTAGATGGAGTTACGAGGAGTGCTGATATAAAGTTTGTCATAGGAAAAAATGTAAACAGGAAGAGGAGCCGATTAATATGGGATATAGGAAACCTAAATGCGGGTAAGAAAACCGTGTTGGAATATACAACAAGCTCCGATAGGAGGTCAAGGCTTGAAAAATTCAGCTTCCTCAGCAAACGTCCAGTAATGGCAAGAGTAACAGAGAGTTAAGTATTTTAAGGATAACAATTTAGATAATAATTAAAAAAGGAAAATGCCGGGATTAACTGAAAAGGTCTCAACGTTGGCCAATAAGATGGGTATTCTTGAGATAACCATAGCCAGTGGAGAGGGTTTACCCATTACTTCAACCGCTAGAGATGGTGACAAGGAATCAGCTGATGGAGTTTACGAAATTCAACAAAGGTTACTGAAGAGTGGCATGGAATATCTTACGTTTGTTGATAAAAGGGGTATGAAGATTTTATATCATGATGATAAATTCTACTACATAGTAAGATCCCAAAAACTGATCGATGGAAACATAATATGGAAATTCAGACAGTTAGTAGATGTCGAGATAGAAGAGAGGGAAAGGGAGCGCGAAAAGAGGGAGCTCGAAGCCAAGAAAATCAAGGAAGAGCGCGAAAAGAGGGAGCTCGAAGTCAAGAAAATCAAGGAAGAGCGCGAGAAAAGGGAGCTCGAAGCCAAGAAAAAGAAGGAAGAGCGCGAAAAGAGGGAGCTCGAAGCCAAGAAAAAGAAAGAAGAGCGCGAAAAGAGGGAGCTCGAAGCCAAGAAAAAGAAAGAAGAGCGCGAAAAGAGGGAGCTCGAAGCCAAGAAAAAGAAAGAAGAGCGCGAGAAAAGGAGGAGAAAGAGATAGTTTGTTTATTTAGAGTCAATCAGATCAAGAGACCTGATTTGATAAAAAGTATATAAAAAGGAGGTAAAAAAATGCTAGAAAAGATTTTGACGG
>Ga0209636_10003864_pt1 | contig 15312 bp, 12 predicted proteins | sample DeeMarSWOR152_54_FD_187464 | JGI IMG/M metagenome (GOLD analysis project Ga0209636, IMG submission 187464) | Marine sediment microbial communities from White Oak River estuary, North Carolina - WOR-1-52-54 (SPAdes) (version 2) | ecosystem: Environmental > Aquatic > Marine > Intertidal zone >...
GTAATGTTGACCCATACTGTAATAGTTGTATTTAATCTATCTCCAAATCTATCAGCATCTGCGTCACTTGCAGTAAAGATAAATTTATGAGAACCTAAATTATTTGGAACACTATATGCTCCACTGGGATCTAAGGATAGACCTGAAATATCTGAAGCATCAACAATAAGTTCTCCTGGAGTTCCATCAGTATAATCCCCTGTGTATATGTATGAAATTTCAGGTGAGGATTCATCATCATCAAAAAGATTGAAAGATTCTAATTTTTCAACATACTCATCCCATAGGAAATTAAGAAAGTATTCTACTTTAACTATTAAAGATACATTCTCTTCAATAGTATTAGTGTTAATTATTATTGGGCCAACAATATGGTTTTCAGATTTCCCATCTATATATATCATATCAGATAATTCTAAATTTAAAATATCATATACCTTAACATAATGATCACCTGATTCATTGTACCATTTTCCACTTGAATTTTCAGATTTTAAATAGATTTCTAAATGCTCAGCTACGTACCACATAGATGGTGATGATTCTACATCAACATTAACATATAACTTTAATTTATCATCATCAAGTTTCGAATACAAGATATCTCCAATATGAACCGTATTATGAATTAATTGACTTTTTAAGTTTGTAATATCTTCACCAGTTAAAGAATTATTATACTTTCCCATAACGTAAATAGTGAAGATATCAATATTATTTTCAAAAAGAGGATCATTTATAATTGTATTATTTAAATTATCCTCAGAATTACCATATATCTGTAAGATTATATAATTTCGCCAATCTAAATAACTCCAATTAAGCGCATCTTGGGCATATACATCTGTCCAAAACTTTTGAAATTTTTGATAAGATGAAAGATTCTCAAATTCTTGAAGTCCATCACTCAAACCAAGATTTAATGAATTTTTGCTTGGTTGCTTATTATTGACTTCTAAATTAAAAAAATTATTTTGAGTTATGATTGCTGCAGCAAAAATGCAGAAAAGAAATGCAGCCATTAACGATATTATTATTTTGATATTAAATTTATTCATAGATTATAAATATCCCTTCATTATGATATTTTTGTCACGTGTTATATATAGCAAGTTATAAGATTATTGATCCATATTTAAATATTAAGGAAATTGTCCGATTTCTACTTTTTCACATGATAGAAAAGAAAATCGAGAGATTAGGAATAAGAATAAAAGATTCTTAAACGATGGGAGATTATTGATTATGTGTTAACCCGTTAATATTTCTCCCTATGTTTCGCTATTTGGATTAGATTTTTTTGTCGGCGGAAAATGGAGAAAAATTCATTTTATTCATTTGAAAAAAAAGAAAAGTTCTGTTGGGATAAATATCATATTACATTTATGTTAAAAATCATTAAAATTATGACTAAATTTGTTGTAATTTTCAGTATTTAGAAAGTATAAAGTCTTATTGGCTAGAGATTTTTTGGATAGAATCCCATTTTCATGCAGTTTATCAGTATATTTAGCGACTGTGGTTGAATGCATATTTAATTGCTCTGAAATTTGAGTTCTTGTCGTACCTTCTTGATGTTCTTTTAGGAAATCAATTATTTCTTTACACTTATCTTTTGATATTAAATAAATTATCATTCTATCTTCAGATTTTACATTAACGTCGAAATAAACTTCTTTATTCTCAATTTTCTCTCTGCAAATATACATAAACTTAATTAAAATATTCAGGTGCCACTCTACTACTGGGATATTTAGATCTAAATTAGATACAATATTATAAAAATAAACTCCGGGATTTTTTTGAATATGTTTATAAATTTTTTTTCTGTTAAAATTTAATAAAATATCATTTTTAGTAAGTTTTGAACCTTCTACTATGAAATTTTTTTCAATAAGAGATTTTAAAATAGTTTTGATACCATTTATATTGATATTTATGCCAGATTTAGCAAATCTTGAACTTATAAAAGGGACAATATCATTTACGCAAAAGAATCTATTCTTATCTAAATATTCATTAATTACTTCTAAGACGCTTTGTTCATAGCTAGAAATTATTTCTCCCCTTTTATAGTAAATTGTATATTTAGTTTTATTAATTTTAGATTTCGTATTTATCTATTTTATCTAAGATATTGTTTATAATTTCGTCCCTTTCTTTGGGAGTTAATGCGAGCATTTCTTTAATAAACCTAATTTTAATATCTCCCTTCAAACCTAATGCATCAACCTTATTTAAAAATTTTTCTGAAACAATTGTTAATTCTATTTTTTCTAAATAACTTCTCTTCTTTTCTGTTATATTCTCATCAAAAATCTGGAGTAATAAATCCCGATTAGTTAAATTACTTAAAATTTCTTTTGAAAATGGTCCTGAACCTATAAATCGTCTTGACATAATATTTTCAAGTATTTCATTCCTTTCTTTTGGACTTAAAGCAAGCATTTCTTTTACGAATTCTTGTTTCTCATTTTCATCAAATCCTAACTCATCAATTTTTCTCAGAAATTCATTATTTACAGTCGTAAGCGGTACTTTTTCTTCTTCGGATCTTTTATCAATAAAAATATCTTTGTCAACGAGCTTAAATAATAACTTCTTATTAGAAGTAGTGTTCAAAATTTCTTTAGCAGAAGGTCCAAGCCAAGATTGATAAAATCTCTTATCTGTTTCTAACATGGGAGGAATTTCTCTAGTTTTTGGTTTATATATTTTCTGATAATAATAATATGAAGTTCCTGATACAGCAACCACTGAAGCAATTGATATAAGGAAGATAATAATTATTATAATGGCTTTATCAGGTTGAGACTTTTTATTTATTGTAATATCTTTATAACCGAGATATCCCATAGTGTCATTAGCATAGAATCTAATAGTTAAGGGCCCTTGAGGTAAAGCATTCCATAATATTTGATTAATTTTTCCACTCAAATTTGTTATCGTAATGTTAGTTAACCCACCATCTAAAGTATACCATATTTTATCTATGTTAGGTTCAATAATAGAAAGATTATAGGAAGGAGCAATTCTTCCAAAAGTTTGATTATTTTGAGGTGATAAAATATTGATTATCGGATCAGAATCATCAATTTGATAAATAAAATTATTGAGTCTTACTGTAAAATATTCTTTTCCGTTATTATATTCTGAATAAGTATCTAATAGCCCCATTGATGTGTATGTGTATTCGAATTCGATAATATCATCCAATATAGTTAAACTCATGGTAAATCCATTTGAAATGGAAATGATATCAGAGCGAATTAAATCAAGAGTAGACCAATTTATTTCTGTTGGTAATATTAACCTATTTAATAAACTAAATCTAGTTAAATTTTGGGGTAAATAGTATATTTCAGGGTGTTTTCCCGTAGAAAAAGGATTTATCGCTGATGCTGCCTTAGAATTATTAATAATAATTAGACAATGATTGAAATATGGGTCAAAACCACCAATGAAGTCTATTTCTAAACTAAAGATATTGGGCATTTTACTATAATTTCTTAAAGGTATTTGAGGGGCGTTTCTTTCGCTATAGAAAACACCGTAATTATAATTGTCAGATTCATTAACACCTATAAATGATGGTTTAGATGCATCATAAAAATTGTATATTGTGAAAACTGATTTTTCTTCAGCGTTTTCCCATGATTGATTTAAATAATAAAAATCCATCCAATCTAATATGCCATATTTATTGTAATGAGCTTTTCTTCCAAACTCGATATTGTGTCCATCTAATAAAATCGAAGACATAATATTGTCTCCTAATTCTACATAATCTCCATCACTTCCATAACTACTTATTCTTGAATAAGATTCTGTAAGATTTGATCTATTAAGATAATGAAAAATAGGATTTGGTATAAATAATGGAAAAATATGAGTTAAATTATGAGGAATTGTATAATTTAATGGCTCCTTTCTAAATGTTAACAGATCAATTCCATCTGGTGTACTATTAAAATTGCTTTCTTTATTAGTCCAATTCCATAGGGAATAAGTTATATCCCAATGGGTTGAGTTTTCTAAAATGGTAGTTATATTTATTTTAAGTTTAGTAAATTTCTCAGGATCAGGAAAAATTCCATAAATAGTTTCCCAATTTGTCCCAAAAATTTTATCCATAATATAATTATCTATTTCTGCAACAATCCAAGTGTATTCATTGCCAATTGCGACATCAAGAGAATAATTAATCTCAGAAATCTTATTAAACGTAAATTCTATTGCTTTATTTATATAAGGTAAATTATTTTTATTAATACCAGAATAAGAGTTAAAATTTGTTAGATCTCCATGATCCAATCCCACAATTGCATTATATTGATTTAAATAATTAATATTTTGATATTGGAATTTAACCATTCCAGATTGATTAAATATGACTTCAAAACTACCTATATAATTATTATCATTACTATAAATATCGTGATATTCTATCACTAAATAATTGTAAGGTGCTAACCATCCAAATTCATAATATATCTCTCCTCCGTTAACAGGACTTAAATCACTACAGAGTAAAGCAACACAGTCTATATTTTTATTACTTAAATCTGGTATCGGCGCACACATAGATTGTGTGTCTCCTAAATTAGTAAAACTCATCCAGCCATTTGTGCTAACATAAATTGTATCATATTGTGTTTCATAGTAGGTAAAATTCCAACTACTAAAAGAAATTGCCTCATAAGCATCGTTTTCATTTGAAATATTCATAAGTGTACCTGATGTCGAGATTTCAATCCATGAATAAGCTGCATTATAATTCATGATATACCCTCCACCATTAGAAGAAGAAGTTCTTAGATCACCATTTTTTCTAATTGCATTAAATTCTTGAGGCAATTTTAAAATAGTTAAATAAAATGGAGTAACAAATGCTATTAATATGAATAGAACTAATAAAGATCTCAGAAATCTTTCAATTTTTATGTGATTACTCAAATTATAATTACTCCTATTCAAATCCCCTACTCCTTTTATATAAAAATTATCCTACGTCTCTATTTTAGAACTACCGTCTATAATCGTCGTATTCTTGATATTATTTTCATTTATTCTAAAAAATTTTTCAAAAGGTATTATTACTTTTTTTAATTGTGTTCTAAATTCACGAAGCTCCTTCCAATATGCTATATTTTCCATAAAAAACATTCTCTCTAATCATTATTCATATTCAAATCTTCAAATTTTACCAAAATATTTTTTGGCGAATAATTTTTTCTAAGATCTGTATCGTTGTAGTGTATATGGGAAAACAAATTTCTACTTAGTTATTATATAATTATACCTGTACTATACCTGTACTTTAGAACTCAAGATTCTTTTTGCTAATCGATTAAATACTTTATCAATGTCAGAACTAATTTCGGAGGAAAGCTCTAGATATACACAACCCTTATTTTCTGCAAACCGTTTGGCATCATTTGAGTATATAAAAATACCATCTTTCTTTAGGAAACAAGGTTTATTTCCTATTAATATATATGGATATTCTTCAAAATTGAATTCGCGAATCCTTGACAAATATTCATTCATTTGCTTATAGGTTTTTATTTTTGTTAGATCAAATACAATTAATGCCATACCCTCTTCTTTACGATATAAATCTTTAACTACTTCAAATATGTTCTCTCCACTTATATCCCATATTGATAGTATTCCATTTAACTCTTTGTTAAACATTATATCTTTTGTCAAAATGTCTATACCGACTGATAATTTATAATTGAGGCCAAATTCACTTTTAATTTGCTTTTGAAGCAACTCATTTTTCCCTAAATCTGCTAGAATAATTTTAATGTTAATATCTGGTAATTGTTCTGTAAACCCCATACTATTTGTATTAAATACTGAAATATATGTACACCTTTTTAGGTTATTTTATATAAAACTTTTTGCAGCCTATTTAAAACCATCTATAAAAAATTTGATAGAGTACTTTTTATGAATTAATTCCTCGCTAAATTCTATAATGTTATTCATCAATCACTAAAAACTTCCTAAACTTTTTCGATTAAAGGGTAAATATTTCTTATGAAAATCCTTTTTATTCAAAGTTATTGAATCATATGAGAAAGATTTGAGCTTTATTAAATGATTATAACCTTAAAGGTGTTGAAATTAAAAGATCATATCTTAAATTCATGTAGAACTAAAAAAAAAGAATGAATTTTTGAATGAATTTACTAAATTTTTGACTCTTCTTCTACTTTTATAATTTCAGCTTTTTGTTTTAACTTTTCGATTGATTGGAGTATTTTTTCATGGTAAATTTTTTCTATATCTACAATCTTTTTGAGAACATTTTGCATTGTTTCTAATTTGATTTTATTGAATTCTTCAGTTGCTAATTTTACATCATTTTCTTCCTTTTTGGCTTTTTCTTTTGCACTTTTCAGTTTACTTTCAGCAAGTTCTATTTCATTAGGTTTTAATTTTTCTTTTGGTTTACTTTTTGTCTTATTAAGACTTTTTTCCGCTTTTTCTAGTTCTTTTACTGCTTTTTCGGCTTCTGATCGCTCTGTTTGAAGTTTTTTTAAATTGATCACAAGTTCATTTAAGGGGGTGATGTATTCATCTCGAAGTTTTGCCACCTTATCTAAACGTTCTTTCTCAATAATTTCAAAAGTGTTTGCTAATGAATTGATTGCTTGTCCTAAAGAAGGAGTTTCTGTTTCAGCATAACTTTTTAATGCAGCTATAGCTTCTTTAATTTCCTTTGAAACATTTTCTTCAGCATTAATATATCGATTACTTTCTTTGATAATTTCGCTGATCTTATTACTTGTAATTCCTAAAGCATTTGATACATTATCTAAAAATTTTTTAAACATATTATATCACTTTTATCAGAATTTCAGATATAAAAAGTTAGCAATCTTAAAAGTTTTCGTGTGTTTATTGAAAGGTATAAAAAATTTAAAGATTTATTTTGTATTCGCTTTTAAATAATTTTTCTATAAGAAAAACTGAAATATTAAAAAGCAAAAGAAAAAGAATTATTAAATCCTTCCTCAAGAATATATTCTATCCCCAATTATCTTGAAATTTAAAATGTAAAAATTTTAAAAGAATAGAAATAATGAATTCGACAATCCAGTATAATAGGATAAAATTATCTATAATAAAAATAGGAGCTGATAGGTATGCCATATCTCAAAATACAAACAAATCAAGAGTTTGATAAAGGAAAAAAAAGCAGAAATATTGGATAAGGTCTCCAAACTTGTAGCAATAGAATTAAGTAAAACTGAAAGTTATGTGATGGTCGCACTTCAGACTGCTACAAGGATGGTGTTTGCTGGAACAAATGAATCTGCATATTCATGGAACTGAAGAGTATTGGATTAACTGAGTCAAAAATAAGTGACTTATCTGAATTATTATGTGATTTTGCAGAACATTATTTTAACGTTAAAAAAGAAAGAATATACCTCGAATTTGCTAGTTTAATAGGACCAATGTGGGGCTGCAATGGAAGAACATTCTAAAATTGGCTTTTTTAATTATTTAAATATTTAAATGGAAGATTTTCATATATTAATTATTCAAAAATTTAAATACGAAAACAAGTTATAGATTCATCAGTTTTTACTTATACCTTGATACTTTTTTAAATATCAATAAAAAATCCAAACAAATTGACTATTTACTTAGTGATATTGAAGTTGAAGTTGAAAAAAATTGAACATAGTAATTTTTTTTTAATATTGTTCTTTTAATTCTCATTTTTGTTACAAAGGTAAATTCAGAGTCTAATTTTCATTAATATTGCATGGAAAAGCTAAATAAATATTATTTTTAAATGTGATTTAGGGTATTGGTAAAGCTTCTTCTTTCTTTTTAGATTTTAATTTTTTAAATATGATTCTGTTTAGTATCCAATTAAAAGCTTGATGTATTTCATCTTGATTAGCAGTATCGGTAGGAATATATTTGATTGTTTTAATATCGTATCCAAAATCATCTAAAAATCTTAAGATTTTTTGAATTTCAATACGGTCAGAGATTTCTTTTTGATTAATTAATATAAGACAAGGCATTCTAACAATATTTAATTTTCCAATTGCTAATCTGATAATTCTATTAATAATAAGTCTTGCTTTTCTAAGCATTGTTTTATTGGATATATCGATAACAAATATGAAACCATGTTTATTGTTCAATTGAGATAAAAAGAAATTAATAGATTTTTTTGAATTATATATAGGGTATGTTGAGAGTGTAATTTTATAGTGAAGAAGAATTGAATTTTCAGATTTATCATCGTAATATTGGGCTTTTGATATAAAATTTCTAAGATGTTGTGCTATTTGTGATTCACCTTTGTCATAAAAATCAAACATAACTAGGTTTATTTCTCTTTTTTCCGTAGTGATGGTTTCTTTTGGAAGAGCTGAATAAACTAAGTTTAATAATTCTTTAATCTCTATCCATTTTTCATTAGTATCTCGGTTCTCGAGTTCATTCATAAGAAAAACTTCATATAGATTTTCAATTTTCTTTATTTCATGAACAAATTGTTCGAGAGTGCCTTGATAAATTTTCAGGTCTGTATCTGAATTGTTTAAAAAGACAATTGAAATCATAAGAGTTTCTTCTCCACCCCTTGCGTAAGGACTAGGGATGGTGAATATTAAATTCAACGTTTTTAATTCTCCATATTCATTGGTAAAAAAGCCCTCTGAGTAGAAATCCATCTGTCGAGGTATTTCTTCCAAAAAATCCTGAGAGGGTAACTCAGGTACGTTTAAAAATACCTTAGGGCCTATTATAGTATCAAAATGGCTTAAAACCAAAATGTACATCTATTTAAATTTCACCCTAAAGCAATATAATTTTAATTTCTATAAATCTATTATTAATTTATTCAAATATCTCTATTAATACTTTTCTAGAATAAAATTAAGATTAGGATTAAGTAAAATCAGATAATTTATATTTTAAGAGACTAATCCTCTATAAACTGGCATTTGAGAAAACAATTAATTTTTAAAGCCTCACTATGTAACCCACTAGCAATAATTTTTTAGCAAACGGAAAAAGTATCTTTATGGTTAAGTTTAAACTTTGTTTAGATCATTATCTATAGAATATATTCGAAATTTCTCCTTTAAGGTTAGTAAGTTTGTAAAAAAGTATAATTAACAAAAGAGAAACTTAAACTTATGAAAGATTAAAAGAAATGAAAACTAAAACAAATCATCTTATATTAAATAATTTTTAGTGAAAAAAAGCAATGGTGGATTATTTATAGTAAAATACAATCATTGTGAGAAGTGTAAAAGGATATTTAACACCGAAACCTGGATCGGAGAGGTGCATACATATAACGGAATTTGTCCTTCATGTATGGCAGGAGAACAACAAGAAAATCAAATGCAAAAAGAAAGTATACAAGATCATGTGATAAATAAACATAATATAGAACAAACCGAAAATGTAACTTATGTACATGAAATTCCTCAATCTTCGCCAATAGAGTTAGAAAAAACTCTATTCTCAAGATTAGAACAGATGGTTAATGATGTTTTATCTAAAGAAGATTCAATGGATGTTTTAATTAAGGAATTTAAAATTGAACTTTTAGATAAAGCGAGAGAAAGGATTGAAGAGACATTTCAAAGTTTTGATGTAAGAAAAATTGATGCAGAAATGATTGTTGATTATGCTGAAAAGAAATTTAATTACTTAAGTGAATATAAAGATTATATAGATAATGTAGTTAAAAAATTACAGGATAATCCCAAAATGAATGGAAAGACTGCTATAGAGAAAGTTTTTAAAGAAGCAATGGCAAATATGCCTAAAAACTGTACAAAGGATGTCCTCCTTGATAAGAAAGCAATGTTAAAAAAAATTTTTGGAAAGGCTGAAAAATGGTACAATATTTATTCAGATACCAAAGATTTATTTGAATTCGGCAATAATATGGTTTTACACCCATTTAAAAAGATTCAAAAAAAACTCAGTACTCTTCCCTTCTACACTTCAATTAATTAATATATAATAATCATATAGCCATCAAATATAATATTAGCTTTTATCTCTAATTATTCTTACAGAGATCTCTTGAAGTCTTCATAAATTCCACTTCTTCTTCCATTTTTAAATAAATTTTAATAATTTTCAGTTAATGCAGGAATAAGATTAAATTTATAACATATCAACGAATTTTATAACAATTTCTTTCAAAATAGAATTTAAATCCTTAATCCAAGCCAAACCATCTAATTTTTGATTTTTAAGGGTTTTTTCAAAATTATATAATCTATCAGAAATAAGAATATCCAGTAAATCAAACTTGTGATTTTCTGGTAATCCAGAATACAAACTTTCTGTTAGATTTTTTATCAATCTCTCTTTAAAATCTTCATATTCATAAAATTGTCCAAATTTGAGAAAAGATGATAAAAAACTAGAAATCGATTTTTCAAGTTCCTTTTCACCTATTTTCTGTTTATTAAAACAATAAGATTTAATCAATCTCTCTAATATTGTCCCATCGAATTTTGCTATTGTTGAGGGAGCTTTTAATTTCTTAATTTGTTGTCTACTTTTTATTTGAACTTTTGACGAGTGCAATTCATTATAATCTTTCTTAATCATCGATGATAAACCTTCTCTTAATGTAAATATACTAGTATTTACTTTTTCTTTTCCTTTAAAAATTGTGTGTACTCTTAACTCTTTTTTTTCTAAAAACACATTCATACTTGTAGAATCTAATTGATTAGGATTAAAAAATATCTCATATAAAGCACATATTTCAATTTCGCTTATATCTTTTATAAAGAATTCTCTTATATATTTATCATAATCTAAAAAAAAGAGAAAAATGGCGTCATCAATAGCACATTCATGGTCTTTATAGGTTCCTAAATTGATAAATTTCTTATAATCAAATCGAATTTTATTCGCTCGAACCCATTCAAACGCGAAATCTAACAGTGATTTATCTTTAATAATTTTAGGTTTGTAATAATTGAGTATATCTATTATTCTATCGGGAGAAAATCCTACTGATTGATTAATTAAGAATTTAGTTATGATCTCTACTTGATCAGAATTTTTAAACATACGAGTTATTCTCTTATAATTCCATAATAATCTTTCTTCATCAATCTTAAATGATTGCTTGAATTTGATCTTTTCCAAAAAACTTGCCTCAGTTCTCCTTTATCCTAATTTTTTTTATCAAGTGTTTCTTTAATAATGCTAAGGCTTTCATTAGAATTCATTCTCCATGGATTGAATGGATTAATTCTTGAATTTATTTCAATTATAGTCTTTTCAAAATTCTTGTTCTTATCTAAAATGAGCCTTAATTTTTTTTTAAAAAATGAAATTTCATAGCATTCTGTTAATTCCTCATCGGCTGGAATTAATACTAAACCATAGCTAGTTCTGATTTGATTCTCAACAAAAAATTCTTCGATGTATAAAACCTCAATATTAGAGCTACTTAATTTTATTGTTCTAATGTTTGGATAAATATCTCTTTTTCCGAATAGCTTAAAGGTTTCATCTATACGTCCTTCAAAGTAATCTGGTAAGATTGACATCAAGTAGTAGGAAGGAATAGCGTTTAAACACTTAGTTCTTAATGGGTCATCTACGTCAAATGTATATAAATTAGATTCAATTATATCTCCACTTTTTTTTCTTTCAATTAAACCTACTGAATAATAATTTTTTTTTCCTTCCCAGTACATCTTCCTTGGAGAACCTAAAGTATGTTTGATCAGATTTAAACCTCTTCTTAGTTCTCCACTTATAAATCTGTTATAATTAAACTCAATCCCATAAATCTCTTGGTTTACATACTTCCCTTGAATGATACTTTGATGAATATATTTATTCATTTTTTCATATAGCATTTTAGGATCTTCTGTATATGGAGATCCAATAAATGCAAAGAGATATGTTATATTATTTTCTATTTCAACTGAAGAATTAAGACATAGGAATGATTGCATAAAACTTTCTTGGATAAGACATCCTTTATTTGATGATAATGTCGATTCAATAAAGTTAATATTCCATTTATTTGTAATATCATAAGCTAACGTCATAAATAATGGTCCAAGAAATCGCATAGGTAATATTTTTATTTGTTGGATATTCTCTTCTGGCAATTTCGTAGATAGTTCAATATTTTCATATACAATATTGTCTTCTGATGAAAAGAATAGCCCTAATAGTAAATCTAAGCTTTTCATTTTTATTATCAAATTGTTATATCAAGATGATCTCAAACCACTCTGATAAATCTTTTCAGTTGAAAAAAAAATAAAAAAATTAATTGATAAGGAATTCATATCAATTTTAAGCAAACATTTTTATTGTTAAATTAATTACACTGAAGCTAAAATATATTTAAAATACAAATTCTTAGGATTTCCAGCAAATGATTGTTCATATAGATTAAATAAAATTTAGAAAAAAAAGACGTAAAAAAAGAGTTGAAATAAATGGAAAAAAAAATTAAGCGTTTATAATTTATTCTTCTCGAAGAGCTCGCTTTAATACTTTACCAACTGTAGTTAGTGGTAAAGTTTCTCTAAATTCCCAAATTTTTGGATTTTCATACTTTGAAAGGTGTTCGGTGGCATATTTTATTAAATTTTCTTTTACACTTTCTGTTGGTTGAATATTCGCTTTTAATTGCACAATAGCTTTTACAATTTCGCTTCCAGGGCGTTCTGGATCTTTGAGTCCGATGATAGCAACCATATCTATATCTGGATGTTTAGTTAAAATATCTTCAACATGAACGCTATAGACTTTATATCCACTCACGATTAACATGTCTTTTGTTCTATCTACGATTGTAATAAATCCATCCTCATCCATGACCCCTACATCCCCCGTATGAAACCATCCATCAATAATAGTTTGCGAATTTGCTTCAGGTTTATTATAATATCCTCTTGTAACTTGAGGACCCCTACAGATAATTTCTCCAGGTTTACCAAGTTCCACTTGTTCCCCTGTTTCAACATCCACAAGTCTTATTTCTGTATCTGGTACAGGTAAACCAACTGTACCGATCTTTTTTTTACCATAATAAGGATTCATTGTAAGAATTGGTGATGTTTCTGTCATCCCATATACTTCTAACACTTTATTTTTAGCTTCCATAGAATTTTCAAAATCATTAATTGCTTCTGCAGGAAAAGGAGCTGCACCAGAAACGCAAATTTCAATATTTTCTAAAGTTGATTTTGAAATTTTCTTTGATTTAGGATTATTTTTGATAGCTAAATATAATGTTGGGACATTCACTATTATTCTTGGATTTTTATCTATTATTTCCTTTATAATATGATCAGTATCTCTTGGATTTGCTATTAAGATTTGTCCCGCAGAAACATATAAAGTTATCATACTCATGGCTAATCCTGCTAGATGAAATAAAGGAAAGGCAGATAAATTTACTTCCCCTTCTTTCCCCTCCTGAATATCAAGCCAATTAACTACTTGAGTTATATTTGATATCAAGTTAGCATGTGTAAGTTCAGTACCTTTAGGGAGTCCTGTTGTCCCACCAGTATATTGAAGTAATACTAAATCCTCATCTACAGTTATAGATACTTCCTTAAAATCAATTTCTGTTTCCATGACTTCCAGAAAATCTAAAACATTTTTTCCGTAAAAAGGCTTAACCTTTCCTTTTGGGATCTTCCCTAATAATTTACCAAGAAAAACAAGCACTTTAGAAAGCCCCATATAATCCGATATGTTTGTAGTTATAATTGTAGTCAATTTTGGCACCTTATCAAGCACCTGAAATAACACTTTTTCATAAAAAGCATCTAATGTTACGAAGAACTTGGCTTCGCTATCATTTATCTGGTAAGAAATTTCAGTAGGGCTCATTAGGGGTGAACAACCTGAAGCTACTCCACCTGCTAAAATAGTTCCAAAATGAGCTATTAAATACTGGGGACAGTTCGGCAAATTAATAGCAACCCGATCTCCTTTTTTTAATCCATTTCTCTGTAAAAAAGTAGCGAATTGATGGACTTTCTCTCTTAATTCTTTAAATTGCATCTCTCTTTCCATGAAATAGCAAGCAATTCGTTCAGGGAATTTAATCATTGAATTATCAAATAACTTTCCTAAACTTTCTTGAGGATATTCTAAAGTTGGTTTAACGTGGGCATCATAAGATTTTAGCCATATTTTAGCATCATAAGGTGTTTGTTTAGTTTGCATTTTTTCAAACCTTCTTTTTAAAAATAGAAATTAATAGAATTTTTCTTAATTATTTATTCTTTTTGCAAAAAATTGTTGTTAAAAAAATATTATTTGTTAATATTTAAGATTAATTCAAAGTGGGAAAGAATGAGATGTACCAAGAAGATGAATGCTCATAGATAATGTTATTTATTTATCATTTAACTAGACATTAAATTATTTAACAATTTTTTCAATTCTTTCACTTTATATTTACCCAAATCAAATTATTAAAGGTTTTTTAGGAAGTAAAATTATTTTTTATTATGAAAACATTAATAATATATTTCACAATGGGCGGTAGAACAAAGAAAACTGCAGAGTCTATCGCGAGTGCTCTGATTGCTCATGAAGTGAGCTATTTTCCCGTAGAATTATCTGGAAAATTTACTGAAAAGATCAAGATGTTAGATAAGTTTGAGAATAAAGATTTTTCAGCTATTGAAGCTAAATTGAGTAATCTTAATGTAGGTAATTATGATTTAATTATTTTTGGTATGCCTACCTATGGAGATAAGCCTCCAAAAGTTTTTGACGAAATTTTAGAAAGAATGGGAAATCTAAGTGGAAAAAAAGCAGTTGTATTTAATACAGCTCGTTTTACTGGTAAAAAATCCTTAGAATATATGAAAATTAAAGTTGAAGAAGCAGGTGCCCAAGTAATCAACCAAAGAAGATTTAGGAAACTATTCTGGATTGGAGTAAAAGATGCCATTACATTTGGCAAGCAAATCAATGAAAGCCAATGGTGAAAAGATAAAATTAAAGGAATTTTACATTTCCTTTAATGTGTTATTTTTAAATTATGTCATTTGCTTAAATAAAGCTTGAAATTCTTCCTTTACAGCAATTAATCCTAAATTTTCAAGCAATTCCATTGATTTTTTGCTAAGAGAATAAAATGAGCGAGGTTCGGAGCGTTTATATCCCATTCTTTTCTCGTTCTTAATAAAATTATTATCTTTAAGAATTTTAAGATGATAATTTAAGTTATTTTCTGGAATGGATGGCAATAATTCTCTTAATCGACTAAATGAGAGAGATTTTTCGCTAGCT
>Ga0209636_10003866_pt1 | contig 15311 bp, 14 predicted proteins | sample DeeMarSWOR152_54_FD_187464 | JGI IMG/M metagenome (GOLD analysis project Ga0209636, IMG submission 187464) | Marine sediment microbial communities from White Oak River estuary, North Carolina - WOR-1-52-54 (SPAdes) (version 2) | ecosystem: Environmental > Aquatic > Marine > Intertidal zone >...
ATGCGACTGACATCAAAGATGTTCAGAAATCACAGATAGAAGAATTATCAACGGGTTTGAAAACGAATTTTGCGGATGAGTATCAACTCTTACCATCAGATTTGAGAACACAATGTGGACCAGTTTACGATGCCATGATTGAAGGATTCGACAAATATAAGAACCTGACTTATGAGGAGATAGATAAGCAAGAGTTACAGGTTGGGGGGACTGAGATTATTCAAGCCATACCAATGTTCGGTATGATTTCAAAGATAACTCCCATATTCATCATCTTCAGTATTTATGCCCTTGTTTCTATTCTGAATCCTTTGGTCAGTATTTTTGGTGGACTTGTTTACAGTATAATGAGAAAGATTAAACCTGAATGAATCAGCATTCTGGGCATTCAGAACAAGGAGCGATGGAAGGATACATTTCTTCATGTAAGTGACAAATGATTCTACTATCCCTGACACTCTTGCAAATCTTACAGAATTTCATTTGTAAGTTCCTGGGTCTTATCTTTTCATGAACAATATCTCTTGTTAAATCATCAATCATCTTCATTATCTCTGGTCTTTTCTCTAAGATTTTAACTTTTATTCCTCTTGATTCCCGAATGTACTGGGAGATAGCAGGCTGAGTTAACCCAAGCAAAGCAGCGGCCTCTCTCTGTGTCAGTTTGTAAGTATTCAAGAGTTCTCTAGTTATTATCGACCTGATTGCAGGTAAGACGGATGTGACTACCACTTCACAAAATGGTTTCATAAGACTTATTTGGGAAGTTAAATTTAAATATATATAACGGCGTTATATTAGTTAAAGTTGGTTTTTATGAGAAGAGTTTATATGGATTATGCGGCTACTACCCCTTTAGATTCAAGAGTTCTAGAAACAATGAAACCTTATTTCTTGAAGAAATATGGGAATTCCATGTCCCTACATTCTTGGGGCATAGAGGCTAAGGAAGCCTTAGAAGATTCGAGAGAGATGGTTGCCAGCCTGATGAATGCAGATACAAATAGGCTGATATTTACAGGAAGTGCGACAGAGTCTGATAACTTGGCTTTGAAAGGAATAGCATTCGCTAATAAGAAAAAAGGAAAACACATAATCATCTCTTCAATAGAACATCATGCAGTATTAGAACCAGCAAAATGGTTAGAGAAACAAGGCTTTGAGGTGACTTATTTACCTGTCAATCATTCAGGTCTGATAGACTTGAATAAACTACAGGACACCATAAGAAAGGACACCAGCTTAGTTTCAATAATATTCGGTAACAATGAGATTGGTGTCATTCAGGACATAGAAGGAATAGGAGAAATATGCAGAGAGAAAGGAGTTTATTTTCATTCTGATGCCACTCAAGCCTTTGGTAAAGTTTTGATAGATGTGACAAAAATGAACATAGATTTGTTAACTGTAAACGCACATAAAATGTACGGCCCTAAAGGAGTGGGCGGACTTTACTTGGGAGATGGAATAGAAATAGAACCTTTGATACATGGTGGGGGTCATGAGTTTGGTTTAAGATCATCGACTGTCAATGTCGCTGGGATAGTAGGATTTGCTAAGGCAGTTGAAATACAGAAAAAAGAAATGAGGTCCGATGCAAAGAAACAAATCAAATTCAGAGATAGAATGATTAAAGAAACTTTAGAGGTTGAAGATGCACATTTGAACGGGCATCCGACGAAAAGACTTCCGAACAATGCACACTTCTGGTTTGCCTATATAGAGGGAGAGTCTCTGATGATGCAACTGGATATACATGATATAGCTGCTTCCACGGGTTCAGCCTGTTCATCTGGATCTTTAGAACCGAGTCATGTTCTATTGGCATTGGGTTTAAAGCATGAAGAAGCACACGGATCATTAAGACTAACTATAGGAAAATATACAAAAAAAGAAGAAGTCGATTATGCATTAGAAGTATTGCCCAAAGTTGTCGAAAAATTGAGGAAAATTTCACCTTTCAAGAGAGGATGAAAATGGAACCCCCCGGCATTTATTCAAAAGAAGTGATGAAACACTTTAAAAAACCAACCAATATGGGTAAGATCAAGAATCCTTCTGGTGTTGGTAAAGTTGGCAACGTAGTATGTGGGGATGTCATGTACCTTTACATCAAAGTTAAAAAAAATAAAAAGGGTAAGGATATGATTTCTGACATAAAATTCGAAACTTTTGGATGTGTTGCAGCTATTGCAACCTCATCAATGATTACAAAACTAGCAAAAGGGAAAACAATAGAAGAAGCATTGAAAATAAGCAAGTTAGATGTCGCAAAATCTTTAGGAGGCTTACCTAAGATTAAATTACACTGTTCGGTCTTAGCAACTGATGCTTTGACCGAGGCCATACACGATTATTTAAATAAGAACAAATTACCAATTCCTGAAGAATTAGTTAAAAGACATGAACAAATTAAAAAAGAAACTGAGTTTGTCGAAGAAAAATTCAAAGATTACATTAAAATGGAAAAGGAAATATGGGGTATTAAAGGGAAGTAAATTATTTCTGGATCAATTCAGCCTTTTTTATTTTTAAGTATCCACTTTGGGTTTTTTCATCCCAGATTTTTTTTGACTCAATTACTTTTATCTTCTTCTTGAATATCGGCCCGTCCAAAACTAAACTCTCGTATTCCCCACCCTCACCAACTAGACTTATACCGAATTTATTTTTCAATTCCTTCAAATCTTTTAAAGTTTGATCATCTAATTTTCTGCCTAACCAACTTTTATCCAAACCTTCAGCATAAACCCCTATAATCCTAATATCAAAACCTAGATCAATCATTTCTTTTAAGAATCTGTCAGGATCTGTGTGCCAAAAAGGCGCTAGAAATTTTAGATTTAATTCTTTACAAACTTTTTCTATTCTACTTTTCTGATAATTACTGAAAAATCCTCCGCATGCGATTGCTTCAACATTCAAGTTCCTTAAAACTTTTTTTAAATCTTCCACTTCTTCTTCCTTTATTCCAGAAGTTTCTTTTGCTATTATTGCTATTCCAATTGCTTCCGCCAACAATCCAGTTAAATGAATGTTCGGTGTATGATACATCCAGGAATCTTCTCTCTTTGATATCATCGTGATAAGAAACTTGACAGTATGTTTGTTCTCTAAACACCAATGTATCGTTCTCGTTGAATCCTTTCCCCCACTAAATAGAACAGCCACTTTCATAGAATTCACTTATGAAAAAACATGTTTAAATCTTCATCTGGCAGGATATGCTTGGAATATTTCGCCGGTCTTGCCCGTATCATCAGAAATCAATACGTAAAGTATGTATATTTTTCCACTTATCAAACATGGATGAAAATCAATATTCCACGTACCTGAGAAGGATGTTATGTTTGTGTATTGCGTATCTTGAACAGAGACTCTAACTTTGCCAGAAGTGATTGGATTACCTGTGTTGGCATACACTGAATATCCAGAGAGTGAAATGTTCTGTATTGTACAATTTAATTTTTCTGTAGAAGGATTCTCAACACCCAACTTAATTTGTGTATATCCAATTTTTTCATCATCGTCTATTATGAATGTGAGATACTGTACATCTGGGTCTACATTAAAATCTATAACCCATTCACCGTTTGAAAAGGTGCTGTTGACCTTATTCTCAATATTCCCCATGGGTATAACTATCACATTGCCATTGATTTTCTCACCAGTATAGTAGTTGAATGCCCTACCTTCAGCATGCATTTTTTTGGGTATAACAACCCTAAAGCTCATAACATTAGTGACATTTTCATTGCCAGAAGTATCGTTGAAATATATTTTCCAAGAAACATCTCTATCGCCTATTCCCGGATTCTGCCAAGTGAAGTTAGCCCATCCTGAAGCATCCGACAAGAGCATAGGCGAGCCATAACTTGTCTTGTTTTCCCAAACCCCAGTCTCATCTGTTGCCAATAAAGCGTGAGATAAATTAAAGTTATCAGTCAAATACACATACAGCATGACTGACTCTCCCATCGTTATTATTGTTGCATTTGAGCCTTGATTAGACCATTTGGGTGGTATTGATTCTGAAGTTATGAAACTATAAGTTTCAGAAGCATTCCAGTTGTTGCTAGTATCGTTGGCATATACTTTCCATCTTATCAAAGCTCCTATAGTCGAGTTAATCGTTTTAGTAACATTTGACCATTCATTTGTACTATCCCAGTTTGTGTTGTTCCAAGTATCATTTTTCCAATACTCATTTATTGCAAGAGTTAAACTTACATTATCTACTTCATACTCTAACCATTCATCGGCCCATGCATCCTTGATATGGAAAGCAACAGTTATCGTGTCGTTATTTGTAACATTATCTATAAATATTCCTGATGTCCAAGAGCCCCAACTACCGCTTTGGCCGCAACTCACCTTTATGCTACCGATATTATTACTCGTGTTACCGTTTGAATCTGAGCATAACCCTGTCTGCCTATTACTTGTACAAGGAGTTACGTTTCCGTTAAACAAATATATAGTACCATTCCATGGGAATGCAAGAGACCGCCTACATCTCATCGTGAAAGAGATATTAAAGGGAGTGTTTGGGTTTATGCTGAAAAATTTATAGGTCCACAACTCCCCCATTCCAGCCATATTAGGACGTGTGGATGCGTTTACCGAAGGTGCTGACTGCCCGTTGGCATCGTCTCTCAACAACGTCCAACTGTTACCTGGATTGTAACTAGTAAAAAAATCCTCTGCATATCCTTTCCAACCATTGCTTGCGTCCAAACAATAAGAGTTACTCGGTAAACAAGCGTTGTTTATAGTCCCACCAGTAAAGCCTATAAAATCTTCGAAAACATTTCCAACGGTTTCATTATTACACCAAGAAAAAATATACCCCGATAATCCAACATTATCAGTCCATTTAAGTCTAAACTCACCAGTTTGTCCTGCCAAAGTTGTGTTGGTAGAAGCATCAGAGTATTTGGGCGGAATTGTTTCCTTTTCTTCATTTCCGATGAAATGTGTTGGTTCTGGAGAAGCAAATTTACGAACTCGCATATTGTCATATTCTTTAATATTTGTGGAACTTGGGTATCCAGCTGCTTGAAAATTTAAACGCATTGCATTTGGAAACATAACTAGATTATCTTGAGTTTTATACAAACTGTTGTTAATGTACCAATTTGCAGTACTACCATTGAAGGTTATTCTCAAATTAAATACATCGCCGTTGTTGATTGGTTGAGTCTCACCATAATTAATAGTAGATTCATTTATCCATTGCCATGCCAACCAACCAACATGTTGTTGCGAGAATCCTATGTACTTATCACTATTTTGTAAAATTTCAGTAGTGTTAGTCCAACCATTATGGACATACCTTCCATTATTAACTGCATAAAAAGTGTATTCGAACGCATAATTAGTTATAGTAAAATTATTTTGTGAATAAACAAGACTATTTTCTACTGTATTATTTATTCTTAATCGGTTATTTGAAATACTAACTCCGGAGCCAGTTGATCCCCACTTTGTAGTATTTAAGGTTGGCATATTAAAATCATCAAAGAATTCAAAAGTAGCAACTCCATTGCTAATTGAATTGGCAGAAGGGTTTCCATAGTACATGTAAATATTTTGATAAGAGTTTGCTTGAATTTCGATAACATTAACCCAAACTTCTGCATAATTTGAAGAAACATTTTTCTCAATCCAATAATTCAATTCAGTTTCTGTTCCATCAGTATAATTGAACCAAGTAAATCTCAAATCTTTAAAAGTAGAATCCATATCAGAATCATAACTAACATTAATTAAGACTTGATAATTTGTTAAGTTATTAGCATTTGCTGAGTTATTTATGGTGACATTTCTCCTATACTCCCAATCCTCATCCCACCAAGTATCAGGGGAAGCCTTTACCTGTTCAATAAAAAAATATCCTGTAAATAAAACCAATATCGCAATAATCATTAACAAACCTAATTTTATCGTATTTCTTTTCTTTATTTTAATCTTCATCAGAACCGCTAATAATTAAAATTAGATTCTTAAATTAAAAATCTCTCAACTTGGTTTTATTGTTTCACTTTATTTTTTCGATGTTTTTATTAAATTTATCAAAATCTTCAGGGAAGCATCGGTTTTTATTCCTTCATTAGAGAAGATATTTCTATCTGCAAAATACCCCTTTCTTCTAAGGTTTTCTTGTAAAGATATAAATTTAGGGATTTGCAATTTATGCTTCTCACATATCTTATGGACATCATAATAGAGTGGTATCTTTTCTTTACTCAAAAAAATAAGTATTTTTTCAATCTTTTTCCCAGTCTTTAACCAGTTCACTTGAGACAATTTTTTTTCACATTTTTGAATGAAATCCAAATCCTCGATTTGACCTATCCATACTTTACCTATAACTTTAGTTTTAGAATTACAAACTTCACACTCGGTTATTGGATTTTTGTCGACTTTTCTCCAAAGGCATTTCGAGCAATAATTAATGTAACCAAGATTATCCTTAAGTGTATCACTAGCAATACTCTTTCCCCTTTTGACTTTAACAAAAACTCTGAAATAATGTTCCGAGACATAGGATAATAAAGGTTTCAAAGAAAAAGACCATTTCCCAAAGGATATTGCTGCACTCCCGATTAAAATTCTTAAACCAAGTTCTTTGAAGAAATCTGTCTTATAACTTTCTACCCCATACCTTCTCAGACATGTTATAGGACTTGTTCCGCATAGAGCGGCGGTATCAGTTGCAGAAAATCCTAAGAAACCTTGTCTCTTTATTGCTCTCGCACACGAATCGAAAAAATATGTAGGACTACCCCAAGAGTCTATATCAATGTAATCAAAAGTTCTTATTTGATTAGAGAGAAGTTGGTTGGCATCTCGATTTGTGATTTTAATTTTACTCTTTACAAAATTCAAACTAACATTTTTTTTCATGTATGGGATGTTATATTCACTCACATCGTTCAACCATACTCTTTCAATCCTGCATTCCTTTGCAATCCTTATACCTCTCGCTCCAATACCAGATAAAGCATCACAAACTGTCCATTCTCCTGAATCTAAAACATTCAAAACTAGAATTGTTAAATCCCTTGATAATTCGACCTTTGGGTTAAAAAAGTGTTTTTTACTCAAATAATCTTTAGGAACTTTCAACTTCGTTAAACCTTCCGTGATTATTTTTGACGATCTCATCTTTCTCGGCACAATAACATTTAATAGAATCAGTGTTTAATATTTATCCTATGAAAGAAGCCAAAACCAGATATGAGAACTTAAGAAAAAAATATCATTTACCTAGGTTGGAAGAATTGATAAGAGAGTTTGCAGTTAAATTGGAAGAACCTAACTTAGTTTTATATGAAATCATTGAAAGAATAAAGGAGAAATTTCACAATCGTGCCAGAATCCTCGAATCAATAATATTCGTTGCATCTTCAAGTGATGCATCTTCCATGTATGAAACAAAGATGTTGGAAGAAAAGAGGGGGGAGATGTTTAAAATATTCAAAGAATTGATGTCAATTGCATGGAAAGGAGAAAAAGTAGAGGCCTCTGCCAATGAGAAAGAAATGGCTACATTCATAAGAGAAAGCTATGAACACTGGATAAATGGAATGAAGAAAGAATATATCGATATTTGCGAATCGGCAGAAAAAAAATGGAAAGATGCAAGTCTGGGTGAAAGACCCGAAGAAATGATGTATCACGGTTAAACTATTTCTACTTTTGTTGTAATAGCTTGACCAGGCAAGTTTCTTTCAAATTTTGCCCTGATAATCCCTTTGTTTCCATGTAATGCAATAATTTCTCCTTTTATTTCTTTGCCCGAAGGAGATTTCCATGTAAGTTTTTTCCCCATGAATTCTTTCGCTTTTTCTTTCGAATCGACATTATCCAACTTAATTAAAACTTGGTTGACATTTTGTGTGTGTCTTCCTCTCCTATAACTTAGGACTATCGCATTCATATACTCACTCCTTTTTTTTCTTCTTCAACACTTTTGCCAAATCCCTTATCAAATTCCTGACGTATTCTCTCATTTTATAAACATCTTGATCAGGGACCTTATCTAGAGCCTGTTTTTGAACTAAACCTTTCATTTCATCTATTTTCTTCCAGATATTCCAATAATATCCTTCAACAAGTTTCTTATCCACGAATTCCCTCTTAAATGCATCCGGTATCTCTTCTGTCTTCTTTGGTAACTTATGCAACGTCTTTAAAGCCGCAATGGCAGCCTTATACATGACTTCATGTGTCCTTTCAAGTATTTTTTCCTTCTTTCTGAATTCAAGAACAGATAACAACTGGAACATTTTCTCGATAAACTTATCTGACTTATCAATCCATTCATCCACGAAGGCACCACTAACATCCATCAATTCTTTATGTTCTATTTTCTTCCTGATATCTATTATTTCCTTCAACCAGTCAGCATACTTTTGTTCTAGGATGCCAGGATCGACAAGATATTTTTTCACTTCATCATAAGCTTTATTTGGAACAGGGGGTTCTAAACCCATGAACATTAACACTGCTTGTGCTGTATTAAGCATCGCATAATAACAATCTTCCGCGAGCATTAGAAGTTTAACTGTCTTCGCCCTCATTAACTTCTTCGGGGCTCCCTCCATGTAACTTTCTATAGCCTCTCTTGTGGCAGGAATCTTCCCCATATCTAACAATCTTTTGATCGGCATGAAAAACCCAGCATCGTATAAGGCTTTACCTTCTTTAATGAAATTATAAATGATTGGATGACACACTCTCGCATAATCCCAGAACTCTGTTAGAGTATAGGAAGGTTGAATTGATATATCCTCAGAGATTTCACTCGCTATCTTTTCGAGGTCATCATCGATTTTTTCTTTTTCCACGGACGTAATTGATTTTACAGTATCGTCAACAACTATGAAAACATCGACATCTGACTTAGCCTTGAATTCCCCCCTAGCAACAGAACCCATCATTATAATGCATTTAACTATATCTCCATATTTCTCGAGAATTTTATCCTTTAGTTTATTCACATCCTTTTCTATCTGGGTTTTTGTCTTAGATTTCTTTTTTTCTTTCTTTTCTGCCATCAAATCACAAAGATATATCAATCTCAGTCAATTCTTTCGGTAACAATTTTTTCATTCTATCTATTATATCTTCTGCTAGCTTTACCGCTCTTTCCAGATGCTTAGTATTGACTTCTTTAATTGTCGCATGATCAATATCTTTCCAGAGTTTATTCAATTCCTGAAATTTATCTATACATTCTCTTTCAAGTTTATTCTCTTTTACGAGTTTTTCCAATTCTTCGGGTATGTGTTTCTGATCTGGTGTTGTCTTATAGTAATACATGATCACAGATTGACAAGCATCGGTTGCGGCATACCTCAAATCAAATATCATTGCCTTTATTGTTAAACTGACTTTCTTCAAATGAGCCTCAGCTGATTTTGCTTTAATTCCAACAGTTTCTTCACTGGGAGGAAGTAGTCCTGTCTTTAACATTCTTTGGACGGGTTTCACAAAACCAGTATCGTAGATGACTAGCCCATATCTCAAGTAGTTGAATAGTTCAGGAGATCCAGTCTTCATCCAACCCCAGAATTCTGTTAATCCTGTTGTTTGAACATGAAGATCTTTCAGTTGGGTTGAAATCAATTGTAATTGTGCCCTTACTCTTTCCAAGTCTTCAGAACTCTTTGTCACAGTATCGTCAAGGATTATCCAAATGTCTGCATCTGAAGTCTTTTTCATGTCCCCTCTTGCAGCCGAGCCAAAAATTAGGACAGACTTGATTAAATCGCCATAAGTCTTCCTTATCTCGTTGGTAAAGTTTATGATCTTTGTGTAAATTTCTCCCTTTGGAATTTCTCCTTCTTTTATGTCTTTTTTCTCCAGAATAAGCGGTTTCTTCAGCTCTTTTGACAATTCCTCTTCAAAATCCATGTTTAAACCCCGATTTATCTTATATATAAATTTTACTACTATTTAAGGGTAACTTTTCACTATATAAGTTTTTCTATTGTTTTCAATATGCTTTAAATAAATGAGTAAAAAAAGATAAAGTTTTGGGTTAAGAGGTCTTACTTTATTATTTTGTAGACGTCATCTCCTTCTCTGACTCTGTCCTTTACTTTTAAGCCAATGGAATCTCCTTTTTTGGCTTTCTGTATGTTTTTATGCATTATCTGCATTGAGTCTACTGTTTGCTGGAAAGTTGTACTAGCTCCTTCTATTGATATCTCATCACCAACTGACAATGAATCTGTCAGATCTATTACTGCCACCCCTATATTCGTGTAGTAATGAGCAATCTTACCAACCAACTTTTTTTCTTCTCCCATAGTTATTCTTTTGATACAATAAGATTATAAAAGTTTTTCGTTTGATATTAAGTTTGGTACCATGATTAAAGCCTTCGAAAAATCATTATTTAACTTTATTTTTAGTATTAAAATCTACGTTATAATGGTATTAACCTTAAAGCTCTTCTTTTATAAAAACCTCCTAAGACTCTAAAAAACGCGTTTTAAACGTCGTTTATATATTTTACATTTCAATAATTTTGTATGAAAAGAATGATTCTAGAAAAATTTTTAATTTCGGAGGGAGACTATGTGTGGAATCGTAGGTTATGTTGGCCGTGAGAAAGCAACTCCAATTCTATTAGATTCAACAAAGAAACTGGAATATAGGGGTTATGATTCTGTTGGCATGAGTACGATAGATGATGGTATCAAAATCCTCAAAGGGATTGGAAGAATAGATGATGTTAACAATAGACTTAATTTCCATTCCCTATCAGGTAATATAGGTATCTCGCATACAAGATGGGCAACTCATGGTGGTGTCACAGATTACAATGCTCATCCGCAAACTGATTGTGATGATAGAATAGCTGTCGTACACAATGGAATAATCGACAATTATTCTGAATTAAGAAGTGAATTGATCAAAAAAGGCCACAAGTTCAAATCGGATACTGACACTGAAATTATCTCACATCTCATTGAAGACTTTATGGATAGGGGTAAAGGCTTAAGAGAAGCTGTGATTGAAGCTTCCAAAACAATTCAAGGATTGTTTGCTTTTCTTGTGATAAAAGATGGTAATGAAAAAATTATCGCTTGCAAGAACAAATGTCCCCTAGTCTTAGGAATAGGAGAGGAAGAAAACTTTGTGGCATCTGATGTTATATCATTCTTAAATCACACCAACAAAGCTGTTTTTTTGGACGATAATGAAATCGCTGAAATCACAAAGAACGATTTTAGAGTCTTTGATATTCATGGTAAACCGATAACCAAAGACATAAATTACATAGATTGGAGCCCAGAAGAGGCACAAAAGTCTGGTTATAAACATTTCATGTTAAAAGAAATTAGTGAACAAGTAGAAACTATAGAGAAGGCTATTGGTCATGATAGAAAAACCATTGAAAAAATCGCTAACATGATCAATGATGCTTATGGCATCTTCTTCGTTGCTTGTGGAACAAGTTATCATGCCTGTCTATCCGCCGGTTACATATTCTCTTCGATAACAAAAAAGCACGTCAACGTATTCCTTGCATCAGAATTTCCTAACTTTTCCCATTTCCTGACAAAAAACACTTTAATGATTGCGGTTTCTCAGAGCGGTGAAACTGCTGATGTTTTAGAGGCGGTGAGGGCTGCCAAAGAAAAGGGATTAAAAGTTATTTCACTGCTCAATGTTATGGGATCATCTTTAATGAGGATGAGTGACTTTTCTTTACTATTAAATGCTGGCCCTGAGATATGCGTTTTGGCAACAAAGAGTTTCACGTCTCAATTGGCTTTGATATATCTTTTAGCATATGCTTGTGCTGGTAGGTATGAAGAAGGAAAAGAGAAATTGAAAGAGGTCGCAGAAAGAGTTGAGAATATTATAAGTCCAGAAAACGTCAAAAAAATTAAGAAATTGGCTAAGAATTTGAAAGATAAAAATGATATTTATTTGATAGGTAGGGGGTTGAGTTATTCAACAACTTTGGAAGGTGCCCTTAAGTTAAAGGAAGTTTCTTACATTCATGCTGAAGGTTTGGCGGGTGGGGAATTGAAACATGGAACTTTAGCTTTAATCGAAAAAGGAACGCCATGCATTGCTATTGTTCCAAATAACGGGATGAAGAAGGACATATTAAGTAATGCAATGGAAATAAAATCTAGAGGAGGTTACATAATTGGTATAGCGAATGAAGACAATGAAATTTTTGATTATTCAATCATAGTTCCAGAAGTTGAGATGCATCCAATATTGATGATAATACCAATCCAGCTTTTGGCCTACCATCTTGCCGTTGAAAGAGGTTGTGACCCCGATAAACCAAGAAACTTGGCGAAAAGCGTGACCGTTAAGTGATTTAATGAGTATTTTTAGGGCCTACGATGTGAGAGGAGTTTATCCCGTAGATTTAAATGAAGAAATCGCTCTGAAAATCGGTAAGGCTTTCGGAACATTCAATCCTGGTAGAATAGTTGTCGGCAATGATGTAAGACTCAGTAGCCCCTCACTCAAAGAGCAATTGATTAATGGGTTGGCATCGACTGGATGTGATGTTATTGATATTGCTTTGGTTACAACACCAATGATTATATTTTCTACCAAACATCTGAAGTGTGACGGCGGATTAATGGTCACTGCTTCTCACAACCCAAAAGAATTCAACGGGTTCAAGTTTAACGATGTGAATGGCATACCAATCAGTTTCGAATCCGGCCTAAACAAAATCCAAGAAATATTCAACTTGGAAAAATTCTCTAAAGAGAAAGGATCAGTAGTCAAGAAAAATATTGTCGAAGATTATAGTAAATTTCTCCTAAGTAATATAGAAATTAGAAAACCAGTAAATATGAAGATAGTGGTTGATGCAGGTAACGCTTCTCCAGGATTAATTTATCCACAAATTTTGAAGAAAATTGGTGCCGATGTTTATGAACTCTACTGTGAACCCGATGGCAACTTTCCAAATCATCAACCAGACCCAACAAAAACAGAAAACATGGTTGACTTACAAAGAAAGGTATTGGAAATTGGAGCAGATGTAGGATTTGCTTACGATGGTGACGGCGATAGGTTAGGGGTAGTTGATAATGACGGCAAAATTGTAGAACCAAACAAAATTTTCGCTTTATTAATAAAACAAGTACTCGCTATGAAGTCTAATTCTAAGATTGTTTATGATGCGTTGTCTTCAATGATGATCCAAGATGTTATAAGGAAATATAATGGTATTCCAGTTGTTTCTAAGGTTGGGCATACTTACATTACCCAGCGAATGGTTGAAGAGAATGCTATCTTATCAGGTGAATTGTCTGGTCATTATTATTTCCGGGAAACCTTCTGTTCTGACGATGCTTTGTTTGCAAGCCTTAGATTGATAGAGTTTCTGACGAAGAGTGGTAAAAAATTAAAAGAACATTTCAAAGATTTACCAAAGTATTATTCCCAGGTATCGGAGGGAATGAGAGTTCCTATTAGAGAATCGGAAAAGTTTTCGTTCATAGAAAAATTGAAGGAAGATATAGGAAGAAAAGGTTATAAGATTGATACTCTAGATGGAGTGAAAATCATCTTTGATGATGGATGGGCTCTATTAAGACCAGCACATACTGAATCTAAAATATCAGTTGCGTATGAAGCGAGTAGTAAAGAGGGTTTTGGAAGAATAAAAAAATTTGTTGACGAGATAGTCAAGAGGATTCCAAAATGAAATTAGTTTTCTTGTGTGGTGGTATTGGAAAGAGAATGTTCCCTTTAACAGAAGAAAAATTCATGTTCAAATTTTTAGGCAAGAATCTTCTGCGACATCAGATAGAAAATGCAACAAAAAAAGGTATTAAAGATTTCGTGATAATAGGGAACAGTTTTAATATAGAGAATATTAGAGAAATTTGTAAAGATATCAAAGCAAAAGTTGATTTCGCTGTACAAAAAGAACCTAATGGAATGGCGGATGCTTTGTTAAGTGCAAAGCATATTTTGGAAGGTGAAGAAATAATCGTCTTTAACCCAAACGATGTATTTGATGATTCAGTTTATAAAAAAATTCTTGATGAATCAAAAAAGAGTGATCATGAATCCTTTATCATCGGATACAAAGTTAATTCTTATTTTCCTGGAGGGTACCTTGAAGTAAACGACAAAAATGAATTGGTAAGAATCCATGAAAAACCTGGAGAAGGCAATGAACCAAGCAATTTAGTCAACATAGTCATTCACTTACATAAAAATACGAAAACTCTTTTTGATTATCTAGAAAGTACTAATAGTGAAAGGGATGATGTATACGAATGTGCTCTCACCCACATGGTTAAAGATAAACACAAAATCAAGGTTGTCGATTATGATGGGTTTTGGCAGGCAATAAAGTATCCATGGGATATCTTCGGAGTCGTTAAATACTTTTTAGATAAAATAAACAGAAAAATTTCACCAAAGGCAAGAATCTCAAAAAGTGCTAAAATCTACGGTAATGTTGTAATTGAAGATAATGTAAATATCCTTGAAAATGCCGTTATACGTGGACCCTGTTATATCGGTAAAAACTCTGTCATTGGGAATAACGTTCTGATATGGAATTATTCCCACATTGGAGATAACTGCGTGATTGGATACTCTACTGAAGTCAAAAATTCATACATAAGCGATAATTGCTGGTTTCACATATCTTATGTCGGCGATTCAATCATATCTAACAATTGCTCGTTTGGGGCAGAAACGATAACTGCAAATTTCAGGTTCGATGAAAAACCGATTCAAGTCTACATACAAGGAAAGAAAAACAATTCTCATATGGATAAACTTGGAGTGATAATGGGTGAAAACTGTAAGACTGGTATCAACTCCTGTACGATGCCGGGTATTAGAGTTGGTCCGAACAGCATAATTGGACCGAGCGTGACTTTATCAGAAGATTTGGAACCAAATAAGATTGCATTACTCAAAGGAAGAGATTATGAGATAAAAGAAAATAAGATAACACTATCGATAGAAAAAAAGAAGGAGCTGATGCAAAAACTGTTGAAACATGGGTATGGGAAGAAAAATGTATTTAAAAGTAAATAAAAAATTAATTAATAGGAGGGGTTAAGAATGCAACTTCTGATTCTGTGCGGAGGGGTTGGAAAGAGGTTGAAGCCTTTTACGGATGAGACACCTAAACCTTTGTTAGAAGTCCTGAAAAAACCTGTTATAGAATATCAGTTAGATTTCTTCAAAAGACATGGCATAGATGATGTAATACTCTGTACTGGGTACAAGCATGAAATGTTTAAACAGAGTTTTCCTAACCTAAAACATTCTTTTGAGAA
>Ga0209636_10003868_pt1 | contig 15309 bp, 13 predicted proteins | sample DeeMarSWOR152_54_FD_187464 | JGI IMG/M metagenome (GOLD analysis project Ga0209636, IMG submission 187464) | Marine sediment microbial communities from White Oak River estuary, North Carolina - WOR-1-52-54 (SPAdes) (version 2) | ecosystem: Environmental > Aquatic > Marine > Intertidal zone >...
CAGAACGTGCAGAATGGCCCGTTTCTACGCTTGTTTTCCTCACATAGAGGACACATCTCAGTTTTGGTTTCCATTTCTGATATCCTGATCTTCAGGATCTTTTCACCTATTAGGATCATAAGCAGTGAAGCTAGAAAGATTAGCACTGTGCCGCTCGCCAAGTGGAATAGGCCCATCGCGGCATCTATACCCAAAGTGTGGCCTATCATCAGGGTCAGCAATATTCTGGCGATGTTTATTCCGTATATCAGTAGGAAGCCGGCCGTTAGCCAACCAATCTTTCTGAGCTGCGTGCCTCGGGATACATAGGTAAAGAATAGCGCAAAGACTAGGAACCCAATTAGGGAGTAGGCTCCTGCGCATGGTATATCTATGACAAAAGGTACGTATTCGCCGCTAGGTACCTCAATCATGATTGACGGTGCTTCGTATGTTGAGGAGAGACTGACCGGGTAGTTTAGGATCCTTAGTATATTGAAGGCTAGGACTGAGCTAAGTGTTGAGAGTTGCCCCCCGACCTGATATGCTTCTTCCCTATACGGGATAACAAGGAGCAGCAGAAAGCCCAGTGGAAACGCTAGGTTTCTTAGGTTCTGGATTCCTGCTAATAGGACTGAGCATCCTGTGAGGAAAACTGTTAATGATATCAGGTGGTATTCAAGGGTTCGGAAGGTAAAGGAGCCATAGACATATATCAACAAGGCCGATAGGCAGAGAGAGACACCGATCATATCCTTTATGATCATTCTTTCTTGTTCTTCAATCTCTAAAGAGAGCTGGGCTTTGATTACATTTCTCCTACGATAGATCATATAGGCCATCAAGAACGGCAATGCAAGTATGTAGCTTGCCATCTCGTTATTCAGAACGTCATCCCAAAGAATTGTCAGGTCATGCCAGTATACAGCGAATGTGCACAATACGATTACGGGCACATCCAAGCCAAGCTTCCTAGCAAACTCTTTGACGCTCAACACCCAATCTCCTTTTTTCTGAGGATCACTTGTCACATTTGATCTTTCTAGTTCGGTGTAATTTATACCAGATGTTGACGAGACAGTTGGTTTCACGCTTGTTCTGTCGGTTGACACCAAGATGATGTCCGTGCACACGAGCTCTACAGAATTCGGTACCACGTTTCTATGTTGCTATGCGTTATTGAGCATCTGTCAATTGTAACTGGCCTGTTTGTGGCTCTTGTTAGCAAACAACATATCGAGCTGCATAGAGGGCAACCTATACCTGGGCAGATATGTTGCATCTTGCTGGCTTCTCTGCAGAGTTCTTCGCAGACACTTCCTTTTGTTCCAGTATGGACCTCGTTCCCTTCGAAGGCTATCCTGAATCCGCTGGCTACTTCAAGGTCATCGGTTATTACGGATGGCAAGACTTCGGCTAGGGAACTCAGGTCTAGGTCATGAGATTTCAGTCCAGACTTCTTTTCAATAAGGTTTGCCAAGCCTAGACCGGGCGGTATCAAACGTAACCCCTTTGGGTTTCTCGTGAGAGCCTGTTCTAACGCCGTTTCATTCGTCACCTCCCTTTCCGGAATGTACAGAAATTCTTGTTTGAATCCTATATGGTATGGCAAATAGGACTCTCTTGGGACAGGAATATAGACTGCTCTTCCTTGAACGTTCAAGTTGGAGATCATCATATCAATCGAAGACAGGCTTGAAACGTTCATATTATCCAAAACGTCGCTTCCCACAACTTTGCGGGGCAATACTAGCAGAAAGAGACATCCCCAGAATGCCAATGTCAGACCTATGAAGGCCACAACAGTCGATTCATAGAAGATCGACAGAACAATCCCCGCCGCTCCAAGAGACAACAGAACTAACCCAATCACCTTATCGGGCGTCGGCAATCGCAAGCAATCCTCCTGCGGTCACCGGATTAGTCCCGTCCTTAACAAATAATATGCTTGTGCTGCTACAACTATCATGAACAGAGTTCCAAGGATTTCTCCGGCTTTCCTGAGAGAGTTCGTTCTGACTCTCAATGATTTCCCACTATGCGAAGAGAGCTCGCCTGATATCAACAGCACAATAGCATTGATTGCTAACCAGATGCCGAAATCCCAGAGGGCCAGGGGAGATTGCATGTTTGCACCAGCATTAACATAACAGAGATTGGGAGGCACTGCAAATGAATATTCCTTCTGCACTTCGCAGAATACGATGTATAGCTACCTGGCGCCTGGGAGAGGATTTGAACCTCTGCGAGCCCAAAGGGCACACTGGCTTACTTGCCCCAATCCGATCTTTTCCTTTAGCGCAAGGTTTCAAGGCCAGTACGTTAACCACTCCGCCACCCCGGCACTGTTTGGTATCCTCCAGTCCTCGCCAGAAACATTTGCATCTTTCCCTATAAGGTTTCAGGTCGAGGTGGAGTCTGATGTACGGCTAGCAATGTTACAATCTCGCAGACTGCCAAGATCCCAGTACTTTTGAGAGTACTGGAATGCTGTATAGAATGTCTTTTGCATACTCACTCGCAAGAGTATTCGCGATTATTCTAGATATGAGGCTTCTCCTAGTCATCACAACTCTAACTCGAGGCAGACACAAGGAGGTCCAGTTGCGATGGAAGGGCAGATCCGTGAGCCAGTCGATTTTCCTGACCTGATCTTCGATGAACAGTTCACGAATAGCAGCATTGTTGATATATATGCCAGGATACAATCTCTTGTATCTTTCATCGTAGGATGTCTTAGCTATGTATGCCGTTCTTTTATATTGGAGAACCAGCGTGTAAGCCAAAGTTCGGTCGTTGAGCTCTAGGAACCAGATTCTGCATTTGAGGTCCGGTTCGACACCATACGTGTGCTGCAGACCATCCCAGATCAATAAGAGATCTTGGTCGATTTCCTCCCCTCTTCTGGCTCGCTGGGTTTCCTTCCAGCTCGTTCTCTCAACTTCTAGGACCCGCTCAATAGCATCAGATTTCTCGATCCCATTATCAATGCACACTATCCTCCACAAACCAGCTCTGTCCAGATTTCTCCGCAATCTTCTGAACCTGCGTCTGAAATTCCATCCTCTTGATTCTGCGAATTCATCCCAACTAGATCTAACAGGAACTATGGAGTGACCCATGTCAGCCCAGCGTCCGCGCTTGGCACAAAAGTAGATCTTGTTTGCCTTACACTGTTGCTCGAGAATTTTCGTATTGGGTGACTCAGCGGCCATATCTAAGCAAACAAACTGGCACTTTAGATTCCTGAGTAGGTAATTTAGGGCATGAGCTATTAAGGTTTCTCTGAATCCGTCGCTAACAATGAAGTCTGGCGAAAACCACGATTCGGAAAGAAACTTGACGAACCTGACCCCCCACTTCTTCACCGTGACCAAGGGAGCTATGCCTACGATCGTCTGATCTGAGAAGAAGACAAGAACCAAGGGGGTCCACCCTCTCGAAAGACGGAGCTTCATAAATTGTTCCATGAATCCGCTCAGCAAAAGAGGATTCTCGCTGCTGCTTCTTACAAGCGTATTCCAGATACCTTCAATCTCTAAGATTCCGTCGGGATCTGAAATGACGCGGATCGAAACCGTCACAGCTCCGTTTCCCCATGCTCTTATTGAATCCGTCATCTATGGAAGATGCTTGTTCTTGTAGGCCTTCGACACTATTTCAAGATCCCTAAGCGCGTCATCACCCGAGGTGCATGGCTCCGAGTCATGTATTATGCAGCTGACAAAGTGTTGAAGCTCTCTGAAATATGTTGATTCATACTGCGTAGAGCTCCCTACTATCATCTTTATTGCAGCAAGTATTCGGTTCTCGGGAGTTCGGCATGCAACAGCATGTCTAACAGTGCCGAGCAATTCAATCTTCTTCTGACTCTCTTGAGAAAACCATCCGACGTTGATAATGCCAATCTGCCCAGATGCAAATCTGGTTATGCAAGTGGCTTTGTCTTCAACTTCTAGATCGTATCTATATCCGAGATAGCTTCTGATGTCAACAATTTCGCCAAAATACCATCGAAGAAGATTTATCATGTGAACACCGAGATCCATGAGCGCACCGCCACCAGCCAGATCTTTCCGGAACCACCAAGTGGGGACAGGTTTCGGAATTCCCAGACTTGCTCTGTGAAAGAATGGGCCGGCTCCTATGTTTGTTGCGTATGCAATCTGTACTTCGCCGAGAACGCCGCTTCTAGTCTTCCTTCTGAGATTAACGAAGAGAGGCGAGAATCTCATATCGTACCCTACCATCAACTTCACGCCATTTCTTCTTGCCGTCGAAACTAACTCAGTTCCTTCTTTCATCTCTCTGGCCAAAGGTTTCTCCACAAAAACATCTTTTCCGGCCTCGGCCGCAGATCTTGCACAAGATGCGTGAAGATGAGTCGGCAAAGTAATCACTACAGCGTCTATCTCAGAGTTTCCCAGGAGCGTATGGTAGTCCGTAGAAGTGTTCCTAACACCCATCTTTTCAGCGAAATCCAAAGCTCTCTTGGAGATATCAGAAACTGCTATCAGCCTTGCTGACTTGAGATTCAGGCAATGTCGAAGATGAACCTTCCCAATATACCCTAATCCGATGAGACCAAGCCCCACCTTTTCCGTTAGCACACACATCTCTCCATGAAAACCCTTTGTCATAGGCCTAGTCGAGTCTGAAGACCCAAGGCGCAAACCAACTTGAAACCTAGTCCCATAATTCTGTCTGACATCGTCTTCTGCGGATATCTTTCCCTGAAATACTGTGTAGCTATTCCCTTTGGGATGAATGAGGCGTTGCCTAGCCCTTCTCTACTGGCCAGCACAATGTGTCTGATCGACTTGGCATTTAGCCCAGCTATTCCAGCTGCTGCAGCATCTACGGCCACCGGATCACAACCAGCCATCACAAGCCCTAATCGCCGAGGTCGTGCACCAGAAACAATAATCCCGTCAACAACGCACAGATCAAATTTCATAACCTTGTTGAGTGCTACTATGGTTTCATCGAGTTTTCGATGGTATCTGAATTTCTTGGGGTACGGATTACAGCCGTAGATGTTCTTCAACGCGCAGCTAATCTTGGTGCCCTCCATGTATTTGATTTTTGGGACGTTCACACGTAAGTCAGCATCACTGATTGTTCGAGGAATCCTAAAGTGGAAAGACTCATCACCAACAGTCACTTCAGCATTTTCATACTCGTCTTTGGACAGATTTACCAGAGTCGCTCCACATCTTCGCGCCATCTTCTCATATCCAAGTATCTTGAAGGCGTACTTGCATCTCATTGCTGAAGCGTCCGACTCCACGATTGATACACTGATGCTTGGTGAAACCTGACTGCGAAGCAAGTGAATGAGGGTCTCCACAAATCTGGGATCAGTCGTCTCACCTGTTGAGTAATCCCAGTAATAGCACAGGTTCGGCTTTATTGCCACGTTTTGGATGTCCTTTGAAAAATGATACCCAATTATGTCCAAGGAGTGCTGAATAGCCTGCCTGACTGAGGAGCTTTCATCGTTCTCAGTCTTGACAAAACTCACCAAACTCATTTCAGCTCACCCGTCCAAGATTTGGAAAGCTTAACAGTGACGTACAGCTAGCTAATGCGGAAAATAGCATGTTTAGGCTGATCTGATATCTTGAGCTCAGATACCAGGATTTCCACGATGCTTAATCCCATCATCCTCGCTATTGACAAGAGAATGGATGGCTGCCTGAAGCCGCCTATTCTTCGCTGAGATCCTTTGTCATTGAGATCGGCTGAGCCGCAACTCTGAAACCTAATCTTGTGTACAGCTTTATCGCGCCCAAATTATCAGGCTCTACATATAATTGTATCTTTCTTCCTCCCCTATGTCCAATATGCGAGATCAGTTCTGTCATTAGCTGTCTTCCTATGCCTCTTCTGCGATAGTTCGGAAGCACTGCTATTGCATCAAGAAGCCATATGCAATCATCAATAGGATATGCCTCGGCAAACCCCACCAACTCGCTTGATTGCTGAGCGACAAACGTTGCTCGATCGCGGACATCGGTTAATAGGAACCCCAAAGAAGCATATCTTACGCAGTTTCCTATTCGACTGGCCCATTTTTCGAAAACAAGACGAAGATAGATGCTCCTTGTTCGAGAAGCACTCAAGCGCTTGTATCTTGGATTGTCAGGTAAGAAGTCCCGTGAGATCTCTAGGATCTGGGGCAGATCTGAGGGGAGTAGTTTCCTAATTGCAACCTTGTCAAGCTTGCTCAATTCCCGTAGGACTCCACTACGGTCCGAAGACAGTCCTGTATACTGTGTTTGAAGTACAGAAGGCTTATTTAGCCGTGCACATTAATAACCATAAATAGTGATTCGGGCAGGCAGAAATCATGAATAGGAAATTCGCGTTGGCTGCTCTATGCACTATTATGCTAGTATCTCTTGGTTATTCAGTTTTCGCGTTGTTGATAGCCGGTCTCATCATTCCTAGCTTTGGGTCCATTGGCTATCCAGCTTCAGCAACTCTACCCATTTATACTGAAGGGAAATGGGTCAAAGATGCCAGTGGCACTATAGTGTATCTGAGAGGTGCATGGAGATGTTCGCCTGGATTTGAGGACACCACCGTGGGGATGTTTCCATTTGAAGGTGAAGAGAGAGGATGGGGGGACCTAACTGAAAAGGTTCCAACAATGTATCGTCCAGCAGCTGTAGATGAATGGCTTGGCTACGTCAAACAATGGGGCTTCAACAGTATCGCTTCAATGGTCAATATTGACTGGTGGATTGTCAACAGTCAAACTTATTCCACTTATCCCAGAAACCAAGTCCATACAGACACGCCGTATCGAGATGCTTACAAAGACTTTCTGGATAGAGCTTATCAGCACGGCATATACGTTCAAGTCCGACTTTACACTGTTGATGCGCGAGAGGGGAAAGTCCCATGGATGTTTCCTTTGGAGCCTTATGGATATTCAGGAGGTTATGAGCATGATGGAAGCATCTTCCCAGGATGGTATGACGGAAATCATCCCGATGTATATGATGGTCCTGCCTTGACGGGAATGGAATCGTTTGGTCAGTTCTGCTACGACTTTGCTTATGATTTGTTCAGCGCTAAATCACATCACTACCCAAATGTTCTACTTGCTTTCTTTGATGACGTAGATTGCTGGCCGGCACCAGATAGCATGTGGTATGAGACATTCGATTTAGCCCTGAGAAGAGTTAGAGAAGCAGAACAGGCAGTTGGGTGTGATCCGCACATACTTGTGAATCATTATATGTATTGTGAATCCTTGCAGTGGGTAAATGGTTATATGACGGAAATCAATCCCTTAACTGGTGAGAACTATCGAAGCGACAATGTCATATTCAGCAGTCATATCTACAGAGTCCATGAGACATTTGATTATATGCCAGGCTATGGAAGACCTAGTGCCGATGTTCCTTACGAGGACATAAAGGCGTTCATCGGAAACGAGACTGGCATTTTGTCAAATGGACGACCCTTTACAAACGGTCTAGGTTACAGATCCATCATGGACAAGTATGACGTGCCAACACTGGCAACAGCAATAGGAGCAGAAAGAGGATGGCTAACTACCAGTCATGGTGAAGCTGAGTATCAGACATTCGTTAAGTCCCTAAGGGCTTTGAATGAGTTTGGAATTGGCTACTGGGCTTATTGTTTTCCACAAGACAATAGCGAGCCACCCGAAGTCACATTTAGATTGTCGAGCAATTATTACAGTCGGAGTCCAGACTACGCTAACAGAGTTGGACAGGCTCTAATGGATGCAATTGCCGCTGGTAGCTAGCCGCTTGCACCAAAGATCTCTGCGCCACCATTGCTGTATATCTTGTGTAGAGCTTCAAGCTCAAGACTTATGTCACTAGTATTGAGCCACTGTTGCCTTGCTAAGGCAATTCTCCCGTCGAACGTGTTGAATTTTCGCAGATACACATATGCATCTGTGTTTCTCAGGTAAGTGGAATTGTCAAGCATCTCGGCGTAGTCACTTGGAACAGCTCCGTAGCTATTCAAACCACAGAATACCGAGATCCCATCTGCATAGATCGTCATGTTCTCCCTCAAAATCACATTCGAACTCAGCCATTGAGCCCCTATGACATCTAGCTGCTCAGTCAGATATCCTCTACCGTAAATCGATGCCCTATCCTTTCTGTAGAGGCTCAAGGGGACTGAATATGACACATCTCCAGTCACCTCGTAGATGAGACCGGACTCAAAGAGGAAAAGAGAAGCAATAATAACCGAATTCACAATCAATACCATGTCACTTCTCCGCAGCTCAGTGAAATGCGTGAGAACAAGTTCTCCTCCTACGATGCTAAACGGCGCCAGGAATAGAAGTGACATGTGATACATCCGCGTGATGTTCAGCAGATTGAAACTGGGAAGAACCAAAGGCGATATCACAAAGGCAAGCATCAGTGCTGAAAGTATAGTGTATTCACGATCGAACCTGTAATTCGTCTTCGATCTAAGGAGGATTGCTGCAACACCAGATACAATAAAGAATTGCGTCAGGTAGTGAAGACCTCTCCCCAACCAATGCACTATTGACACTGCAGGTTCGCCTATGCCAAATCCAGCCAGAACGTCGCTTGTGCGTGATTGAGGGTCCAGAAGGTCTGTCCAAAAGCTTGTGTAGATGTGCTGACCCATTTCTAAGACGAATGCGAAGCTGGCTGACTGAGATGTGTAGATGTACCAAGAAAGCGCCATAGTGAAATACAGGATAATGTGTGTGCTCCTGATCTTTGCATACTTCTTCTTTTCTGAGAAATACAATATCGACCATCCAATGAGAAGGATAAGCATGAAAACGTATGATGTGCCGTAATGACTCACAATTATGCCTGCGCCGAAGATTGTGAGGAGAATGAGTTTCGCAGCTGAGCTGATCTTTTCATGAAGGATAACTATCAATGAAAGAACTAGAAAGAATTCAGCGATCATTTGAGTTGGCAGCCCTGGCATTTCAGCAAAAAAGGTTATGTCGCAAAGTATGAAAAAAGCTGCCAGAATGGCTTCTTTCCTTTGCATGTACCTCTGATATATCTGAAATAAGCCCACGGGCACCAAAGCGAACACTAGAGGATAGACCGTTTTGAAGATCAATTTGCCTTCTAGGTTCAGAATATTGGAATATACAGTCGGAAAGACGGTTGCACTTAACATTTGATTTAGTCGCGGGGCGTATGGACCTGTCTCGTTGATGCTAGGAACCCATCCGCTGTTGCTCTGAGTGATCGCGAAAACGTGATACGCCCTATGAACGTCGAACCCAACCAGGTAGTTTGATATTAGCGATGTATGCAAGAGAAGTGCGATGGTGACTACAAACAGAACTAAAGGAGGATTGGTTCCTGACCGATTAGAAGTCACGAGTATCACTAGGGCAACAATCCACATGACCACGAGCAAGATCCCGCTGTTTCCATTCAAGTTTACGAAGGTTGTTCCCAGAATCGCTAGAACAGGAAGCGAACCGAGCAAGACCCAAGAGAATGAAAAAACCGGCTTTCGCCTCCCCCATGAACCATCCCTACCAAAGAAGTAGCCGAATACGCAGAATACGAGAAATACAGAGTTAATCACAAGTAGCAAAGAGGGCGTAGACAAGACAGAAGAGGAGATGAAGGCCAAGCCAATCTGGCTCACTACTAATCCCAGAAACATTACGAATGCAATACTCAAGCCAACCGAAAACAAAAGCTTCTCCACAGAATCAAGACCATATATGTCAGATGTTATGAGCAGGATCATCCCAGGTAGGAGAGTCAAGTCTATGAAGCCCAATGCCTGTCTTGCAACTGCAATGTCCAGAGCAATCGTCGCGTTCACAAGTAGCTGGAAAACCGCAATACCCAGAGCGAACAAGAACCTATCTCTGCTCAATCTCCTTCCGCCTTCCACTTCTTGCCACTTGGCTAGCTGAATGCCGTTATTACTCACTTGCAGTGTCCACTTTCCTGCGATCATCTATTTGGCCCTTGGCAAAGCCGATGCACCAAGCTATTCTCTTAAAGGCATATTGAATCGGTAACAGAAAGACCCACCTTCGTCGTATCAGTCTATATGCCATGGTGGAAAGCCAGACACCCACTATAAAAGCGACCGGAGGAATCATCCTGTGAAGAACAATCTGGCCCTTGTTTTTCCTGAATACGCGATGCACGCCATAGCCATGCCAAACCCCCTCTTTCCAGAGATCCACCCAGGTTCTCCTAAACCTCTCGAAAAACATGGCCGGGGTAGCTCTATAGAGCAACCAACCAGCCTTTCCAATTCTGTATTCAGCGTCCATATCCTCTCCTGTGCCGGTAATGGTATCGTCGAAACCACCTATTTGTCTGATGGCTTGAACTCGATAAATGGATCCTCCAGTTCCCAGAACCTTCGGGTTAGCTTCACCTGCATACCTGAAGTCGAAGGCTAGAAAAACGATATTCTCCAAGGCGGCAACCAAATTCTGATTGGGATCAATTCCGTATCTGGACTTGGCGATCCCAACGCTTGGGTTATGCTCCATGAAATCTACTTGTTTGCTAACATGGTCACGTGGCAACATCATGTCACCGTCAACCCACAATATGTAGTCTCCCTCTGCATTTTCAACCACCACATTTCTGACTCGCCCGAGCCCCATCCATCTGTTGTGGAACATCTTTGCTTGCATGTCCAATTTGGGAACAGATCTTGATATGACAGACAAAGTTCCGTCCTTGCTTCCATCATCTACGAAGACTACTTCCATACGATCATGTGGGAAATCTTGATCAGTGACGCTGTTGATCACGTCGACTATAAATGCTTCACAATTTCTCACGCAAACACCAATTGTGACCGTGGGCTTTGCCATGTTAGCTACACACCATATGTTTCAGCGCACGAGAGGCTAGCTAGATATGTCGTTTCTAGCCAGAGTTGACGCCTTGAATGAGGATATAGTTTGCACATCTCCTCGCCATTGGTACATTCTGCAGTTTTCTTTCTATTCTCCGCATGATTCCTAAAATCGCTCTTAATCTTGAGACAGAGAGATTGGCCAATGGTGAGCGATATTCGAAAAGGAGATGGCGAGGTAGGAATTCTGTCTCCACTGCACTGACTTGAGAGAGTTTGGCTTCCTCAAAGGCTGCGATCAGTCTTGCTTTCGTACTCTTGAAGACTCCTTTGTCCACTGAGAAGTAGATGAGACCTATCAGAATCATTTCAAGGTTATACGCGTTAGCTTCTATGGCCGCCACCTTTCCACAATCATTTGCCACACGCCTCATCTCCAATATGGCAGACAAAGAGTCAGCAACATGATGAAGAAGGTCTTTGCAGAACACAATGTCAAATGTAGCTTTCCGCAAGGGCAGATACGCTGCATCGGCAACTATGAATGATATATTCCCAGACCCGTACCCGGCCTTAGACAGTGCTTTAGCCACTTTTACGGCATTGAATGAAATGTCAGTAGCTACAACTTGACGCGCATGCCTTGAGGCCAAAATTGCATCTGTGCCTTGCCCACAACCTACTTCCAGTACGTTCCGAATCGAGCCGGTTCCCAGGCTCATCTCTACTAACCGCAAATCGTAAAAAAACACCACCACGTTTTGAAGCTTATGCAAGGCACGTCTCATAACGCGATATCTATTGTTGTAGAATCTCTTCTGTTTCATCATGGAAAAGACTCCACCGCGAAGATTTGGTTTATGACGAGCGGATCTTCTCAGAATGCAGATCCAACGAATCTCGGCGTTTCAGACTTCTCTCCAATGTTTCTTGGATTTCTCTCTAGTCTCCTTAGGAGCTCTCCATATTCCTTTGCTATTCTAGTCCATGTATATCTCTCAGCGATCAACTTTCCTTCCTTGCCTTTTCTCAAATAGTCTGTGGGATCTTTGATGTACGATCTGATTTCCTTCCTGTAGTCATCCGCTGTGAGAACTGAACTAACACAATTCTTTGCCACGGCCAACACTTCAGGGACCGGCGTAGAGAAGACCGGCTTTTCCAGGGCTAGATATTCAAGCAACTTGATTGGCGCAGAATAATAGGCTGTTGGATGAGAACAATTGAATGGTATTGTGCATATGTCCATCGCTGATATCCAGAAAGGTACATCATGATAGGACACAAACCTATCAGGCCAAACCACTCTTTCTTCAATCCTGAGGCTTCTCAGCTGCCTTCGTATCTCGTTTGTAGCGTTTGTCCTCAAACGAGAGCCTACAATCAAAAGCTTGATGTCATATTTCCGTTTTAGCTGCTTTATTGCGGACAATAGAGGTGACATGTGTAACCAGAATTCGATTGATCCCAGATATCCGATTACCAGAGAATCCCCTAGACCATATTGCTCTCGAATTCTTTCTCCTTCACTGTTGAATTTCCTCTCTAGGAAAAAATCATCGACGCCATTCGGCATCAACGAGACAGGCCCTTCGAAACCAATCGTCTCTACATATCTGCATAGTTCATGCGAAGGCGTGACTACGTGGTGCGCATGACCCAGGTTTTTCTTCAACAGTTTCTCCAGAGAAAGCATAGCTATCTTTCCAAGCAATGACTGAACATTGAAATAATAGCCAGCAGCTGAACTTGGGAAATGATCGCACAGGTCGAATACTATGTTTGCTCTGTTGCCAACTGCCTTTGCAGCCACGTACGCAGCAAGAAGATTGGAATTTACTACTACATCTATATTATTCTCGTTGATTAATGAATTTACCTTTTCATAGTGCTTGCCTGCATTAGCTACATAATACACAGCCAAATTGGTGAACCTGTGGTCGTCCATTTCATGAATCGTGATGTGTGTTCTGGTTCTCTTGCCTTCAGTGAACCTGAATCTCAGAACGTGGACTTCGTCATGTTGTCCGATCCTCTGAAAGATATGGGTATACCTGGTTGGAATGTAAGGATATCCAAGCCAATCGTACGGGGGTATTACCAAGATCCTCAGAAGAAATCCCTCATAATCTGTTAAGATTTGTCGCGTGTTAACGGTTTGCGATCGCAATCACCAGAGATTCAAAGGATTGCGACTACTCTCATCATCTCGAAGGATGAATGAGTGTATAGCGAACATTGTGGGCCAAGAGTATACCCGGGGAACCTTGATCTTCATCAGTCTTGCGTTATATTCTGTGAGGTAGAATCCACCCAAAGCATGCCTGTCCCTGCTTCCAGTACATTGCATTGAGAGGAGATCTCTCAATATAGTGGATGCGCTTTCGTCGGAAAGGTCTGAGTCTTCGAAAAGGGTCAGAATTCTAAGTGCCTGAGCCAAGGCGCTGGAATCAATTGTTGAGCTCGGCTTTGCTCCATGTAACCAGTCGGGTACACGCCCGTATGATTGCTGTGCTTTGATTATCCATGACACACCTTTCTCTGCCGCAAGGGAAAAATCCCTCCTACCTAAGTACTCTGAAGCGTACGTCAGACCCTCAATTGCGTAACATTGTGTGTGGGCAAATACGCTTTTGCTTTGATAGTAGGCAGGAAAACCGCCTTGGGAGTCCTGCTGAGACATTGTCCACTCACACAATCTCGTGGACGCACTTTCAAGGCTGTCATCACCTGTTACAGAGTGCAGCTTCAAAAGACCGATGACGTTCTTGCAGTGATAACAGCCTGGCTGCTCAAACCAACTAAACCGTGTCCTAAGGCTTTTTGGGAGATACCATTTTCCAGAGGTTCGAAAACCCTGCCGCAAGTCATATACCGCTCTCAGGGAGCCGTCCGGATTCTGCATAACTGAGATCAGCCACTCAGCAGCCTGGCTAGCCGCCTCTAGGAAAGATGACTCGCTCGTTTTTCTGTACAGTTCCGTAAGCGCTCCAATGCATATCCCTGCATCAAAAGAGAATGCTTTTGAGGATTTTTGTCCATCTGCAAGTGATAGGCTCCTAGAGAAAGAACCAAATGCGCTTTCACCTTTTCCCTGATGCTGCATGCCTACAATCCACGTAGCTGCGGACTCTGCGTCTTCTAGGAACTTGCGATTGCCAGTCTTCTCATGAAGATCTATCAGCAATTCCACAGCATAGCCCGTGATCTCGGTATGAGCGTGAGGACAACTCTTTCTAATGACATCGTAGTAGTTGTTGAAACTCCCAAATGTCTTACTGCCTTCTGGAGAAAGATTGTGAATTCTCGAATGGGCCAACCAATCCACGGCCAGTTCCATAGACGCTGTAACTTCGTCTTTGTTCGTCACCAATCTACCATCCGTCAATTCTGATGCGCAATGTTGTGAGAGGGGGGAACTGACTCAGCTCTCTTCGAGAAAAGGCGGGATAACGTCATTGACGATATGTGCATACAACCGAAGCATCTTCAGTTGCGCAGCCCATCCTGCTTCGGAGGAAAGGAAATTCGGCTTCGGAAAGACCTTCTTGAAGGCATTCAGATTCTCTCCGCGTGTTGTGATACCTTTCGGATCACCAAGGCTCTCCTTTCTGGCAACTCTCAGAAATCCGATTGTGGACGGGGGATATCCCATTATCTGTGATGCAACCCAATCGGTTGAGAATGGGTCAATACTTGCCATGATCAGGTCCAAACGAACTGGAAAACGACCTAGCCCAACCAATCCATCAACAACAGTAAGGTTCGGGTGCAATACCTTGTTTATACCAACTATGGCCTCGCTCAAGAATGGATGATACACTATTTTCCTTGGTGAAGCAATACAACCGAAAATATTCTTCATAGCACAGGTGATCTTGGTTTGGCGTGCAGTTTTCAACTTTGGAACATTTATGAACAGATCTGTTGAATAAAGTGACTGAGGAATCCTGAAAGTGATTTCGCGTCCGCCTACTTCGACACTCTTTTCGCATACGCTATCTTTGGAAAGATTGAAAAGCTCTATACTCTTTTCCTTAGCCAGTTCCTCATAGCCAAGCATTAGAAACGCATGGTTTGTTCGCATAGCTGTGCCATCAGCCTCAACGACTCGAATACTTATGTCCGTGCCATATCTTTCGCGGACATAATCTATGATTCCAGACACAACTCGAGGATCGGTTGTTTGTCCTGTGGCTGCACTCCAGTAATAGCAGAGGTTTGCCTTTATAGCCACGGATCTGACTGGACCCTCTGCGTGGAAATCTATAAGACCCAACGCATAAGCGATGGAATCTTTAACCTCTCTTTCTGAACTGTGTGCCCGAACTAGGCTAACTATGTCGCCCATTGCTGTCTCCCTTCTTGGACGAATCAATCATATAGGCTTCCTCTATCAATTCCAGAGTCCTTAGTCCATCAACCGCTGAAACTGGCGGGTTCGAATCGTCTTTTATGGAATTGAAAAAATGCTGCAACTCCTTTGGG
>Ga0209636_10003869_pt1 | contig 15308 bp, 10 predicted proteins | sample DeeMarSWOR152_54_FD_187464 | JGI IMG/M metagenome (GOLD analysis project Ga0209636, IMG submission 187464) | Marine sediment microbial communities from White Oak River estuary, North Carolina - WOR-1-52-54 (SPAdes) (version 2) | ecosystem: Environmental > Aquatic > Marine > Intertidal zone >...
GGGATAGAGGGTTGGTAGGAAGCACCCTCAGGTTGGACCATGGACCGGAAAGGTCGTGAGCGGTGGCGTACTTCGTCTGAGTGGATTTCCATCCCTCCAATCCAGATGATAACCAGTAGTAGACACCCTTCATCTTGAAAATATGGGAAGCTTCCCTACCCGTGTGATGACGTGGGTATATGGATGGATTACCATTGACGTTATCGAATCCTTCATAGATCTTTTTCTCGATGTTTAGAAAATCAGATGTTAACTTGAAGATTGCCAAACTCTGATTAAGGTATCGCTTGCCATTGATTAGTTTATCGAGAGTGCAAACAAGGTAGCCATCTTCCCCTTCTTGATAAACAGATTGATCGCCCGTTGAACGCTGTCCTTCGGGGTAAACGTATCGAACGAATTGATAATCACCGTTTATGGTGTCACAGCAGGCAAAGCCGACCTTGTGTCGTTCCCACTGTCGAGAATCGGCTTCGATGATCACAACATATTTTTTAGTAGCTCTGTTGTGGAGCAAGCCCGGCCGCCCAGCCCAGCCAAGGATGGAAAAGGGATCCTCTCGCCTGAGTATATTGTTTTCGAATTCCCAGTCTGCCAAATTGGTAGAGGAATACAGCTTGATATTCCTAAAGCCCATCCGAGGCTTCGTCTCGTAGCCTACCCAATAGAAGGTATTGTCTTCCCTTATCATATGACCGCCGTTACACCAGATTTCATTGTCGTTGGTGTCCTTCCAAACGGTACCATTTCGGATGGTTCCCACGTACTTTCTGTCTGTTGACGTCAGTTCGGCTTTTTCTACTCCACCGGTCGCGCACAGACACAAAAGGAAAGGTGACAGAAGCGCCAGCCTATGTAAGATCGTCTTTTTTCTGTTCATAATTACCCTTTCCGGATTGCTCTTTCAGAGAAAAATTATAACACAAAGACAGTTCAATGACCAAGCTTAATCCCATACGGCAGCCTAACGATGCTGGAAGCTGCTGCAAATCTCATAGTAACTAATGATCTTGTGCTTAAATGTTGCGCCTTATTTGTTTCGTTGACCATAGTAACGCATTGGATTATAGGGCACTTGGCTATTCACATTACCACACCATGCTTTTTCTATTGGTCCAGCTTTGCAGCATAATACAGGTCGCCGATTGCAAACTGTACCCCTGCGAGCAGGTGCTGTAGAAAGACCGGATTCCAGTAAGTTGCTGGCTCGTGGCCCAGCGTTGTATAAAAAACGCGGCCTTTGCCATAGGCCCGAAGCCAGGAAACTGCGTAATCCTTGTCCGGGCGTTTCTGTGGGTCTTCCATCCGGCTTAAGTCAAGGCTTGCTATGACATGAACTTTTTTGCGGGAATACGGCTCGCGAAATATATATATCTCATCCCTTATCGTAAAGGGCTTTCCACCAAAGCAGGCATTGATGGGGTGCTTTGGGTCTTCGGGCCGGATGACCACTTCCTGGTGAATGTGTCCGCCATAGTAGGCGCCCATCATATCTCCATACTCGGGCCAGCTCTGACAAGCGGCGGTCGCTGCATGGATCCCCACTACGCCTTTGCCGCTGCGGACATATTCCAAGATGCTCTGCTTTATTGCTTTATCGAATTTTTGGGCGGCAGCCTTTTGTTCATCTTTGAGCCGGGCAAAATCATCGGGCAGGAACGGCTCGCGCTCGTGGATATTGTTCATCACAAGGGCATCGAATTGCTTCAGCTTGTCGCTGAGCAGCAGACGAGGATCGTCGCTGATTACAGCCTTAAAAGCCCCGGTCTTTTGGGCAAGAATTTCCAATGCCTTTTCAGCGTAAGGATTGGGCTGGTGCGTCCAGACGTGCCCCCAGACGAGGACCTTGCGCGGTTTGGCAGGTTTGGCCGGAGCTTTGTCTGGAGCAGAAGCCTTGACGAGCCTGATATGCTTTTCTGTCGGCGCAGAAATATTCTTTGCCTTCATTTTGGCCGCTTTGACATCGGGCGGTGTGGGCCCGGCGGCGTGTGCGATGCGGGTAGACGCCACGCTTACAAGAAAGCATAGAAAAATGTAGCTTCTGTTCTTCATGGTAAGGTCCTCCCTATAAAGACCAACCCTGTCGATACTCTGAGCGCAACAGGGCATTGGCCTGAGCGTTGTTGACGATTTTCATGGCTATCGGTTCGAACTCAAGCTTGTCCTCGACCTGAGTGGCTATGTTGCCAAGCATTAGAAATTCGTTAAGTGCTGAGGCGTAGTCAAAGTTGGCCCAGGCCGGTTTGCCGCCTCGACAGGCGATGAACCAGTCCATCTCGTGTCCGCGAGAACGGTCAACGGTTTTTGGCCGCTCTATCTCAACATTTTTGAATTTTTCTTCAGGCAGCAGGCGGAATGTGGCGTTGTGGCCGGTGGTGTGAATCGTGCCCTTTGTGCCCACGATAATAGCGCCGGCATGGTCCATTTGTTTCTTGTCGCCCCAGGGTGAATCACCCAAAAGACCTTCGATGCGCTTCCGACTGCCTGGCGCTGCGCCATTGTACCAGGTGAACGTAATCGGGGGGAACTCCGTGCGAGCAGGTATCTCCCACGTCACCACCTCCCAGCGCGGAAACGAAAGCCGATTGATTCCGGAGCACTTTGCCTCGATGCGAATGATAGGCTTAGCTTCCCCAGGCTGGCTTACGTGCCAAAGCTCGTGTACCTTCAGCGACATGAATGCCAAATTGGCGCTGTGACTGGCCCAGTTGCCGAGCTGGCAGGTCCCGAAGTCGCGCCAGAGATTTCGCTTGGTCCACTCGCGATGGTAGGGACGGAAGGCTATGGGGCCAAGCCATAGGTCCCAATCAAAGTAGTCGGGCACAGCTTCTTCGTCCGGAGGTTTTTTGCGGTCGGCGCCTCCGCCGGTGTTCCAGATATGCACATCCTTTATACGACCGATCGTCCCATCACGGATGAGTTCCAGGGCACGGCGAAATTGGCCGCTTGCGGTGCCCTGATTACCCATGGAAGTTGCAACCTTGTATTCTCTGGCCAGTTCCCGAAGGACGCGGGATTCGCAGACCGTGCGCGTAAGCGGCTTTTCACAAAAAACGTGCTTGCCTGCTCTGATAGCCGAGGCCGAGGCGGCTGCATGCGTGTGGTCGGGAGTGGAGACGACCACGGCATCAATCTCCTTGTCCATCTTCTCGAACATCTCGCGAAAATCAGCAAACGCCTTGACCTTCTCATCTGCCAGCCGTCGAAAGGCCGGTGCCGTGGAGCGCTCCCATTGGCGGGATGAGGTAGCGAAGCGATCGGCCAAATCGGCCCAACGCTTGTACGTCTCGGCTATTTTCTGCCCGTTAACGTCGCATATGGCAACGACATTTTCCATCCGAGGGATAGTATCTACAAACCACGTTCCGCGCCCTCCCACGCCAATAAGGGCGACATTGATTTTCTCATTGGCAGGTGTCCCGCGGACGGATCGGCTATTTCTCAGAATTACCAGCCCCGCGGCGCCCAATCCAGCTCGCGAAAGAAAGTGGCGGCGACTCAGCTTACACTTCATGATTATGCTCTCCTATATGAACATTTCAAACGGATCGATGCGTCTGTTCGGACCCAGCCGACCTGAACTAATCTGTTCGTTATTATATCTGCATAAGCTTTCGCCAACAAGCTTTTCCAAAGCCGGCTTGTTATGCTCCTCCGACCGGGCGAGGAGTCACAATTTCAGGCTATGGATAAGAGTTTTTGATTGATTTATCAATGCTTGTACATCAGCATCTTGTCAAAAACATAAAAATTGGTAAACGTTTTCAATGTCCTCTTCCTTAGGCTTTGCACAACAAATCGCATGCGCTCTACAAGATTATTGGCGTTGCGCAGGTCGTTGCTCACAAAAAGTCCCTTTCCTGTAACGTCGCTGCAGTTCAGGGATGTTCAAGTGGCTTTAGTACCTCCTTGCATGCTAACGTCTACTGGGATATACTAAATAATCCACAAATCGTAAATTTAGTGTAAATGGTATGATTATGCACCAGAAAGATAACAAACTCTTCTGTAAACAGAAAGCGTTCGAACATAAATTGGATGGTCAATTCAGCTATGGATAATACAAAACTTCATAAAGTCCTTTTCTCTTTAGTATTGTCATCGACGGCTTGTCTTTTTTCAGCAAAGGCGCAAGCACAGGACCTTGTCATGAAGAGTCCCGCCCACACAGGGGATAGTCACTTCAACCAAGATGGTTTTTTGAAAATCAATGGAACTGCACGGCTGATCATAGGCTTATATGAGCTGCCTAAAGAAGATGCAATACTAAGAGAAATAGCCCAAAACGGATTCAATTTAGTTCGGGTCACACAGGAAATAAAAACCTTGGATCGTCTACACAAACATAAGCTATACGGCTGGATTTGCATAGGGTCGGCTGTTAAGCTCAAAGAAGGTGACGAAAAATCTGAACAAAAACTTATAGTAATCATAAATGACTTCAAAAATCATCCGGCGATGCTGGTCTGGGAACTGCCTGATGAAGTTCTTTGGAATATCTGGTGGTCACGCTTTCACTGGGTATTTGGCGGACAGCAGCGCGAACTGCGAAAGCACATAGAGAAAGCCAAATCCAACACTACAGACACGAGCATCACCGAGTTGTCGTCTCTTCTGGAAAAGGCCGATGATTATAATCAGCGTGGATTGTTCAAAAAAGCAGAGGAAATCTATGACGGTTTGTGGAAAGAACTTCAAGTAAAGAATCCACATCCCGACTGGAAGGAATCAAACTGTCCAACCGAGGTAGACATACTAAGCACAACTATTGCGCGAGGTTGCAAAGTCATACGACAGTTAGATCCTATACACATTATCTGGCAAAATCACGCACCAAGAAACTCTATCAAGAGCTTACAGAAATATAACCAGGCGGTTGATGCTGCCGGCTGTGATATTTACCCGGTACCTTTCAATCCCAGTGACGGACACAGTGATTTAAAGGATACGAACCTTAGTTCTGTGGGAGCTTATACAGAAAGGATGCGTGCATCAGCTCCCGGTAAATCAATTTGGATGGTGCTACAAGGATTCGGTTGGAGGGATCTTAAGAAAGAAGGCGAGAAAGAAGCAGACCCTGTTAAAGGCCGACGCCCCAACTTCCACGAAACCCGTTTTATGGCTTATGATGCTATTGTGCATGGAGCAAACGCAATCCTATACTGGGGCACACACTATATTGAGAAGGACAGCTGCTTGTGGCGGGATTTGATGAAAATAGCCCGACAGCTGCGTGCTCTTGAGCCGGCTATCATCGGTAAGCATCCAAAGACTATACCGCTCGCTATTGCAGATGAAACTTATGGCTCAATTGATGGACAGGGACCACAGTTATTGCTTCGCAAGACCGGCAAAGACTGGGTATTGATTGCCGTTAACGAGCACAGTCAGGGTATTGCTTTCACTGTAAGCCGATTGCCGAAAGAGATAGAAGGAAAGACGCTTTACAGACTTTACTCGGAGGAGAGTCATATTGTCAAAAATGGGATTATTCGTGATGGAATTCGAGGCTTCGGTGTACATATTTATGCCACCAGCCGACGCTTTGAGGCCGAATAGCTTCTAATACTCTCGGAGTGGATTAAACCGACTTGCCGGTTTCAGGAACATAAAAACGAATCTTATCAATCTCCAACGACCAATGTAGTGGCAGCATCAGGGTTCCTGCTTTTCATGTTCCTTCGTGCCGAGTTTCACTTGCCCGGATTGAATAACAACAGCAGCATTACGAACACAGCGAAAGCCGTAGATATCATATCCAAAACAAACATCGACATAGCCGGGGTCTTCGTTGTAGCGATAACCCGAACGGCAGCTCTCGGCGCTGAATTTCCATGCACCGCCGCGCACCACCTTATTATCGCCGGTCTTCGGTCCTTTCGGATTCTCTTGCGGCCCTTCCTGGTAGTAGTCCACATTGTAAAAGTCGTTGCACCATTCCCATACGTTACCGTACATATCATACAAGCCCCACGGATTAGGCCGCTTTTTACCAACCGGCTGAGGTTTTCCCCCGGAGTTCTCTTTAAACCAGGAATAATTCCCCAGTTTTGACGGACTATTTCCGAAAAAATATGCTGTTTTGGTTCCTGCCCGACAAGCATATTCCCATTCCGCTTCCGTAGGCAGTCTGTATCCATTTGCCTTAAAATTACATTCCCATATTTTCAGATCATAGCAGGGTTGAAGACCCTCCGACTGGGAACGGGCATTACAGTATCTGACCGCATCGGACCATCGCACTTGCTCCACAGGATTTTTGCTTCCCTTCCAGCGGGAAGGATTTTCTCCCATCACTCTTTGGTATTCCTCTTGAGTCACTGGATGCTTGTCTATATAAAAAGGGCTGACGAACACCTCGTGGGGCTTTGCGTCTACCTCATCCTCATCTCCCATGGTAAACCAGCCGCCGGGAAGCTGGACCATCTTCATTCCTGATTCATTTTCCATTTTGCCTGGGGCACCGTCCTGAGCCTTGCGTTTACAGCCTTGAAGCAGAGCTAAAGTCCCAGGTAAGAGAAGTGCAGCTATAATATACTGTTTCATAATCGTTGATTTTCGATTTTCATACTTAATTTGAAATTACACTTTCAATAATCAGCCCATATTTCATAGCCGTCCGGATTTCTAAGACATTTCCTGCAGCATGCTCTGATTTGTTCTGCTATTTCGACTGCTTTGGGTTGATGTGAGCAACCATAGCCTGCCTCCTGGAGTAGTTTCCTGGTTAAAGTGTGACACTGTGTAAGAAGGTTGTCCTGGGCCCCGCCCATTTCTCTCCATTTCTTGCTGAGGTCCATATAGGTTGCCAGATTTCCCGGATCATTCTTTCGAGTAAGAGCGTTCGTCTTACGAGATAATTCATGCGCGTATTTTAGGGTCTTGATATTCTCTTTCTGCCTGTTGTATTCCCGGATTATCTCCTGCGCTATTGACTCCATACTTTCAAGAAATGGTTTAAGGTCAGGAGAAGATTTTCTTGTCAGATTCAGAAACTCTATTATGTTACCGGCGAAATCTTGATATTCATTGATTCTTTCCATATGCCGCGTCACAAAGTAGACCATATCATCAACGGCCTCGCTTACGTACTCTTTCCTCTCTGCTTCTTCGCCCGCTTCAAAAACGACCTGTATTGCTTCTGTACATCCGCAGGTACAAGCGCGGCGGATGCCTTCTCCGCCCCTTCTGTGATGGGTTCGCAGCTTGCGACCTGAAATGTCAAGTATTGTATCAGATGTTTGCCTGCCCAGAGTTTCCTTCATGATATCGACAGCAGTAGAAACCGATACGGGAGTATTTTTTCTCTCCAGACAATAAATAATGGATTCCCCCTTTGGGGGTACTTTCTTACCAAGATGATAAAAGGCGTTGTCCCCACTAAACCAGACGGGATAGCTGTATGAGCCAATCATGCCCCGCCAGATTCTATTTAGTCTGGATTCTCTAAACTTAAAGGTAGTCTTTACCTCACCTTCATATAATTGGGTCACCCATTTTGCAGAAAAAGGTCTTTTCCAGTTGATAGCCACGTCCCGTTCCAAATAAGAAGGCGTCAGCTCCTCTTTATGCCAGATACCCGGCGCGCTCAATAGGGCCAGATATATACTCTTGCCGTCATTACTGAAGTCAACAGATTCGATGAGGCGTGGCTCCGTCTGCTTATTACCCAGCACCAGCTTCGTCTGTTGCTTTCCCTGGGGCCAGGTGACGACGAGCACATCTTTCTCTCCCTCAAGTAATCCCAGAAAAATATTTTCTGATGGAACACAAAGCGTATTCGTTGAAGGATATACTTCGGGATTAAATATTAGGTCATCACCAATGAAACTGGGCACTATACCATACTTGATTGGACCGAGGATACTTATTCCCTTCATATTCTCAGCCGGCTTTATCTCGACAATCTCGGACTTGCCGAATGCAATAATGGCAGAAAAGCTTTCTTTTGCTTGTTGGGCGTAAAAAGAAACTTCCAAAGCTGCTTCGTCACCCGTATTCTGCAATATGCTGCAGGAAGTGATGCTTGCCGGCTTTGCTTTGACCTGAAGAGGAACGAATTCCAGTCTCTTCTCGTTCGAATCTGCTTTCGAGTATATGACTACTTTTGCTTTTGCCGACCAGAACACTGCGGTTAAGTACTCATTTTCTACTATCGCATCCCCTTTGAAATCGTATTCTCTCCCGTAGTAACCCGGATCCGAAGAAGCCACCAATGGATCGAGTTCGAGGGTCAGAAGATCGGCGGGGATAGATTTCCAGTTGCTTCTATCCTGTAAATCGACAGTCTCCGTAAAGGGTGATAGTGTGTCCCAGATAATTGTGTTTGCTGTATCTTCCTTTCCCCTGGCCGTTGATACTCCTGCGCTTGTTATCAGCAGAAGAATCAATACTGTCTTCAACAAAGGCAATGCATAGCTACTAATACGTCGAACTGATTTCATAATCCGCATCCCTTTCACATTTATCACCTTCCTTCCAGGAACCGGAATTTCGCCATATCGGCCGTTTACAAAACTCACAAGCCTCGCCTCACCCGGTTCAAATAATCTTATGAAAATCCTAACGACACCATATCATAGCTATATTTTTTGAAATCTCAAGCCCTTATGATAGTCCCCTGTTATGAAATACTGTCAGCTCATTCGAGATGGTTCCCCTAATCCGAACTATTTCAGTGAGTGGGGGAGTAAGGTATAGTTCACGCTCTACTTTCTAAAATGACAAATGAACATTTGACGTGACGGTGCAAATCGCTTACAAGATAAGTTCATCTGGACCTTTCGCTCCGGCGTAACCGGAAGGGTTCCAATTTTGTAATACGTCGCAAAATGGGGTCCCCTGTTGTATGATGGGCCGAGAATTTGTTAGTGCTGTTGGTCGTTGGTTTCATCCACCTCAGATGAGTATAAGCGGCAGCACGGGCCGCTCGACAAAAAAGAAAGGAGGCTGCTCAATATGATGTCGCCATTATTACGAATGACGCTTATCGCCGTTCTGCTTGGAAGCAATGCCGGTGTGCTCTCTCAGGAACGACACCCGTCATACGGAAAACATCCATCTGTAGATATGGAGACCGAAAGAGCGGCATTGCAGGAGAATTTTTTGAAGCTCCGTTTCGGTCTTTTTCTCCACTTTAATATGGCCACTTATATTAATCGCGAATGGGCCAACGGATATGAAGACCCCACGATTTTCAAGCCCGATAGATTGAATTGTGACCAATGGGCTGATATTGCCTGTCAGGCCGGAATGAAATACGGCGTCCTGACAGTCAAGCATACCGGCGGTTGGTGCCTTTGGGACAGCAATTATACAACACACGACATCAGCAGCTTCATCAATTACAAAAATGGCAAGGGTGACATCGTACGCGAGTTTGTCGATGCTTTCCGTGCACGTGGGCTGAAAGTCGGATTTTACTACTGTTTTCCCGGGGACTTCTCGAATATCAGCTATGGCAACGCAGTTCCTCAAGGAAAGCCGGACCTTCACGGATTACCTCCGGAGGCGGCCGGAGACTACGCTGGCTTCATCAAGCTTCAATTGACAGAACTACTAACCAGGTACGGACCAATCGACCTGTTGTGGATCGACCAGTACAGCAATAGATACACCAAGTCCCGCTGGCAGGAGATTAGAGCGCACGTCAAATCCTTACAACCCCTGTGTCTGGTGATTGGAAATAATGCCCACAACCTCAAGGACTCCGATGTGTACAGTTGTGAATTTCCCTGGGACCCTAAGAGTATGCCGCCAGAGGGAAACAGAATACCGGCAGAGGTATGCGATAAGATTTCGCGAACCTGGTTTTGGAACACAGCGGATCGGTCTGAACACGTAAGGGATGCCCGAGAAATTGTCAAGATGCTTAAGCTTTGTAATGAGAGAAATGCCAACTATCTTCTCAACGTCCCTCCGGACAGAAATGGCCTGATTTCCGGAATCCACCTGGAGCGTATGGAGGAGGTTGCGTCGATTAAAGGAAATTCCATTCCCCCTCAAAAGACCGGAAAAGAAGTTTTGCCTGTAAAGGGATACGAGCTCGTCTGGTCGGACGAATTCGAAGGCAATAGCTTAAATTTCGAGAAATGGAACTATCGAGGGCTCGGCCCACGACGCGATGCAATCAACGTCAGAGACACTGTTTCGTTGGACGGCAAAGGATATCTTGTGCTGACAACAAAGCGTGTTGGGCGGGAGTATCACACTGCGATGATAGGCACGCAAGGTAAGTTTGAGACGACATTCGGCTATTTCGAATGCCGAGTCAGACTACAAACCCAAATCGGTCACTGGTCCGCGTTCTGGCTTCAGTCGCCAACTTACGGTAAACCCGTCGGTAATCCGAATAAAGCAGGCGCCGAAATCGATATCTTCGAGTACCTTCGTCATCGTGGTGACAAAATCCAGCACACTTTGCACTGGGATGGCTACGGCAAGAGCCACAAGTCTGCTCAAAAAATCGCCGACATTCCCGGACTGATCCAGGGCTGGCATACAATCGGCTTTCTCTGGACGCCCACTAACTACGTCTTCTACGTGGATGGCAAAGAAACCTGGCAAACGGATAAAGGCGTGTCTCATCGTCCGCAGTATATGATTCTCAGCCTCGAAGTCGGCAACTGGGCCGGCGACATATCGAAAGCTGAATTGCCAGACTATTTATACGTGGACTATGTTAGAGTCTACCAGAGAATTGCTAAGAAGCCCCAAAAAACACTCACGTCGTCGGCTGAGCGCAGCGACTGAGCCTATCATTGAAAGTCTCGTGGTTCAGTCTGGCTCAAAGATTTAGTCCTGGTCATCCCGCTCGGCTGTCGATGGTTGCTTGACAACGCCTGTATTTCTTATTCTAATATCGGTCGGAGAGGAAGTAACGGGCCGAATACAGGATTAAAAAAGATCATAGTCCCGGGGCGCCGGAACAGGCGCTTATGGGCGTAATTAATCCCGTTTTTAGGAGCGCCTATCTTTATTGTGTCTCGCTCCGTATTTCGAGTTTTGTTAAATCCGTTGTCACTTAGCAGATTTGCGTACGAAACTGGCCTTTTTAATGAGATATCGTCGACAACACATTTTAGAACCTGTGTGTTCTTGGTAGACGATTCTGACAGAGTAAAAAATGCCCGAATTTGACAGAGAAAAATTCAACGAATGTTGGAGGTCCACAGAAGTAATTCGTGAATATCGACGGATGCTCTTTACATTTGGAGATATGGAGCTGCCCTACGTGCTTGCGGCCGAACACGGCAGATTCAGAGATAGGAGTGTCGTGAGGAAAGGTGTTATTCTGATTCAGAGACCACACATAATATTACCCGCATATTACGGTGGTCCAGAGTTCAAGGAAGGTTTTGAGCACGCAAACGCAATTCCTCCTGAAGCTGTGTACCTTCTCAGAGCCATTGGAATGCCTTACTCTCAAATAACCAATAAGCCGGTTGGTGAAGAATCAATCGAATATGGAAACTTGCAGACAGTTTTAGACGGTTTTGCCAGAAAGATGGAAGCCCAGGAGGACACGGAAACCGGCTTGATCAAAGGAGTTCTTGATGGAGCGGATATCTCCTTGATGCGTTATTCCTTGGGCCTGGCAATCAAATCGGCTCCCGGAAACGTCAAGGAGTTTTTCGAGCACCTCAGGAGACGAAGGGGAGAGCCTATAAGGCCTGATGAAAAGATTACAGACGAAGATATAAGAAGATTATTTGGGTAGAACGTCTGATGGGGGGCAAATTGGTGAACGTTTTCAATATCCTTTGTTGAATTTTACGGACAGAATTAGTACTCTACAAAAACCAGACTACGAAAAAACTTAGAATGTAAAAATCAAAGTGTAGAATCAAGAACTCCGCGGGTTTTAATTTTTGGAATTCTTTGCCGGCGGGAATATATGACTGCAATCTTAATTATATTATCTTCGCTTACATTTCTGATTATTTTGATTTCCAACATTGAGATATTTCTGGTTTGGAAATCGGTTGCATATTTGCGGGATATCGAACCACAATTCGATAAGAGCACTCCGCGTGTTTCGATTATTGTTCCGGCGTGTAATGAAGAAAAGGAAATTGCCGCTGCGCTTCAATCGCTGCTTGCACAGGATTATCCCAACCTCGAAATCATCGTTATCGACGATCGCTCCACAGATCGGACAGGAGAAATTCTCGACGAATTTGCCCGAAATCACTCCCGCCTTCAGGTCATTCACAAAACCGACCTGCCGGAAGATTGGCTGGGGAAAAACCACGCTTTGTATGTTGGCAGTACTCATGCCCACGGCCAGTATCTGCTTTTCACCGATGCCGATGTGGTGATGAAAAAGGCAACGATTAGTAAAGCTGTACAGTTTATGCTTGACCATAATCTGGACCATCTCGCTGTGGCTCCGGAGATGCGCGCCACCACCTGGAAGATTGATTTAATGATAGGAACATTTATTTACTATTTCAATCTCATTACCAAGCCCTGGCGGGCACAGAATCCCAACAGCCGTTATTCGGTTGGAATTGGTGCCTTCAATCTGCTCAAGGCCGAAACTTATAAGGCCATTGGAACTCATCGTGCCATCGCTATGCGCCCAGACGATGATATTATGCTCGGAAGACTCGTGAAATCACATGGATATCGTCAGCGAGTTGTTTTCGGTAAAAGGCTGATTCGTATTCAATGGTATTTTTCAGTTCGCGATATGATTGAAGGGCTTATGAAAAACACCGCTTCTTTTGTCAACTATAGCCTGGTATGGGCTTTGATTTGGTGTTTGGCTCTTTTTGTGCTCTTCGTATTCCCTTTCATTGCGGTTCTCATAACGCCGGCGCCGGCCTGCTGGTTCTATTTGGCCACTGCCACAGTAATCACAGTAATTTATTTATTTGCGACCGGCGAGTATCACCTCACCCGCTGGTATGCCTTGATGATTCCTTTCTCTACATGTGTCCTTATATATATCATACTCAAAGCCAGTATTCGGACCCACCGAAATAAAGGTATCTTTTGGCGAGGCGTTTTTTATCCTCTGGAAAAGCTCAGGCGTTTCAAAGTTTAAGATTTAAGATTTCAAATTGCCTTTGCTCCTTTACAAAATGTCAGAATTATTCGATGAATTCTTGCGGCCAAAAGTATCATTGGTTACAACCGCAATACAACTAAGAAGACCATTATCTGGGTGCATGTCATGATTGTAGGTGGATTTTTATCCGCCTGCGGCGGATTTCAGGCAACCAAGGGTTTCTTCGACCATAACTGCTCCCATTCCTTATTAAGCCACACAATCCTCAATGCCAACGTCGCTGATGATCCTGCACGAGTCCAGATCATACCTGGTTGCTTCAACCGCTTGCCAACCACATTTTTGCATGAGCCCTCTACCGCCCCGTAACCTATATCATAACCCTTTGCTCGAAACACATCGTAACGCATCTTCTGTTCATTTACACTGATATAATTGTACAATGTATCTATAGCCTTACGCTTTCGCCCACGATACTTCTTACGCTGCTCTTTCAAATCTTTCATTAATTTTCTTTTCCACCCATCCCGAATCAACGCACAACGATGCTCCACCCACCTTTTGGTAGCGTCAGTACCCTCACCAAAAAGAACCTTGCCACAATCCCAGATATTCTCACTGGCGTGATACCAATCAACAATAACTACAGCCCTTTTAAAATGTTGGCCGTCTATGGTGCGAATCCATCCGGCTCCATCACCAAGGTAGACCAGCTCCTCAGCTTCTCTTAAGCCACAACGACAGGCCTCCAGCCAGAGTTGAAAACCAAACGTTTCTGAATTGTCAAAGCGACCTACATACCGTTCTTGTCGTTGGAAATGCTCATCTTGCCAGTAAATGCTGCCCACCTTGGTCTCGTGCCAGCCGTCTTTCTCGTGCACCGTTGTGCCATCAGCAGCAATATAGAGCCTGTCTGCACCACTTTGAGAAGACGGTATCTGCCTGCTTTTGTGAAAACTCTCAAAGCATTCATCCTGCTGCCTCAAGGCCACAGCACCAACCTGATGAACCACGCGTTCTACCGTTTTCTCAGATACATACTGGTCAAAAAGCTCCTTAATCTTGCCTGAGGTCTGGCTAAAACTATCATCTACCGCCACCACACAACAAGCCCTGGCCAAACCGGGACTAAGACACTCAGAACCAAGTCCGCTGGCCTGGTCGTATGGAAAGCAACTTGCTCCACAGTCCGGGCAACGATAATAGACACGCCTCAGAACTATCCAGACAAAAACGGTGTGAATACTCTTGGAACGATGGCCAACAAAACGCATAGCCTCACCACAATCACAGGCCATTGAACTACCTTTATAGCCGTTTGGCTGTCTTGATACTACCCGCTGCAACAATCCCTGTCCTAATTCTCGCATCATAACCGCTATAGTAGCTTCAAGGGACCCCAAGTTATCGCTGACCAAAGATAATTCTTGTCCAAAACACGCTTCCAAGTCGTCTAAAATTTTGTTATTCATAATATGCTCTCCTATGTTAAAAGTCTACTCCAATTTTTCATTGTTCTTACGCTAAGTATTTGCAATTACAAAGTTTGGGAAGTCTTCAAATATCCAATCATTTTTCAACGTTTGATAAATAATTCCCAAAAACTTGCGGGCAGTAGCAATAATCGCTTTACCACTGCCACGATGACGTTTGATACGTTCATAATAACCACGTAAGTAAGGACTATACCGTTTGGCAACCAATGTGCATTGAACCAGTGTCGTTCGGCCAATCTTTGAACCATTTTTAGTAATCCGGCCATGGCGAACAGTCTCATTTGAATCAGATACTCTCGGAACAATCCCAAAATAGGCTGCTAACTTGTTCTCGTCCGCAAAGTCATTGACATCGCCGATTACTGTGAGCAAAACCGTTGCGGAACGTTCACCAATTCCCTTGATGCTGGTAAGGTTCTTGTGGCCATCGAGCTTTTTGCCCTCTTGTGATATCTGCTCATCCAGAGTCTCTATACTTTCCGTTAAAGAGCGAATCTGCTTGACCAGAACTTTCAGCTCAACTTGAACTATCGGCTCCCAGTCCAAGGCTATTATGCCTTTCAAGCCCTTCTCTGTGGTCAAAGTTTCCTTTTTCCAAGTCAGGCCGTGGCGGTTAAGAACGTTGTAAATCTTGTTCACAAGGGCTGTTCGCTGTTTGACCAGCTTGTCCCTAGTGCTCTTTCACAACTGAATTGATGGATATTACTGGGTCTTTTTGCCGATACAAGTCAAAAAGTGATCGGTAAGGAGACCTATTATGAAGAAGAAATACGTTGTTGAATTAACAAAGGAGGAAC
>Ga0209636_10003870_pt1 | contig 15306 bp, 7 predicted proteins | sample DeeMarSWOR152_54_FD_187464 | JGI IMG/M metagenome (GOLD analysis project Ga0209636, IMG submission 187464) | Marine sediment microbial communities from White Oak River estuary, North Carolina - WOR-1-52-54 (SPAdes) (version 2) | ecosystem: Environmental > Aquatic > Marine > Intertidal zone >...
CCACCCTCAGTAACATCGATGGTCAGGTCGTAGAAGGCGGGTCCACCTACTAGACCCGTAGCGTAGACGTTGTCCACGACGAAGTCCCCTCTCCCATCGCTGTCCGCGACGAACACGGCGAAGACAGGGTTGACGTTAACGTATGCTTGGACTCCGGCCTCCGTTAAAACGTCGTCCAGATACACGTCGTATGTGCCTTCGAAGACGTTTATCTCAAGCCTCACATTGTACCAAGTGTTGTAGCCGAGACTCGAGGCCACGGAGTTCCAGTTTCCTGTATTGCTAAATGAGTCGCCTGGCTCCTGGCATCGTAGCGTGATGTCCCCATCATCGGGGTCGGTGTCACGGAAAGCTATAGCCAGGAAACGCTCCCCGCTTGCTGCTGTTGGAGCGTTGCCGAGGTTGGTGTCAGTGCCTATGTAGAGTGCGCCCGTTCTGTCGTAGTTTCCAACGTTCTCGATCCGCTCGATGAAGATATCATACTCCAACGTAAAGAAGCGGAATTGCTGGTAGCTAAACTCCTGCGCCATGTAAGCGTTGGTCGCTTCTCCATAGTTCCTGAGAGCCAGTTTTGGCGAAGTGTTTCCACCAACATTACTTGTGTCCAAAGTCGACAGGGAGACATTTCCTCCGCTCCAAGCGCTCCGGGACTCATACCAGTCCTGACCCGGCGTGTTCGCATCGAGGTCGGCGTCGTCAGCGCTGGTACTGAACGTGTTATCTACGAGGAGATCAGCCGTCTCCGCGAATACGGCGGTTAGATTATAATCCTCATCCATGACGAGGGTGTAGGGATTGCTCGAACCTACATCAGTGCCATTGAGGAGCCAATGGCTCAAGGTCCATCCCGAATCTGGGATAGCTGTTACTGGATATAGTTCGTCTTCTGGAATGTCGAAATGAGTTCCAGGAGCTGGATCAGTAGTTCCGGAGCCAATGGTTTCAATCAACACATTATAGTAGATAATTTTTACCGTCAAATCATCAGTGGAGTCCATCAAACCGTCCACATAGCTATCACTGGGAGTGACTTCACATGACCAGACCTCTCCTCCCAGGGTTTCATCTGTAACAATTGTCGAATTTACGCTGAACCCGTCCTTCGTATCCATCCAGCGCTGATACGCCTGCATCTCAGAGAGGGCCCAAGGATAGATCCTCAGATCGTCCAGGGTTCCGTAAAAGTACCTGTGTTCAGTCCCGGGAGGCATTACACCGCAAGCGGAACCGATGAACAGAGGATAACTCGCACTTGAGTCAATCGGACCCTCCACACCAGGAGTGAAGTCCCTGAGCACGCCGTCTATGTAGAGCTTGATGCCTACTCCAGATTCATATGTGCCAACTACGTGACTCCAGGTTCCAGAGGGTATGGTATTACCCGAAGATGCCACCTCGAGGTATGAGCCTCCTATGGTTACTCCCCAGAACACCGTGTTGGGGTCTCCATTGGTGTTGAAACCAGCCATATATATGCCTGTACCGTCTGTTCCTTCAACGTTCTTGTTTATTGTCCTGGCTCCCAATTGGTCGTGGTCTGGATTGATCCAGTATTCTATGGTCATCTCTGTCCAGGTGCCATCATCGCCTAAGCTACTGTCCGTGGGTATCCTGATGTAATCACCATCAAAGGTATATGCGCCTCCCACCATTCCACTTGGAGTCCATGAGGCTCCGAAGATAGTACCATCGTTTCCGAGGCCCGAATAATCCTTCGCCGTCCCATAATCCTCAGTATCGAAAGGCATCAGGAGAGAAGCATACGGAGCACCATCAACTATCCAGTTGTATATGCTCGTCACATCGTCTCCGTCAGGATCAAACACTGTCTGGGCTGTAGCCGTCAGGTTCTCATTCGAGTAATCGGTCCCAAAAGTGGAGTCCAGCGTTGGTGTGTCATGAGTGGGCGGACCGTTACTTCGGATAATCGCAGTATCAGAAGTGACCAATAATCCCAAATCTACACCATCGCCGGGTCTCACTGTGAAGTACCATTCCTCCCCCACAGTGGTTGCACTGGAGGGAACCGTCAACAGGTCGTCGTATGCATGCTGCACCACGGCGTCTTTATACCATCTAATCTCGCTGCCAGACTCAGGATTCCCGTCCCCATCAAAGTAATCGTATCCTGCGATTATATCGTCATCATCCAAGAACTCTCCTCGGGCTCGGTTTTCATACCTGAGATTACTCGCTTCAGGAGGCGTATTCACTATTGCACCTAGAGTAACCGTTATCTCTGTCTCTCCATCTCCAAAGCTATCGTTTGGAGTTACCTCGCACAACCATTCCTCCTGGCCCTCTGTCTCGCTTGAGACAATTGTTGAGTCGCTAGAACCTCCCAAAACATCGAGGAAATTCTGCATTACCTGTTCCGGGGTAAGGGCTCTTTTATAGATCCTGACCTCGTCGAGGGCTCCCTTCAGCCATCTTCTCTCCTGTTTCGAACTTCCGTCATGCCCAATAAATATCGGAGCATCGTAGATAGAGTCTCCGGGGCTGATGGCGATGTTGCCCGTTAACGCACGGCTCTCTCTTGCCGTTCCGTTAATATATACAGTGAGCCCGGGACCCGACTCGTAGGTGCAAACCACGTGATTCCAGCTTCCAACATCTATTTGTGTTGGGACATCACCACTGGTTTGGACAAAGCCCGAATCCGTGGTTCTTACTCCCCATTGGATTCTATTAGGTCTTGAACTCGAGTCTCTGAGAAGAACCCTGTAGTTACCAGTGCTCCCAACCACGGCCTTAGAGACCAACATGGTCCCATAGGTCGAGATATCAGGTTTTATCCAGAACTCTATGGTTATTTCGTCCCAGGACCCAGCTCCATCCAGTGTAGGGTCGTCTGGAACCCTTAGATAATCAGATCCGTCGAATTCGTAAGCTCCACCGACTATTCCGTTCTCCGTCCATGTCGCACCAACCACTGTCCCATGGTTGTCTTCACCAGAGTAGTCCATGGTTCTCGACGGCGCAGTTATCTCAATGTCGTCTATCCATAATTCCTCACCAGAGTCGAGGCTGTTCGCATCGAATCTTAAGTGGAAGTCGTCGATCTGGTATCTGGGGTCGTATGTTTGGAACGAATAAAAGTGCCATGTATCCTCTGGTTCATTGTTTCCTAAATCGAATATATTTACATATGACGTCCCACGCCAGAACTGGAGGTTGACGTTATCCGCATCGTCGATACCGTTGTCCCGATACCAGAATGATACTATGAACCCATCTGTGGCTGAGGTGTCGAAATCGTCTGAAGTCAGATATGCGGAGGACGAATCAGCGTAGGCTGAATAGCTACCTGAATGTTTCTGACCTGTGACACGACTCCAATCTGTTGCACCGTTCTCGTTCCATTTGCTAAAGTCGTCTTCAAAACCATCGGCAAACAATTCGTCCAGTACCAGCGGGTTATCAGTTGTTCTAGTATCGAAGGGCAGGTGGAATCCAGTCAGGGATTCGCCGTTGACATGCCAGTTGTAGATGTTCGTCACATCGTCGCCTTCGGAGTCAAATGTCCCCTGAGGAGTAGTTGTGAGGTTATCGAGGGTGGTTGGTGGAGTCGCTCCGCTCGAAGCCAGTATTGGGCTATCTTGTGTCGGGGGGGTAGAGTAGGTCGTGAAGCTGTAAGTCTCCGTCCTGGGGTTGACTCCGTCTGTGGCTGATACACGCCAATAATATTTTGTCCCAAGCGTATCCATGCCCACTGGGGCTACACTATAGACCCCATTCAATACCCCTACATGGCTACCAATGTCAACCCAAGACCCGGAGGCATTGGTGCTGAACGTAATATCCATCGAGTCTCCTTGGAAGTCCGTCGCTAGTACTGCCAGAGTTGGATTCTGGGCCTGATCGAGGGATCCATCAAATGGATCCTCATCCCTAAGGACCGGAGATTCCGAGACTGGGAGAGGGACATGCACAGCAGCACCCCTCCGGTACTCACTATAAAAGGTGCGCTCAGACCTCACCGGAGGGCTGGACGCGAGCCCCAAGGTTTCGAAGTAGTATACAGTTCCGCTTGAACTAGTCAACACGAGTTCATTGAGTCCATCATTATCCACATCCGTTATTAGGGAGAAGGGGCGGGCTACATCCCATAACCCGGTCTCCTTATGCACTATGACATATCCATCTGTACCCGGATCGAAGGAGTAGATGTACAGAGCGTAGTCCTGGTTATCATAGGGGTTCCCCAAGGGAGAAGTGGTGGGTACGATAATATCCGGAACACCGTCTCCAGTCACGTCTCCTACTTTCGGCGGCTCCGTGGCTATTAGAGGGTTACCCAGCTCATCAACGAGGAGCGCGTCCATATTCCAGTCAAATAGATCCCATATCTTAACCTGTGAGGAGGAACAACTGATTATCTCAAGGTTACCGTCGCCGTCCATGTCGTACACTGTGGGCTGGGAGTGGCCACTGAAACCCTGACCACTGCTACTCTTTCTATATACCCCTCCTGTGGTCAGTACGCTTCCATCGTTGCTATTTAGGACCAGGGGGGAGTTTATATTCTGATCTATGGCGATCACGTCGAGAACGCCATCTCCGTCCACGTCGTCTAGGATCGGTGTGTGGCTGCTGCTGAGGGGGGTCATCTCGTTCCAGATGGGGGTCAGAGTGTGGGCGTCAAGAGCCCGAATACCCCTACCTCCGCCGAAGTAGGCGTTACCTGATGCACCGTAGTCTATGGCTCTATCCCCCTGGTAGAGCACATAGGACCCGTCAAAGTAAGGGTCAGCCAAGACCAGACCTCCATAGCAGGGGTGCCAAGAAAATGCCTGGTTCATCACATAACCATCGTAACTGAGACTTGTAATCAAGTCAGAGCCTAAAGAAGGTGCGAAACCCGACGATACGAATACCTCTGGATATGAGTCTCCGTCGATATCGAATACGACGGGCCAGACGTCATCGGCGGGTACGTATGTCCTCCAGTACTCGCTGCCGTCGTCACCATGTAGGGCCACCACCGAGTCCCAGGCTGCGACTATTATCTCGGGGACGCCGTCGTTGTCCAAGTCCGAGATCTCGAATGGCTGATGTATGCTTATGGGATACCCGGACACGGTGTAGACCACATCGCCGGTTGCATTCAGCACCGTAATATCTCCCTGTTTATTTCCTGCTTCAGAACCCGGTGTTACACCGGTCACCACAATCTCCAATCCGGGCATATCGGCTATCAAGTCAGCTGCCAGAGGCCCAATAAGCGTGGAAGTTTTACTAGGACGTACACTCCACAGTAGCTCAATCACGGGTGGTTCCTGCGCATAGATGGGTCGTATGAAAAAGACAAAACTGGATGATATTATCATCACTAATAATAACGACTTAAGATGTTTCATAACCAACTATCCTCCAAACAGAGTAATAAATTTATAAGGGATAAAGTTTCTGAACAAAGTTCCGTTACACGTCCCTATTTAACGTACGTAACAGTGTTTTGCATAAGATTAGGTACCGACTCATATTTTCCACTGTCATATTGACTACACGAAGATACTTAATGTATTCGTTTTTGACATCATATTTACTTTATATTAATTATTTTTTAAATATTATTTAATAATTGTAAAGCATACGATAAAAGAGAAGTGGGGTTAAAAGATGATGCGCGCACAATTAATATTCCTTATTTTCCATCTTCTTCGCGTACCCGCTGATGAAATGCTCTAACGACCTCGGCTGAAGCCAAGATGAAAGTACGAGCTAGGAGACTAAAAGTCACTGGTAGGAGCCTTATTCCCCACAGGGTGTTGTACAGGACGAGTCCTATAATAGACACAAGAGCAGGCTCGTTCCTAGACTCAAAGTTACCCTTTGTATATCGTCGATCTCATTTCTTGGGATGAACGTTTTAATCAGGCTGTAGCAAAGCAAAAATAGAATAAAGATTGTGCCCAATATTTGTCTCAGATATACATATAGGTACATCCCCTCTGGTATTGCAAATATGGAGATAGCTGTGGCGATTGAAAGAGTGATTATAACCCAGAACCACATCGAGTAGATTGAAATTATACATCTTCCATATCCTATTGCATTCGATGCTTGTTGCGCGCGCTCGACGATATCGGGTTTATCTGATATTTAACTCACCTCAACAGAATATCTTACTTTTTCGTGCGCGTAACGCGCACACCGGTACTGAGCGCACGATATTACGCGTGGGCTATAATAACTACCAATTCGAACACGTTAATATTATGCTGTTATACAATTGATATTATTATCTCATACAATTGATATAAAAATATAACAGCAAAGGGAAGGAGGAGCGCAATCGATACTCTTCTTAATCTGGATCTATCTATTATAATGCCTGTATCGCTGTAGTATTTACTTATAAGTGTTGATAATGCCATTGTTATAATAGACAGTTCAGCGATAAGGAGACCAAATTCATTGATGTTGATAAGTATATCCAAATCTTTTCACCTAACGAGTGTGTGACTACAATTTAACAGTCCATTATAATAGCACGCGAGTAGTGCGCGCAAGTAATTTGTACTCGCACTGACTCAGAAATGGTGCTAATCAAGCGCGAGCTATTACTACTGATCACTGCTCTTCACGGATATATATGAATAATGGGAATCATACATTCTATTATACATATTTTCTTCTAATGCTGTTGTCAGAGAATAATTATGGGATAATAGTGTTTTTCCGAGACCTACGCTGTATATTATATAATCGCTGTTCTCGATATTATCGGGAAAATCAGGTCTTAAATCATGCAGAAAAAGGGTGCTACTCGATGTTTTTACCTTAAGATATTGTGAAAGTCTGAAATGTGAAAGGATCGTGTCAGTTCTCGACCAGTCATGATGGTTGATGAAAAAATTTGTGTCTATGTATTCATTTTCGGTTTGATACATTATTTGACGATCGTAGAAGGATTGGGTCAACGGAATGAATGGGAATAACATTATTAAAATAAAAAACAGTGTTACAGTAATTTTTTTATATTTACTATTATAAAAATAATTTATTCCGATAGACATGGGGATTATTGACGAAAAAACAACCCTTATTCCAATAAGGGGCACCAGTACTCCTACTATAATAATAATGACAGAAGAAATAAACAAAGCAATATCGATCTGCCTAAATTTTTTCTTCATCAGTATAAGTAAAAAACCTACACCCGTGAATAATAAAGTAAAGATTACTGTAACACGAGAGAATATTTGAGATACAATATCAATAAAAGGTCTTTCTATTACTCTTCCCGAGAATGTCCTTTCTACAAACGTTGAATATCCAAAAATATCTATTGATTCAAGTTGGTATAATATTACTGGGATGAAAAACTTTGCATAATATAAATTATATGATGTATAAATAAGAAGAGTAAATAAGAATAATTGTAAGTGTTTTTTATTTCTATATAATATATACATTATCAATATATAGTTAATATAAAAAATTGCTGCAAAAGGGTGTGTAAAAATAATACATATATATAAAAATATTGATATTATTACATGATTTCTAGTTATTATTTCATTTGACTCAATCATATATAATATAAATAATAAACTCATTGCTAATGAAAAAGGTGCATATTGGTAATTAAAAAACCAGTATATAATTAATAAAAATGCTATTATAGAAATGTGAATGCTCTTTTTATTATAATAATAGTAAAGATATAATGAAGAAACATAAATTACTCCAAAAATAATAAATAATATATATTCAGTATATCTTAAATTAATATTAGTTATTAACAAAAATATTTGATTAATTATAAAAAAAATTGGCCATTGATAATACTCATGAAAAACCTTAGTAGGATCTAAATCTTCGAAAGTTAATACATACTCAATCAATCCTCTAACGTAATGAATATCTGAAGCAGGAAAGGAATAGTAAAAGAACTTGATGGAATACATAAAAAATATAATTCCAATACAAGATATTAATTTTACATCATTCCTATCACTAATTGTAGCTAATATAAATAAAGAAGGCAAAATAATAAAAAGTCCTATCCAATATATCGGTGAAATATGATTATAAACAAAATCATCCACTGAATCCATCAATAAGGGATAACTAAGATAATATGAATAAAGAAATAAAAATAATCCTAAGAAGATGGAGCCAACTATCACATATTTCTTATTTAGTTTCCCAAGCCTTCGAACGATCTCCATAAACAAGTTTTCTCCTATGTTTCATACATTAGTTTAATTTACTTAAATAATCATCAAAATTTTTCGCAACTTTTTCCCATACATATTTTTCCTTTACAATCTTTCTTCCATCAGCGCCTATCCTATCAAGATACATTTTATGTTCATAAGCATACATAATTGCTTTGGCAATTTCTTCTTCATTTATTGTTTTTATGAAAATGACTGATTTATCTTGTTTAACTATTTCTCTATGGGATTCAATATCTGTTAATATCACTGCTTTTTGCATTGATAGATATTCAAGTAGTTTTAAGGGGCATTGATATCTCCAGTCAGGTAAGTCAGGCAATGGTAAGATTCCTATATTGCTCATTGCAATATATTTTGGGACGTCTTCGTAATCAACTGGATTATGTATAAATACTCTATTCTGAAATCCGTATTTTTCTATAAAATTTATAATTTTAGGTAAGACTTCACCTTTACCTAATAGAAAATATACTATGTCAACATTTTCATCTATAAATTTAATACTTTTAATCCATTCCAATATTCCTCTATTAATTCCGAAATTCCCATGATAAAAAACTATAAACTTATTATTAAATCCAAACTTTTGTCTTAAAAATTTACCTTCTTTAACATATTTTTTAGGATCGAAAATGTTTAACGATACGCCAGAAGTCCAGACTCCGATAAAATTTGAATTAACATTGAATTTATTACAAATATACATCTTCATAGAATTTGTTATTATTGTTATTCCATTAAAAATATGTTTCGAATAAATAACAGAAATATTGAAGAATAGATTATCTAAATAACCTTTAAATCCAAATGTTTCTACGGGATGACTTCTTATGTCTAATATGATCTTGAATTTTCTAAAATAATATAAAAATGGAGAATATATAAAACCGAAAATCGATGGTCCTGGTCTTGTTACTATAAAATCTGGATTTAGTACAAATATATAGTATGGTAATGTAAAAAAAAGGACAATAGTAAATATTATTTGTGATATTATTGGTATGTACCTTATTGGTATTTCAATGATCTTTATATTTTTATATTTATTTATATATTTTTTTTTAGAACACACAGCAATTAGATATACGTTGTAGCCCCTTTTTGATAAATTTTCAAGGATCTCCATCCTTGATGTCTTATGTAAAGTTGTGTCTAATACAAGAAAACTAACCCATATTAAGGTTTTATTTTTTAAATTTTTCCTCATTTTTTCACTTTCATCATTTATTATTAAATCATCACTGCGCGCGCAGCATCATCACACGTTTGTAAATAGTAAAGAATAGTATTATATATCATTATAACATTGTATAATATTATCAGTTATTTTATCCCACGTATATTTGTTTTCAATTGTTCTACGTGCCGAATATCCTATTCTTTTTCGTAAATCCATATCATCCAATAATTTATATATAATATTCGCCATAGCCAATGGATCATTCGGAGGAATCAAAAAGCCATTTTCCCCTGAATTTATGACCTCATTGTTACCTCCTACATTTGTTGCTATAACAGGTAGACCACATGACATCCCCTCCAAAAGGACTGTAGGTAGACCCTCGTGTTGCGAAGGAATTACTTGGATAGCTGCTTTTTGATAAATACGAACCAATCTATCTCTGCCCAATAAACCGAGGAATAAGAATTGTTTCTGAAGATTCAGTCTCTTAACTCTTTTTTTTAATATCTGTAGAAGTGGTCCGGAACCACATATAATAAATTTAGTTTTAGGTTTTATTTTAGAGATAATATATCCACAATTTATTAAATTTAATAATCCCTTACCTGCCTTTAGAGAACCTACATATAAAACATAATCCTCTTTAGATTTTTTGCTTCGAATAGGTTTAAATAAGTTTTCATCGACACCGTTCCCAATAACACTTATTTCTTTTGGATTTAATCCATATTCTTTTAATTCTATTCCTACTGATGAAGAAACAGTTGTTATCTTATTAGAGATTTCAAATAATTTTGTCTCAATTGATGGATAAATAAACATCGACTGACATCTTTCAGCAAATGAGACTAAATCAAACGTTTCATGATACAATGCATTTCTAGCACGCCTACTTGGACTATGAACTGTCGTAATTATTGGTAGCGTGGTTTTTACGGGGGGTGTTAATGGGGAATGCATGTGAACTAAATCCAACTCATTCTCCATTGATTCAAGCAGTCTTTTTACGAACACTCCGTGTATAAAAATATGAAATGGAAACAAGGGTATAAATGAGGCTCGATATATATCTATTCCGTTCAGTTCTTCTTTTGTCGTTTTTTTAAATGACCCTCTTGTTATTATCGATATTTTATATCCTCTTTCACATAGATTTTTGGAAAGGTAATAAACATAATAGCCTATACCTCCCGAATTTGGAGGAAATTCTCTTGTAATCATAGCAACATGCATGTTCTACCTTCCCCTCACGAATTATTTGAGCACAAAATTATGCTCATAAAATAAATTAAATAGCAGATTAATTTTTTAATACCACGCGCGCGTTTTTTAACTTGATAGATTTATCTATTAATAACTTTCATTATTTGCGCGAGCGATTTTATTTTAAAAATAATTTATAGACATGTCGTCCATCTCTTGCCGTATATATAAGCTCGGATGCATTCAATGATGTATTTTGTAATATAAAATTTACAAATTCTGTTTCAGTATAATTAACATATGCATCTTTCATTTGCTCTTCCTCATATAAATGTGGTTCAAAATACATTTCATCTGTTTCCAAATTATTTAAAAAGTCTTTAAATTGAAAAAATGTTTTTTTCCTTTTTATAAAATGATGAAATACATTTAAAGCCAATACAACATCAAACTTCATGTTTTTATTTAATTCCAATTCAAATACCGACTTGTTGATTATTTTAAATGTTTTATTTTCAGCAATCTTTATTTTCTCTGCTATCTGTGCAATTTCGGGCGAGTACTCAATAGCATAACATTCGTAACCCAAATCTTCAAATTTATGACAAAAGAAACCCGTATTTGCACCTATATCCATCATTATACCTCTTTTATTTCCTAAATGAGGTACAATGGCCTCAAAACGGTCTGAGCAGTTATGATGAAAAGGTATATCTGCAAGATCGGGATGAACAAGTGGTTGATAGACCTTACCTCTTTGTTCCTGAGCATATGAGATCAAAAATTCACGATATCTCTGCCATTCTTTATGACGTACAAATACCATCACAGGTATTTTTTTTATGCCAAGTATTTTAGCTATGGATAGTCTATGCCTCCCATTTTGAAAAAGAAACTCCCCATTTCTACCAATGTTTACATCGATCTCATCAAAATCAACATTAAAATAAAGATCACTGTGTGTGCGCGTGCGGTTAAGCTGATATCCATTCGTTTTAATACTTTCTATTAATGCGTCAAAAGTAGAACATCTTTTATCAAAATCATCTTTAGTACTGCAACTCCAGCGCATTTGTCCAGACTCAATATAACTCATGTTTATTTTATAGAAATCTGTATCTTGCCATGCCAAACCTTCATTAATTCTTTGTTTAAAAGCTTGATAAATAGGTAAATCAGTAAATTTATAATCAGTTATATCCCAATCACCGTCTATAACTTTTCCACGCATTTTATTCGAGGGAAAAACTCTATCACTAAAGATTATATTTTTATCATCATTTTTAACATAATTAGTATGATATATAATTCTATCAGGAGAAATCCAAAAAATCTTTTCTGGATTCGGAATGTTTTTATTACTTCTATGTCTCCATTTTACTATAAAAATATAGTATTTTATTTCCCTAATAATTTTTAGTAAAATACGCTGAATTCCCATTGGCATTTCATCAATAAATTTTCTTGCGAGCTTGCGCCAGTCCGATGTTAACTTGAATATTTGTGTCATCCCTTCTCACCATCTAAACATAACCTTCGACCTAACCTTCCAGGGCACACCCAAACGAAACGCCGCGACAGCCACGCTCACGCCACAACCCTGCAATCAGCGATCTTCCCCCTGAACCTCCGGCTGCTGTACTGAGAGTTAGTAACCTGCCGCGCGGGCGCGCGATCGGGATAATAATTCGCGCACGCAATTGCGCGCGAGAATTTTTATCGATATATCATACCTATTTAGTAGCTATCATCGTAATGCCTAATAATATTTTAAATGGTAATGTGATTGCTACTCTTTTTCTCAAGAAAAATGGTAGGTTGGAGAGAAGTTTTTCGATATTTTTAATCAGAAATGATGGAAATTTTATATAGATTCCTTTACCTCCAATATATGTTCTTATCTTTAAAAATCCAACTTTCCGAAGGCTGTCATATAATTCGGTAACCGAATATTCCTTTAAATGTAACCCTGTTGCCACGCTATCAAAATACTTGGATATGTCATGAGGCCCAGATAGCCTATTTGGTGTGATGATTATATATTTACCTCCATTGGTTAATATGTTATAAATTTTTGTTAAGTGGTCAAAGGCGTCATCGGGGTGTAAATGCTCTATGAGATCTTTACTATAAGCAATATTTATAGTATCTTCGGGAATCGGAATATTTATACCATCGTAAATAATCAATTTGAAATTTTCTGGAAATATTGAGCGTTTCATAATCTCTTCAGAAACATCAATTGCATATACCTTTTTCGCATAATAAGTAACTTCAAGCGATAAGCTGCAATCTCCAGGTCCTACTTCAAGGAAAATAGATCTTGGGGTCAAGAATCTTTTTAATAAGTTCATTTGTCTTGATACTGATATAAGCCTAAGTTTAGCATCTTTTTTTTGAGTCAATTGTGGGTGATGTGGTACCAATCGATACAATTCATCGTAAATAGTACCATATAAATTACCTCTCTCTTCTCTGCTTGCACAGTACATCCTATTTGCCAAGTTCTTCTCTATTTCATATTGTTCTCGAAGTTGTTCAAATGATCTTGTTTCGGTTTTCGGTAATTTTACGAGCATTATGTTCACCCTAACTACTCGCGCGCGCGGCCTAATGAAGATAGTCCACATTAGCGGATATTCTGTTCAGCAGTAGGTTTATACTATCGGCCTTCACGCCAATTACTAGTACTCTCCAAAATGTACTAAAAAATAGATTTTTCGAAGAATAGTCTATGCATTAATTCAAAATTAATAATATCACATATTAATTGATTATTATCATTCTTGTAATTCATATGATCATCTACAACTCTAGAAAGGAAATCCCGTTGAAAATAAGGCCTATTTAATGTTCTTTCATCAGAGAATATGTCCATAACAAACGATCTAGATCCGGTTCTTAACCACTCATCGTATCCCCTAAAGTCTAAACTTGTTAATGATACTTGTTTACGCAACAATTTAGATAGCAATCGGCCAGATCTTTTCAGAATAAAACGTGGCCCTTCTTTGGCTATAACATCTAAGATATTTGAGCCAGGTTTGAAATCGTGCCATGGAATATCGGATAGTTCGGGAAATTCGTAATTCAATGATCTCTGTAGAAACGTGTCCTCGAACGTCACGCCCATAAATTCTCTTCTTCTCAAATCAACGGGAAATTTGAATGCGAAAAAATCAACTAAGTCATTGTCCATATACGGATGGCGCGTCTCCAGGTACCAGTTGACATGCTGAGACGCTTGGAAGATGTATCTTGGCTCTCTGTTTCGGTACTCCCAATAATCGCTTATCTGGTCTGGATATTCAAAATGAATATTTTTTATGATATTAAAAAAAGTCGTTTTCGCGCGACTCTTAATTTCTTTATAAAAATCTTCCTTGAATGCTTCTTGATGTTTATCTTCTGGTAATACATTGGTAACTTGTTTTGTATAATAATGGAATAAATAATCGTTTATTTCCTCTTTATCTCTCAAGCTAACATAGTTCTTAACTAACCGACCTTGGGGTCGACAGGATAGATCGCCACCAAAAGTTCCCATTAAAACAGTCTTTACAGTTTTACTTACTTCGTCTAATATTGAGGTGAAGTGGCTATCACGTATTCTTATGAGGCCATCTCCACGATACACGATTTTTTCAGCGAATTTTGGTATAAAATCAGATGGTATCTCAATAAAGTGGTGTTCTAACCCAAGTATCTCTGAAACATGTTTGGCGATCTGATCTTCCTCACAGTTTTTCACGCCAAAGGTATATGCGATTACCGGTATGTTAGTCCGGCTCGCAAATGCCGCAATAATTCGAGAGTCTAGTCCACCGCTCAAAAATATTCCGATTTGATCGGAATCTTTCATTCGGCGTAATACCGCCCTCCCCATATGTTTATTGAAACTTTTTAGGTATTGCACAAGTGGCGTATGGCTATCATATTTTTTCAGGGTGAAATCCCAGTAACGATTAAGAGCAATACTATCATTACTCAAATCATAAGTTAAAGTATGAGAAGGCTGTAGAAAATTAACATTTTCAAAAAAGGTTTTAGTATTCAATAAATAAGAAAATGTGAAAAATTCAGGTATAGCGAGTTTATTTATACTTCTTGGGAAATCAGGATCCATTAAAATCGTTTTAATTTCCGAGGAGAACATGAACCGATTTGGAGTCAAAGAATAAAAGAAGGGAAAATAACCGTATCTGTCGTTTGCAATAATTATTTTGCCTTTATTTTTATCATATATAACAGATACATATAATCCGTTTAAATATTTTGGATATTCTATATCCTTTTTTTTATATAACTTTACAAGAAATTCTGAATTATTTGTATATGATTTATTTGCTACTATATCATATTTTTTACATAATTTATCAATATTATATATATTACCTCTAATTATACCGATTACATTATCTTTTTTAAAGATAGGTATATTTCTTTTAAACAAGAAATCGTGATCCGTAATCCCTAAAAGACAGTCATCCAACACCCAATCCGATTCATATGTATCATCATGCATTAATGAATTGACCATTTTTTTTACTAAAAAAGATGGTACAACACTTTTATCTCTATTGATACATCCATATATACCGGGCATTTACAACCCTCTAACAAAGTATATCTGAGATCGAGCTGAAATATATATCTTACATACATTTTTCAATATTAATAATATCCATATTATGTTTTCATTCATAATACATTTATTAATATTTGGGG
>Ga0209636_10003871_pt1 | contig 15301 bp, 16 predicted proteins | sample DeeMarSWOR152_54_FD_187464 | JGI IMG/M metagenome (GOLD analysis project Ga0209636, IMG submission 187464) | Marine sediment microbial communities from White Oak River estuary, North Carolina - WOR-1-52-54 (SPAdes) (version 2) | ecosystem: Environmental > Aquatic > Marine > Intertidal zone >...
CGTTCTCATGACAATTCTACTTGTGCTGCTCTAGGCTCATGACATACCACACTTCTTCAGTAGCAGTTTCCAGTGCTTGTCGACGACCTCTTGAATCTCGTCAGTAATATGCTCATTTTCGGGCGTGAACAAATGTCGGAAGCGACCTTGGCTCTTCAGATATTCTTTAACCGGCTTCTTACGCTCAGGCTTTAAAGCGATAACCTTGCTGGGGGCAGATAAGGAGTACTCGCTGTCAACTGCTTCCCACAATGGAAAAACACAGGTCTCCACTGCCAAGCGTGCCATTTCGACGGTCTTGCTTGTGTCGTAACGCCAGCCACGAGGACAAGGCGCGAGTGCATGCAGGAAAGCGGGGCCCTCAACCTCCAAGCCTTTCCGAGCCTTTATCATCAGATCTCGCCAGTAAGCTAGTGAGCCTGTGGCCACGTAGGGAATACTATGCGCCACCATAATGTCCGAAATAGGCTTCTTGAACTCAGGTTTACCAGGGATTACTCGGCCAGCGGGCGAGGTTGTAGTCCAAGCACAGTAGGGTGTTCCACCACTCCGTTGTATGCCCGTGTTCATGTATGCTTCGTTGTCGTAGAGAACATAGAGGAAGTTGTGGCCCCGTTCAGCCGCTCCTGACAAGGCTTGTATGCCGATGTCGTATGTACCTCCGTCTCCTGCGAAGGCTATTACATCAATGCTATCGTGTTTTATGCGGTTTTTTCTCTTCAGGACCTTGAGAGCTGTCTCGATTCCAGCTGCGTTTGCAGCCACATTTTCGAAGGCGGTGTGGATATAAGGAATTTTCCATGATGTGTACGGATAGATGGTTGTGACGACCTCCATACACCCTGTTGCGTTTGTTGCTATAATTGGCCCTCGTGCAGCCTTCAGTATCTGCCGATATGCAACTGCTGGTCCACATCCTGCGCACGCTCGGTGCCCCGGCATCAGAAGATCAGCCTTTTCTGCGATGTCCTTTGTCGTGAATTTCCATGTTGAGTCCATTCGTTTCTCCTCCTTAGTCTCTTACTCCTATGAATTGCACGGGCGTTTTGATCTGTTTCGTTGTGGCAATTCTCTCTAAGTCTCTGTAGATTTCGTGTATGAGAGTTGGCGACATGTCTCTTCCTCCCAGTCCGTAAACATAGTCGACTATCTGTGGCCGTGTTTGGGCATCGTAGAGTAAATGGCGCACTTCGTGAAATATTGGTCCTCCCTTGGCTCCGAAGCTGTGGCTTCGATCCATGACTGCTATGGCCTCCACATTTTCTAGGGCTTGTATTATGTCTTGGGAAGGAAACGGTCTGTAGGTACGCAGACGGAGTAACCCAGCCTTTACTCCTTTGGCACGAAGCTGATCCACAACTACTTTGGTTGTTCCGGCCGTTGATCCTATGCATATGGACGCTATCTCGGCGTCTTCTAGGCGGTAGGGATCGATTAATCCGTTTCCGTATTTGCGGCCGCTTATTTCCTCGTATTCATTGTGTATTTCTTTGATTTTTTGCAGCGCACTTTGCATCGCTGCTTCTTGTTGCCTCTTGTGTTCAAAGTAGTAATCATGTAGGGCTAATGGTCCGATGGTTATGGGATTTTCTGGATCTAACTTGAACGGCACCAATCTACCTTCGTGATTTGTGACGAGCGGTATTTTTCGCGTTCCGACGAATCTACGAACGGCTTCGTCGGCTAACACGTTGACACTTTCCAACGTGTGGCTGAGATAAAATGCGTCTAGCATTACCATGGTTGGTAACAGGACGTCTGGGTGCTCGGCGATTTTGAATGCTTGTATGATGGAGTCGTATGCCTCCTGTGAGTTTTCCACGTAGATTTGTATCCAACTTGCATCTCGTTCTACCATGCTGTCTGCATGGTCGCAATGTATGTTGATGGGGGCAGATAGAGCTCGATTTGCTATTGCCATTACAACTGGAGCACGGCAACCTGAGGTTACGTATAGAATTTCGTGCATCAATGCCAAGCCGGCGGACGCTGATGCAGTGAACGTCCTTGCTCCGGTGGCCGCCGCGGCTAGACATGCGGTTAAGGCGCTGTGCTCTGACTCGACGCATATAAATTCTGTGTCTACTTCACCGTTGTGCACGTATTCGCTGAACCTTTCTACGATTATGGTTTGCGGCGTTATTGGATAGGCGGCTACTACGTCTACGTCACATTGTTTGGCGGCGTACGCCACTGCTTCATCACCGTTTAGCGCGCGGATTTCTTGCTTAGTTGATGTCATTTCTATTGCAGCTCCTCCTCTACTCAAGAACCATTCTTATGGCTCCTTGGCGACACTCGTTAGCGCATATGCCGCATCCCTTGCAGTACTTGTAGTTAAATTCAATTTCTTCAGTTGATGCGTTCCATTCGATAGCTGCGTCTGGGCAGTACAAATGGCACAGAAGGCATTTATTGCATTTCTCTGGATCAAATATTGGCTTGTACGTCCTCCAATCTCCTGTGAAGTACTCTGTAGTTGGTGTCCAGCATGCTCCACCAATTGGAATTTCCTTCCACCCCTTTTTCTTGGGGGTCATCCTAATGTTGCCTCCTCATACGCTGCTTTTGTTGTTTCAACATTTTTCTCAGCTATTTTGAGTGGAAAGCGTTCTCTCACAGCTTTTTCTATGCTTTCTAAGCCCACGATCCTTGACGCTTTTACGATGGCTCCTAACATGGCAGTGTTTGTGACTGGTCTCCTGAGAATCTTGACTGCTATGTCCGTTGCGGGAACCGTCCAAACCTTACATCCGGCAAGGTTTATTTGCTCCCGAACTTTAGCAGGGGTTTCCTGAGTGTTCACGACAAGGATGCCATCTTCTGAAAGCCCCTCAGCTACAAAGGCTGTCTTGAAAAGAGTTGAGTCGAGAACAACTGCCACGTCTGGCGTATAAATCGCGCAGTGCAGGTTGATTGGGTTGTCGCTGATTCTAGTATAGGCACGCACTGGCGCTCCCATGCGTTCAGGGCCAAATTCAGGGAACGATTGGATGTATTTTCCCTCGTATATCGCCGCTTTTGCGAGCAGCTCACTTGCGGTCCAAACTCCCTGTCCGCCTCTGCCGTGCCATCTAACCTCTTGTAGTGCCACCTTTTGATTTCCTCCTTGTTTATCCTCTTGAAGAGGGTTCCCAGACACTTAAAGATTAACGTGCTGCTTGCTGGTGAGACGCCTAATTCAGCGATTAAGGGAGGTAATACAGCAATTACTAACGAGAACTGACGACCGTTGATAGAGTTGAACCGTGAAGGAACAAGGCTTAATAGTTAAAAACGGGATCGAAGAAACATGGAAAACTATAAGAGGGCACAGTTTGACCTATAGATATAGCTTTGCCATAAAAACGTCATCAACCAGGAGGAAGAAACTTGGCGCAAAAAAAACGAGAAAAGGAGAAAAAACCGAAAAAGCAGAATAAACCTGAAAAATCAGTCGAGCCCGAAAAAAAAGAAAGAGCAGAGGTCACCAAAGAAGTGACTAAGAAACTAGCTGAAAATGTTGTTCTAATTGGAAGAAAACCCGTGATGAACTATGTTGTTGCCTGCCTCACCTTTTTCAACGCAGGTGAAAAAGAGGTCGTAGTGAAAGCTAGGGGGCGAGCGATTTGTAGGGCCGTTGATACTGTAGAACTGCTTCGGCGAGCTTTTTTGAAGGATCTGGGGCTTAAAAACATCGAGATTGGCACAGAAGAATTGACTAGAGAAGGAGGGCAAAGGTCCAACGTCTCTACGATGGAAATTACGGTGGGTAAAGGCTAGTCCAAGTAGTACCTTCTCAGGTTAGTGACCTGAACGTCTTATCCACGTTTTCTCTTACACTCAAACAGTGAGAGGTTGCTGTTACAGTCGCTGTTTTTGTGCTAGTGGTGAGTTTGCCTCTTAAAACCCAAGACGACATTTGCAGTAGTCCCATTTTTCAAGTTGCTGACTTTTGTGATTTAGACGGGATGCTTACAGATGTGAACCTACGAGTGGTTAGTCGAAGCTGGCCTGCGAAACCTCTCTTGGCATAAGCGTTTTTGATTTCGATTTGAGTTCCAACAGTCAGATCTTTGACGGAGTCTACCAGCTTTCTCCAAACTGAGACTTCTATTGTTCCTGTCTCATCTGTTAACTTGAAGGAGGCAACTGTGACTTTCTCACCTCGAGCTGTAACGACCTCTCTGATCGTTGGGGGCTCTGCAACCGTTCCTCGAACAGTGAATGGTCCACCTTCTTTGAGTTCAACAATTTTGAATGTTACTTCTTTGTGAGGTGGAATTTTCTTGCCTTTCACGGACTTGGGGTTTAAGACCAGCTTTCCTCTTCTACCAATATTCAAGGTTACACTTCCAGATCGTTCCCTTGTGTAGGCTGCTTCAGCTAAGACGATGTCTCCAGGATGAATGCTTCCAGCAATCGACGCATTTTCACCCCACAGGTTGAGGCTTGTTGTTCCAGTTTCGTCTCCTATCAGAAGAGTGGAAACTTGTCCTTTCCCGTTGCTTGAACGTCTAAATTCTCTGACTTCTCCGGTGTATATGGCTCTCGCCAAAACTTTTAGGTTCCTCATGTTAGGTTTCAGTTCTTGTATCGTTGTGAGTTGAGCGGAGAAGTCGTGTTTGAGAGAAGGTGGTGCCTCGGCGAGGGCTTCGATCTGCGCGCTCTCACCAGCATGCAGCTCTATTCTACCATCGAGCTGCTCTTTCACTGTGGCGTTGAGGATTTGAAGATAATCATCCTTTTTTGCCTCACCCAACTGGTCGACCTTCTCGTTCCAAAAGACGACGGTTATCTGTCCAGTTTCATCTCTTAGATGCAGCCTTCTTACTTTGCCACCTGTTCCGTCTGACCTTTCGAATTCGGACATCAGGTCGACGCTTTGAACAATTCCAAGCACGCTCGCCTCCTTGTGTTTTCCCGTTATTTCCGCAATCTTTTGCATAAACTGCGCTATAGGCGGGTACTCGCTGTCAACTATCTTCGATGGGGAGACCTGAATCTCACTTCGCGTTCCCACGTTCAGCTCCAACTTTCCATCCAGTCCCTCGCGCACATATCCGTGGGAAACTTTGATAATTTGTCCACGTTGTATTCTACCTGCTTCTGCGAGACTTGTCTTGTCGTCCCAGAGAACTACTCTTAGCGTTGCGCTCTTGTCTGCGATCACCAGGCGGAGAAGCCTTCCTTGCGTGTCTTGTGGGCGGGTGAAGGTTCGAACGGGATACATGGTTACAACGCGTCCAATCACGGTTACGTCGTTTAGGCCGGAAATAAGATCCTTAATTAGAACATGCGGTTGGAAAGGCTCCAACCCAGGGATTTTCACTCCAAGCTCCATGGCGACGATGCGCGCCGCAACTTCGTCTGTTAAGTATGCCTTAGCCGTCCCCTTTTTCTCTTCGATCATGCGTAGAAGTTCGTCACGCGCGAGTTCTTTTCGGGACAAAAGAATTCGCTGTATAATATCGTCGAAGTTCATTCCGTTTTCACTACAACTTTCGGAACTCAGACAAGGGCAAGTCGCTATTAAAGTTATTTACGCTTCACTGGAGCGAGATTAAGGTGACTTCGCATGGCTTGGAATTCCTGCTCGTGGTCTTTGGGGATGCGCGCGCGGGAGGTTTGTCTGGATAAATGCACGCATGTACACGGCTGAGCCTTAAGTTTATTTGAAGCTGCGCTTTCTAGGTTGTCAGAGAAGTGGCTCGAATGAGCGATCAATTATTTAACATAGGCATGATGTTGTTTCTTGCTGGTTTCGTGATAATTTTCGTTGCTACCGTTCTTCTGATTTTCGCCACGGCAAAGGGCAACGCAAAAATCAAGGGAGGAGGAATATTGATCATCGGTCCCTTCCCTATTGTCTTCGGCACTGACAAAGAATCGGTGAAGACGCTTCTTTTGCTGTCCATAGTTCTGATCGCTCTTGTGCTAGCTGTCCTGATATTCTACTACTGTTTTTGAGAGTAAAGGAGGATTCTGAACGGGCGTTAAAGTGTGCGAGATTTGCTCCGAGCGAGCGGCAAAGTACGTCTGTCAGAGGTGTGGGCGAATGGTCTGCAAGGAGTGTTTGGAACCACGCGCGTGGTTTTGCTCAGAATGTTGCGTTCGTGTCAAGCAGGAAGCTTCATTGTTAGAAACCGTTTCGTGGTCAATTCCGCTTAATCTGTTTCTTTTCGGCTTTTTCTTAATCTTTGTTGGAACGATTCTTGTCATGGTCGCTCTGGTTCTTTCTGGAACATCAGCAACCTTCGGTGCCGTAGTATTTGTAGGACCAATTCCTATAGTGCTAGGCGCCGGGCCCAACTTCCTTTGGGCGATTGCGCTTGCTGTTGTCATAACGATTTTAGGGGCTGTTCTCTTTATTATCTGGCGAAAACGAGGATGAAGTATCATGTGGTTTCTTCTTCTCTGCCATAGACCATGTAAAGAAATGCCAAAACCAACACGATCAAAGTAAGCACTATTAGGATATCGATGATCATTCTGAAATATGGTCCCAATTCCATGGGCAGTCCTCTAACCTCCTTTATTTAGGAAAGACCCTATTTAATATATGTCCTTGCTGGTTACCTCTTTCTACGTATGATGTATATACAGCTACAATACTACAATTATGAAGACACGCATGCATAAAGCTAGCAAAGTGCGCAATTTGGCTAGAATCTCTTGTTCGGTCGGGTCAGTCAAATTTTGGCCTCTAGCGTATAGCACAATTCTATCTTATGATTTCACCGTATTCCTCATAAGGCATTATTGAGAGATATTCCATCAAATTCATGAAACCTTCGAGAATATCAGGTTGCTTGTGAAATTCTTCATGGGCCTTCTTACTTGCCCAGAAAGTCAACATTACATATTTGGTTGGTTTAACGTCGATATTCTCATATTGGCCTTGAAGTCCACTGCCTCCATAGGATATCGTTGAAACTCTGAATATTTTTGAGCCAAGAAATCCTTTCTTTCCATAAGTGATACGGCATAATTCTTTTGTCTTTTCTTCGAACTCTTGTTCAATGCCAGGCTTCACTGATAGGTAGTTTATGGCACATAGTATTGGCTTTCCTTCTTTCTTGTATTTATCAAGCTCTTCTTGTGGAATTATTGCAGCTTTGACTGCTCTCTTAGCTAAGTATTCCACGGCTATCTTCGCCCTCCTGCCCGTATCGCAGTAAAGAAGTATGTCCTTGTCTTTCAGAAAGTCAATGTAGTACTCTAGATCAGAAACAGGAATGTTCAGCGATCCTTTGATGTGGTTCTTATAGTACTCCTCTCGGCTTCTTACATCCACTATCAAGTTCATTAATCTCATCTTGGTATAATACTGCTATTCCTTGACTGTCATATTATAATTTGTCCTAACTCCTCTTGGCGCACAAACTAATCAGACGTAGTTCTAAGCACCAAACTTATAACAGAGAACCTAGCATCCCCTCGTGCGCAAGGGGTTGCGAAGGCAAAATGGGCAAGAAAAGAAACGTCGTGTTGTATCTAGATGCTGAAATTGTTGAAAAGACACGTGAATTAGGTTTTAATCTATCTAAAACGTGTGAAAACCACTTAAAACATTTGATTACGCATTTTCAGAACGTTAACACGACAATTAACTGTGAAAATCATGTTATTGGTAGCCCGGGGGAGATTCGAACTCCCGTCAGCGGGTCCAGAGCCCGCCATGCTTGACCACTACACTCGGCGGAAAGATTTCTTCCTCCACCGGGCTTTCTTCTTCCCGGGCTAAATAAGAAAACCTTTCAACCTTCTTAATAAATCTCTCATCCAAACGATATTCTCTTCGCAGGGACTTAGAAGGGAGAAACCAGCAATGTTCATAAGAACGAAGCTATCGTGGAGAGAGACCGTAGACTGTGCAAGAAATAGGGATAAACAAACAACGTAGAGCTCTAAGCTAACGGTCCAATGAACCTGCGGATCAGACTCTTTCTTTGTCGACGGACACTTAGAGCCGTGTCCTTAGCTAGTTTCAAAAGGTCTTCTGCCTCCCGTTTAGTGATATCTTTTACGTGAAAGGCTTCTACAGCAGTTTCATGCAATTGAGTAGGCGTCTCCTTGAAGCTCTTTAGGGAACGAAAAAGAGTTGTGTAGTTGAGCTTGACTCCTTCCACAGTGGACGCTAGCCAAGCATAGTTTTCTAGCAGATCGGCCAAGACGCGAAGCACAAAATGAGCAGCCTCAGCGTACATACCAGCGTGAACAATTTCTTGTGCCCTAGCGTTCATGCCCCGCAGGAACTCAGGCTTTCCGTAGTATTGTAACTTTGATCTGGCCTTGAAATGCAGAGAATCTAGGGCAGAAGCGTTGTCCTTCATAAAGAACGAAATATCATCCCAAGCGGCCTTGAACAACTCCAGTTTTTCTTCAGCCTCGGGGCGATTCAACATGTCCAAACGAGCCACAGTGAAATATGTAGATAAGAATTGTGGATACTCCAATTTCTTCGCTGACCTTTCAAGAGCCGCAACATAACGAGTGTTGGAGATGGGAAGCAGACTCGCCTCGAGGAGAATGTTTAACATGGATTCTAATCCTATGCCTGCAAACACAGAGGCACTTTGAAAATCTCCTCGACTGTAAGCCGAAGCGGCTCTGCTCAAGTATATGTCTGACTCCACGAGATACGCTTCTGTTCGAATGCCAACACGTTCAGGTTTATGAAAGGTTCGAGAAATCCGATCTTGTAAGGTCGTCAGCAACCAGTCTCTGTCATACAAGACGATTGTCTCATAGAGTTTTTGATCAACTTCAGATGGAACTGAACCCGTGACGCATTGCTTGGAGATGTAGTTCAAGTCAACAAGAAAATCTTTACACTCAAGTCGATCCACGTGTTCGTATTGAAAGTCACGTCTATCTAGAACCAGCAGATCCACATCGCTGCTCATGGCCGCATCGCCTCGGCTCCAGCTTCCGAACAAACCGACACCAGAAACAGTTTCTCGTCTGCCTAGCTTGCGAACAACCTTTTCCAAGGCGACACGAAGCTTTTCAGGCAGACGAGCCAAATCTACACCTTCCAATTGTAACAAAACAGCTGTCCCATTTAACGTTAACAGGTAATAAATAGGTGGGTACCATCTACGAGTGAGTCGGTTAAGACTTTCAACGAACGATAAGAATGTTTATGAAACCTAACCGGAAATATGCTTTGGAAAACCGCAAGATTTATATATTAATACATGTCCCTTGATTTAGCACGGCGGGGCCAGATGAGCGTCTTCTCACGGTACACGTTGTGGTGAGGAGTCACCTCTTGTGACGGTTCTTTCGCCTAGGTTACTCCATTGAGGAGAAAAACTAATGGAAAAGGCAGAAGCGCAGCAGCGGTCTGCAGACAAGTGCCCTGAGTGCAGTAGTAAAAACCTTATTCATGATTACGATACTGGTGAGACGATTTGCAGTAGCTGCGGCCTCGTACTTCGCGAGCAGATGATGGACAAAGGCCCGGAGTGGCGAGCCTTTACGCAGGAAGAGAAGGCTTCTAGAAGCCGTGTAGGCATCCCCACTTCTTACTCTGTTCATGATAAGGGCCTATCAACTGCTATAGGACGTGTGGACCGCGACGCGTTTGGACGCAAGCTTCCCCTTTCCACACGCCTCCAAATGTGGAGGTTGCGGAAGTGGCAGATAAGATCTCGAGTCCACTCTTCTGTTGACAGAAACTTGGCTCAGGCCATGGCAGAGCTCGACCGCCTTTCCGACAAAGTTTATGCTCCTGGACCGGTTAAGGAAAAAGCCGCGGTGATCTATCGCAAGGCTTTGGACAAAGGTTTGGTTCGAGGAAGATCCATCGCAGCCATCGCAGCTGCTGCGCTTTATGCTGCTTGTCGAACAAGTGAGACTCCGAGAACCCTTCGGGAGATCGCTGAGGCCAGCCTTGTCGACAAAAAAGATGTTGCTCGATGCTATCGACTTTTGCTGCGTGAACTGAATATTCGCATGCCCATTGCTGATCCTCTCACGTACATTTCTAAAATAGCTGAGAGAACCGGCATAAGTGGCCCAACTCAAGGAATTGCGATTAAGATTCTTGGGCAGGCGAAACGGAAGAGGGCTGCGTCGGGTAAAGATCCCATGGGGCTCGCGGCTGCCGCTCTGTACATTGCTTGCTTACAAAACAGCGAGAAGAAAACGCAAAAGGATATTGCTGAGGCTGCGGGAGTAACTGAGGTTACTGTAAGAAATCGTTACAAGAGTCTCAGGAGAAACTTGGGGCTCAAGTTGCCAGACTAGCTTTCTGTTCTTCTTCTTCCAGTTCCAGCACTATAGGACCTTTGTAACCACAGTTTTCACAACAGTACTGTTCAGGTGTTAGCCAAACGTCAAAGCTGCTGGAGAGCCGGAGTTTGGGGCTTTCACATCTGGGACAGAGTTTCAGAGTTGGGCCTCTTCGTTTCATGCTCTTAAGTACGTCACGAAAATCTTTGAGCAGGCCCAGTTTTTTTGCCCTCCCGATTGTTATTGAACTTCCACGTTCTCTTTTGGATATCCAATTTCAACCAGGTATGAGTGAACTCTTTGTCGGTGGTCGCCTTGCAGGAGGATCTGATTGTTTTTCGCGGTGCCTCCACAGGCACAGAAAGTTTTGAGTTTTTGAGCGAGTCTTCCCAAGTCTGTGTCTTTGTCATTGATGCCGTCTACAACGGTGACTGCTTTCCCCCATTTACGTGTTTCCAGTCGCACTCGGATTCGTTGTTGTTCCTTGCTGATTTCTTTGCAGGCACATATGTCAAGAGGTAGTCCACATGTGGAACAAATTTCAGCCATGTTGCTCGTCCTTATTATGATTAGAGAGAACTATTTAAGATTTTCAACAATCCTCGTTTGCGCGCCCTAGAGCCCATGCTTAAGTCTTTTGTAGGTATCGTAGTCTACATATTCTATGTAGCTGTTTTCAACCTGATTCTGAACCGTAAACCTTCTTCGTCGCCTTTTCTCATGTATTTGGCTGGTCGCTACGAAGGAATACGCGTCGCTTCCCGCCCCTGACCCATAACTCACTATGACAATTCTTTCATCAGGTTTAGCTATGTCCAAGACAGCTGCCAAACCAATGGGCGAAGAACCTGAATAGGTATTACCGAAGTTGGCAACCTTCAAACCGGGCATATACTGGTCCTCGTTGAACCCGAGCGCCTTGGCCACATTGACGGGGAAGCCGATGTTAGGTTGATGAGAAACAAAATAGTCGACATCATTAGGTTGAAACTTCAGCTTCTCCATAAGCTTTTTGGCTGCTTTCATCACGTGTTTGAAGTAGGCTGGTTCACCGGTGAATCGGCCACCGTGTCTCGGATATGACTCTAAGTTCCTCCTCCAAAAATCTGGAGTGTCTGAGGTGCAAGAGTACCAGCCTTCAAGCTCAGCTATAACATCGTGCATACCGAACATGAAGGCGGATCCGCCGTAGCCAACAAAGAAATCCAGCTCGCCTCCAAGGTCTTCCCGGGGCGCAGCCTGAGAATTGTCGGTGCCTATCACCAGGGTGTAGGGGGTGTTGGCGCCGGGAAAATACGCAAGTGCTGCGGCGTCTTTGAACATGCTGGTGGCAGCCTTACATGCAAACTCTGTATCGATGGCATCCACGCCTTGCACTCCGTCCATTTGTTCTTCCTCGCCGAGCTTCAACACCTGAGCCACCTTGGAGGCGATGGGTTTGACTGCGTAGGGGTTGGATTCAGAACCGACGTAGACTTTGCCGATCAGTGAGGGGTCCACTCCGGAGTGAATGAGAGCCATCTTTCCAGCCTCAACAGCTGCGGTTATGGCATCTTCATCCATAAACGGCACAGCTCTTTCTATGGGGCCTTCTTTAATCCTGAACCGTGGAACATACACTCCGTAACCAGTGATTCCCGGCGTTTTATACTCTTTTTTGGGTTCAACTATTTCGTGTTTCTGATGTGGATAGTACTCATCGGCGAATGTGAAGGCTAGGGAGATTGTTGGAATGATGTCGCTTTGCTGCACAGCACATCTTCTTCTGAACCGTGGAACAACCTCTCTGTCCTCGAAGCTGGGCAGGTCTATTTCCTCTTTCTTTAGGATGCGGTCAGTCAATCTGCCCGGAACTCTCACCTTTCCGTTGTGAAAGGAAACAATGCCGTAAACATAGGATCCAAGTTTGGTGAATTTGTTTGTGGGCTTCTCGACGAGGGTGCAGACTTGTAGAAGGCCTTTTTCATAGAACAAGTCTGCGTTCTCCATCTTGCCGAAGCTTCTTCTTCCGCAGACTGGACACCAGTCTCTGGTTCTAAAGTATTCTTTTTCGCAGATTCCGCATCGACTTCCTCTGAGTCGGTCTCCAATGTAAGAAACTCTTCTTTCAATGGGTTCACTGCTCATGCTAGCCTCTCCTTAAGATGTGCACGTAGGCCTTTGTTCCGAATCCTTCCAACTCCAAGACGCATCCAAACTGTAAGTCTTCGCTGGTCTCTATCTGTCTATCTCCAGCTTCACCTTGAAGTTGCTTAACAGCCTCAAAAACTTGGGCTCCGCCGGTAGCTCCGAGAGGATTTCCGTCCGCTTTCAGTCCTCCGTCTGTATTTACGAAGAGTTTTCTTCCATTAACATTGTAGAAGCCTTCATAGTCTTGGCAGCTTTCATACACGTCGAGCCATGCTTTTCCTCTTTCTGAAAAACCAAGGTCCTCTAGAGACACCATTTCCAAGAGTGTAGACTGGTCGTAGAGCTCAACTATTTGGATGCTCTCTATTCCTATCCGAGCCCTTTCAAGCGCGTTTTCCATAGCTATGGTGCTTGCTACAAACCCTGTTCGTTCCTCCCTTGAAGGAAAGGTGATGTAGTCAGTGGCTGATGATGACCCCACAACGTATATGGAGGTGTCAACGCATTTTTCGGCGACTTCCGAACTCGCCAAGACTAGGGCTGACGCTCCATCTGAAACCGGAGCAAAATCGTAGAGCCCCAAAGGCTTATGAACTTTAGCCCTTTCTTTCAAAACCTGATCAAGGCTGATCTCCCTTTGAAACTGGGCGTAATCGTTCTTCAGTGCGTGTTGATGATTTTTGACGGATATCTGAGCCAACGCCGTGTTGAATTTTTCCAAAGTCTCTCCTGAAATCCCGTACTTCTTTACATATTCTCTCAACATGAGTTCATGGTTTGCCTCGGGCGTGCATCCAGCGTAGTAGCTCCACGGGTCTTCTAAGAGCATTAAGTCGTCCCTGATTTTGTCCCAGCGGTCGGTCATTTTCTCCACTCCACCAACGAGAACCAAACGGTACTTTCCCGATTGTATTGCGTGGCAAGCGTTTAGAAGGGCGGAGCTGAAGGACCTCATCTTTTCCATCGGTATGTGGAGCTCCGAGAGTTCCGAGAGGAAGCCTTCTTCGATTCCCACCTTGTTGGTGATTTGGAGAAAATAATCTGAAAAGTAGCCAGCTTCTAAGTCTTTCCGCTCTATACCAGCTGCATCTGACGCCTTCAACCAAGCTTCTTCTACCAAGCTTTCATGTTCTCTCTCGTAATGTTCACCGAATTTTGTTCTCCCGACCCCGATTATCGCTGGGAACCTAAGTTGCATAAGTGTGTGGTTCTCCCTTTTATGATCAGAGTTTTATTCTCTCTAGTTCGTTCTTTTTTATTTTTCTATGTATCCTGCAGGAGAGACAGCTTGACGGGTTGAAATGCGGTAAACCAAATAAAGATTTGCTTACACAGTTGCTTCTTGTTTCAGGTGTCTTATTATGAGGAGAGCCTATCGACTCGTTGTGACTGCCAAAGAGGTTCGAGGCAAGTGTCCGGTCTTCAAGGTTGGCGACAGAATCTTCATCGAGTCGCCCAAGATTATTCCGGCGAAAACGGACGCGCTGTGTGTCCACGCCCTCGGCTCCATGTTGTCTATGATTGTCGCTCTAAGCCACGACATCAGTTTTGTCGAGTTGGGCCTCGCTGTGGAGGAAGGTGACGTGGGGTATGTTCAATGTCTTGACCCAGGTCCTCCATACACTCTTGGCGGAACTGTTCTGTTTGAGATAAGGCGAGAGAAAATGAAGTGAACCGAAGTATTGGATCCAAATGCTGAGCAAACGCTTTTATGGCGAGTTCGCGAAATAGCATGGCAACGATTGCGATGATAGGTGTATTATTCATGATAACTGCTTTTGCTGTGAACTTTATTGGACAAGAGCTAACTGAACAGGTTGTGGAACAACTGCTTTATTTCATCATACTCCTCGTTGTTTTAACAATCATCTTTTACGTCGCTGGGCGTATAGTTGTCGGGAAAAAACGAGCACTATTCAGCGACGCCTTCCTGATTTCTCTCCTAGGAACAGTTGTACTGAATGTATGCATCTATTTCTTTCGCATAGAGGTCGGTTTGATTCTTTCTCTAATTGTTTGGTTACTCTTGATTAGACACTATTATGAAACAGGTTTGTTAGGAAGCATCGCCGTTGGAATAATAGCGATGATTGTATCAGTAATCATTCTGTTCATCATAATGGCCATTATCTTTGGGAGTTCCCTCGTACTGTTTGGATGGCTGTCCCTCTCTCAATTCTGTAGTCACTGCGCGTGCGCGTAGCTGTTTCAATAAACACTAACATTAGGGAAAATGAAGAGAAAGTACCCTTCCTTCCGTCCGTGCATAAACGCTGTGAATTGCGCGCAGGAGAAAGGTTGTTCTTTTGTTTCCAGATAAACTATCATACTTGACGAAAAATTGATTGCCACTTGAGCCCAATCTCATGAAGATGATTGTCATCACCTCAGATATGCCCGCACTCAAATAATCGCGATTAAATATTTAAAGATGAAATACTGATCTGAGATTGCTAATGTTTCAGACTGATTAAAATAATGGAGAAGGAAACCGTACAGGATGTGAAAACATGCGTCTGTTTCATTGTGCAAGTGACGAAGAAATAAAGAAGGGCGAAACTACCGACGTCTACTTCGCTAGAACCAAACAGATTCTTGATGCAAAAAAATTGAACAACCTTCGAGTTGTGGCTGAGGTTACGCCTGGCAAGCTTCCAAGAGGATGGCCTTGGGGAATCCTATGTGGCATCGAGGAGGAGGCTCGCCTGTTCGAGGGATGCCCTGTTGACGTTTACTCCATGCCCGAGGGAAGCGTCTTCTATCATACGGACAGTCATGGAGTCCGAGAACCAATCATGTTTATCGAAGGCCCCTACGGAGAATTTTGCATCTTCGAAACGCCTATGCTGGGCCTCATCTGTCAAGCGTCAGGGGTGGCAACAAGAGCCGCGAGGGTGAAAAGAGCCGCAGGCGAAAAACTTGCTGTAGCTTTTGGAATTCGTCGAATGCA
>Ga0209636_10003872_pt1 | contig 15298 bp, 16 predicted proteins | sample DeeMarSWOR152_54_FD_187464 | JGI IMG/M metagenome (GOLD analysis project Ga0209636, IMG submission 187464) | Marine sediment microbial communities from White Oak River estuary, North Carolina - WOR-1-52-54 (SPAdes) (version 2) | ecosystem: Environmental > Aquatic > Marine > Intertidal zone >...
ATACAACCTTGCCTTCTTTCCAGAAGTCATAGTATTATGCTGGGACCCGTATGGCATCGCTCCTGAAAAAGACAAAATCTACATGCTACTGAAAGACGCTACTCTACGGTTTGTAGACGGCGAAGTTACAATAGACACTTGTAAACGCGCAAACTACATAGACAGTGAACTGGCAAAAATCTTAATTGACGGCATACCACCAGCCGTAAGCAAAACACCATTCTACGCAATCGAACACACAGACATCTACCCAACCAAACTGGAAGCAGACCTAATGCAGAAACCACTGATAACAATTCCCGAAAAAATAGAAGCCGACGGAGGAATCATAGCATACAATACACCAATACTGCAAAGCCTAATCGCTGAAACACTCAGTAAATTCACGAAAAAACAGTCAGCCACAGCAGAACAAATCATAACATACTTAACCACACCATACCCTAACGGCGGAGGCTGGTACAACCGCACAGCAACACTAATCGAAAACGTAAACTTAACCCTGCAAATAATGAATAACAAAGGCTTACTCAGCTACGACGAAGAAACCGACAAATACATTCTAATATCTAAACCGACAACATCAACAGTGAGACGATAAAAAATGAACAGCAAACTTGACAAATACACGGTCAAAAAACATAAACCCCCGCAGCCTGAAGATGAAGCAGAAGACATAGCAAAACTTTTCGACCCGATTAAAGCTCAAAAATGGTTGGAAATAGACCCCTGTGGCGCTCCTTGTTAGAGGAGAAACATAATGGTTACTGCTTACTACGAGCTAACAACGTTGTGTCCCTGCTCCTGTTCATTCTGCCATATTCCAAGTAAACTACGCCGCACATCTCCGATTGTCCGCAATTTTGGTGAAATAGCCTCTGACTTTCCACGTTTACGCGAAATAGGCATAGAGTCCATTGTTCTGTCTGGGGGTGAACCGTCAACTCGTTTCATTCTTCCTGAAATAGCTGAGTATGCTCGACGCTACTTCAAAAAGGTGGCTGTTATCTCTAATGGCATAAACATTGATACTTTACAGAAAACTTTAGCGTATGCTACGGTCTGGTTGAGCATAGACTATTATGGTGAAAAACAAGATGCACACCGAGAGTTTAAAGGGCTGTGGCAAAACTACCTAAAGCTTGCTGAACACGTAAACGTCAGAAGCACCTTACTACATGATAACGTAAAAGACCTTAAACTGCTAATAGAAGAGACCGCAAAAAACAAACGGCAAGTCACAATCGTTCCTTATCGCGGAAAAGACAAGAAACTTGCACCTACAAAAAAAGACATGACTGCTCTACTTGGCTTCATTTTCACCAACAACTACGAGCTGACAGCCATAGTGGACGACCCTAGCGTTAGAGCATACATCGCAACCCGCATAAACCAGCCATTTATAGGATGCAACGCCTGCGACGGAGTAATCAGAGTAAACGTACAAGGACAAGTTACGCCCTGCCCGTTTTTAGACACCGTGATATGCGACCTCTACGACCCCGAAATAAAAGGTAAACTCGCAAAAACCAAAGCCGACTTAGCTTTCATGCTTACAGGAAAATGCTTGAAGTGTATCAACAAATTTAGCTGCGGCGGCTGTAAAGCCTCTCTAAATTACCACTGTATTCTACCCTGAAAAAATTAAGGAAGAACTTATTAACGTAAAAAACCACTAAAAAACAGTGAATCCATTGAATCATAACGCTGTTATCGCTACCGCACTTATTTGCGTAACTATTGTTTTCGTTGCTTGGATGCTGCTTGGCTTTCCTATTCCATTTCGCACCGCTGGTAACGAGTTGCTTCAAGGCGACTCAAACGTTGGAGACTTGTCAAACGAGCAGACTCCTGCAAATCCAACGATAACGATTTATGCGACTCCCAACGCGATTCGGCGAGAGGGTATAACTACTATTACCGCTGAATCAAACGTGCCATACGGAAGGATACACGCGGAAATCCATTATAGAGGAACTAATGTTTGGTGGAGCATAGGCTACTACACTCTAGGAGCAAACGGTATGCTGCAAGCTACAGGTGCAATAGATAACTTCGCAGGCGAATTTGACCTACGCGCAACGCTTGTAGTTTCAGGAGTGCAATCAAACATCGCGCCATTAACCGTTTACGGCATCGCCTTATACCAGCAGAAAATCAACTGGCTAGTAGGTGAAACCTACACTGCCATGCTTACAGGCACGTACCGAAACTGGCGTATTTTCCTTTTCATAAAAAACGCGAGCAGCACAACATGGAGTTACGTTACAAGCGGCTTCACAGATAATATAGGTATGGTACCCTACGGGCAAAACACCGCGTTAATCACACCCGACCAAGCAGGAACAACCAAAAACCTTATAGCAATAGTCAGCGCTACAGACGCTTCTGGCACAGACGTAGACAACACACTAATCGAAGCATACCAAGGTCAAGTGCCAAACTCCGTCATAGATAACATGGAAGGAGCAGGCTACATAGTCAAGTCGAACATACTCACCGTTTCCGTAACTTAGCCGCTGTAATAATCAACCATAAACTTTTTAAGGCGACCACATACATACTTAGTTTCGGTGATTTCAAACGCCAAGTTTAATTGAAAAATTAGCGGGAAAAACTGGAAAAGAACTAATCAAAATAAACGAGGTATCCACACCTTACGGGGACGGCTTCAAAGCTGAACTAACCGTTGGCAACGAAAAGAAAGAATGCACCCTCATACAAGACAAAGGCACAGGCGAATGGAAACAACTAGGCGATGAACGTGCTTGCCAAGTTATGCGTGAAAACCTTATGTCGCTTGGCACCCCCGTAAACGGCATGTCCCAAGCAGAGAAGCTCCGCATTCCACCTGAACCGTGAGTGTGGCAGCACTGCTCGACCAAGTAGACATCCAACTGCTCTACATGCTATCAGAAGCAGAGAAAACAAACCAGCCTATCAGCACATGGTTTCTCGCCAGCCAAACCGCAAAATCCAGCGCAGACCGAAACAAACTAGACGGCTTATATCGCTACCACCTTGAAGAGCTAGCGAAAAAGAAATTAATTAAGAAGCGCACCTACACTAAGGGTAAACAACGCTTAACGAGCTACTTTTTGAATCCTAAACGTTGCACCTGCCTCAACGGGTCCTTCTTCATCCTGTCCACACCAATAACAATAGTAGCCTGCCCCTACGTTGACAAATGCAGCTCCCACTGCGAAATCAACATAGCCAAACATAAAGGAAACTACAAAATTTCAGGATGTCTCTTACTGGAGAACGCGCCAGAAGAATTAAAACAGCAAGTGTACCGTTGTCTACAGAAACCCTAAGAACAAACCGCATCAGCAACCATTTAACCCTTAACTTTTTCAAGGTAAGCTTTTTTAACGTAAACAAGCTTAACTATAATTCTAATTGATAGTTGAGAAAATGAATAAACCGAAAAACAAAATCTTAACAGCCATAATAATAGCCATGCTTGTCAGCGTGGCATATCTGAGTTTAATTGAAAATACAGAAGTAGAAGCTAATGGAATAACAAGGATTCAAGGCAACGCAAGAGGCACAGGCTCAGGAGCTTCAATAACGGTTACGTTAGCCCAAACTCCCGTAGAAGGAAACGTGCTTGTTGCTACCGTAAGCACCGAAATTTGGACTATCCAAACTGTTGATAGTATAAGCCAAACAGGCGTGACGTGGAGCAAACAGAAAGGCGTAACGTATCAGGATTCTTTTGGCGTTGAGATTTGGTTTGGTGTTGTTGGGTCAGGCGCGGGAACGGTTGCAACTATAACTTTTACTGGTTCAGTTAACGCCGCCGTCGGCAACATCTGCGAGTACAGCGGAATAGCCACTACGTACTTTTTGGATAAAACAGCAAGTGCCACAGGAACAAGCACACAGACCGACACTGGAACCACTGCCGAAACTACACAAGCCGATGAATTATGGATTGGCTCAACATTCGGCTATTATCAAACCCAATCAAACCCGACCAACGGGTTCACTTTGCTTGATGGGGATAGCTCTTCGGCTGGAAATGCGTTTTTAGAAAAAATAGTTTCTGAGGTTGGAACGGCTAATTCAGGCACAACTATCGCGTCTGCTCAGTGGTGCGGGTGCATCGTAACTCTCAAAGCGGTAGCAAACGGTGAAGACTTAACCCCTCCTACATTTGGTACAATAACAGCTAACACAACAATTGCTGGAAACCCAGTTCAATTATCATGCGCAGTCAACGATGAAACGGAAGTTTCTGGCTCAATTTTCAGTTGGAACAACACAGAGTCATGGACTAATCAAACTTGGACTGCAGGCGAATCTGCATCGCTTGTTGGAACTTTGAATGGTGTTGTTGGAAATGTAGTTTCGGCAAAAGTTTATGCAAACGATACATCCGATAATTGGGGTACAAGCAGTCAATACAACTTTACTTTAACTTCAGTGGACGTTGTAACACTAACAATAGCAAATCCGCAGGCAACAACGTATTCGTATTCAATACCTGTTCAACTATCTGCTTCAGGTGGCACCATAGATAAAATATGGTACAACGTTAAAAACGGCAGCGATTGGGTTTATGCCCAAAACCAAACATATACCTCTCCAACTAATATGATAAATTTTGTTACTGGAACATACACTTTCTATGGTTGTGCAAATAACACTGGTGGTAGTTCAGACGAAAAAACAGTGGTTTTTAATGTTTTGATAACCGCAGAATGGTTCGGGGGAAACTACACAGGCTATTACAATGTTACTGCTACAAGCGGAAGTGTTGCGGATATTCAAAGTGCTGTTGATGATGTGTATGCTAATGGAATTTTTCCTTCGACGCATTGTGGTAACGTGTTTGTTCCCGCTGGCACTTTCCACTGGAATGGTGAAACAGTTACGATTCCTTCAGGTATAAATGTATTTGGCGCTTCGCCTGCTGGATGCAAAGGACATGAGGATAACTGGGAAGAATACACAGCCACAACTATATTACATAATGATATTGCTCCAGAGTCTATGCCAAATATGTTTTATGTGGATGGATGGAGTTATCAACACAAACCAAGTAGAATTTCAGGAATACAATTTGAGGCAACAGCACCAGAAGATGCTGAAGAGGAAGCGTTAGGTAGTAACTCAGCAATTTATATGTTTCACGTTTATGATTTCAGAGTAGACCATTGTACCTTCATAAACTTTGATAATATTGCTGTTTTCTGTGATTCTAATTCTGGTGCTCATCATACAGGAAACTCAAGTGGCGTGATTGACCATTGCGTCGTGGATAATCCCTACAAACTAAGCGGTTCTGGTTGGCTCTGGGGCTATGGATTTTATGCAAGAGGAGACTGGGTGACTGCTGAAGACTGGGATAGTGATATAACACATTTCATAGGGCAATACAACTTAGGTATTCCTGGCGTATCAGTTATGTTTGTTGAAGACTGCCACTTATCAAGATGCAGACATGCTACTGACGGACTTGCAGGTGCTTGGGATGTTGTTAGATACTGTCTTGTAGATAACAGTATTCCGCCTTACGGAGATATTGGCGTACACGGAGCAACTAGTGACGCGTGGATTAGTGGTAGAGGGTTTGAAGCGTACAACAATACGGTATATGATAACAGTGTGGATTATCCTTATGGCATTGGATTTCATTTTCGAGGTGGTTCAGGGTTCGTTTTTGACAACTACTTCGCAATGGATGTGGAAAATTTAGGGGCATATTTCTGCTGGTTGTCGAAAGAGGGTACAGACCCAAATCAATGGGTTACAAACACCTACATTTGGGATAATACATACGAAAATTGCAGTTTCTTAGACAATAAAGGCAGTTTCGTTTTAAATGTTGATTATTTCCTTCGTGCTCCAACCCAAGAAGACGATGGATTCACATACACTCCCTATGTATATCCACATACTTTAGCATTGCCACTCGGCGGTGAGGCTTCGGAAGTCACAGTAACGATAGTTTATCCACAAAATACAACATATTCGACATCAACTATTCCAGTTCAAATAATAGCGGGTGGTGGGACAATTGATACGATATGGTACAATGTCAAAAACGCTTCGGACTGGGTTTATGTTTTAAACCAAACCTACACATCTCCGACAAGTATGACGGGATTTGTTAATGGAGCATACACCTTTTACGGTTGGGCAAATAACACCGACTTAGACATTGACGAAAAGACGGTGGAGTTTACCGTATCTATTATTGACAAATATTATTTCAACTTCAACTTCAGGGACTTAGATGACAACAACGTTAAATCTGTTATAGTTTGGAAGCTTTGGAACTCCACGCAAGAACTAACATACACCGAGGGGCAATCTACTCTTTTGTCTGGAACATTCACACTGAAAACAAGCTACAAATCTGTGTTGATAAACTCCACAAACTTTGATACCGTAACCTATGGCAATTCAACTGTAACCGTATTCTTAACAATGGCAGGGTCAAACGGTAACTACATAGCGTCTAACAACACAGCAGCCATAACAATCAATGAATGGACTTCCACAACAATAAACTTCACCGCAACAGGAGCAGGAACACAAACATTGGTAATTCCAGTCGCAAAGAATGCAACATCAGTTACCAAAAACGGAGTTCCGCAGGACTACGGTACGGTTTGGATTTACGACAGCGGAACGCAGTCAATAGTTATCACTTCAACGCTTTCAACATGGGTGGTCACATTCGCAACCACGCCTCCCGCGCCGCCTTCTACGCTACCGCCTTCAGGAGTAGAACTTACCTATACAGTAACCTTCCGAGTTGCCTACGGCTCTACTCCAATCTCGAATGCAATAGTCACTTTTGGGGCTTCTCAAACAACTACTAATACACAAGGATTAGCTACCTTTCTTGCGAGCGCAGGAACCTACCCCGTCGCGGTCATAATAGACGGTGAAATCAAGTACACAAGCCAAGTAACCATAAACAGCGACGCAACGTTCAGCATTAATCTTGCACAGCCACAGCAGCCACCAACCAAAGAAACTGAACCGTTCCCCGTTCCCGTCCCCTCAATATGGGACACCCTAAAAGCAAACTGGTTCCTCATAGCCATAGCAATCGGCATAATAGTAGTCGGCATAATAATCATCCGTAAAAGACAGTAACCCCCATTTTTTTAAGGTAAACCTTTTTACCCGTAACATCTTTATATCATACTTGATGTGGTATGTCAAAGTGGCAAGTATTCCTAAAATGTCCGATACACACGCTTGCTCCGTCAGAAGACCCGCTTGCTCCTCCTGAAGAAAAAGTCTACCGCAACTTCTTCTCAATAATCATGGATGCACCTACACAAGAAAAGGCGATTCGCCAACTCATAGGACGCGCAGTGTCATGTCCTTTCAAAGACCATAAGTTTACGGTGGCAAATGACCTTATCTTAGGCGCAAAACAATACCCGCCAAGTTTCTTAGAAACCCGCGTAGACGGACTACCAGGCTTCGTAAGTTTTGGAGCGCCAACCATCCCGCCACAGGTAGAAACCGACATGCCTACCACGCTAACATCAGCAAACCGCAGAAACGGAATAGTAGATGTCACAGCCCAACGAGGCTTAGAAACACTAAGCATAATCTACTCCAAACAAATCGTAGCCCTATACGACCAATTAATGAGCATAGCTAAAAAACACGGCTTAGACAACGTAAAAACAGCAATCTTAGCATTTCTCACCGCACACACAGGCAGCACAAAAACTTTCGCCACAGGCTTCCTGCAAACATCAGGATTTCCAACAGTAACAGACGCAACAGTAGGGCAAGCCCTTTCAAGAATGAAAAGTGACAACTTAATCTACACTGAACCCGCAGTTCTCAAACCTATACTACCCTATGAACCTGCAAAACCAACAAGGAAAATACTGCATCCGCGCATGACGATACCTGACCCAGACGCAAAAAAACACACACTCGGTGAACCCATATACCTCATTCCAGAAACCACAAGAACCGAAATAATATCCAGATTGCAATTTAACCCCGACCTCGCATGGTGGAGACTGATTGAAAAACCTACACCAGCCCTCCGCATGTTACGGCATCCTATTGAGTATGAATGGGTGAAAATCACTCGTCCTACACCAGGCTTCCGCTCTGCCGAAGACCTTAAACGTTACGGACCCTACGCGCCAACAAAACTTGCCAAGCTTCCCTTAGCTTTCGCTTATTTCCTAGTACGCCAGAAATACGCAGAATGGGTAGCTCCAGCAAAAGAGAACGTGGTCGAAGTAGAAAACCTGCTGAGATTTGAAACAACAGAAAAACTTAAGCGTCAAACAACCCTATTCTAGAAAGGTGAACTTTTTTGAGTAGCAAAGAAGCAGAACGGCTTAAAAAAATTGAAAAGCTACGAAAAGAAGCGAAAGAAATACAGCAACTAGAAAAAGAAGTAGAACGCTTAAAAAGACGCAGCAGGTGACTTCATTGAGCGAAGCGCGTATTTTAACCGACCTCGTATGGAACGAATGGAAACAACGAGGCATAACCCCCCGCCTATCGTGGATTGAACTAAACCATCTGGCAACTTACCTAGTTGAGCAGGCGAAACAGAAAGGCTTTGACTACCAAGCAATAGACTTCCAAAGCATAATAGACTCAGGCATAAACTACCGCGAAAACCTGAAAGCCCTAGAAGACGCCGTGAACGCTTCGCTATCTGGACGAGCCGTTGAAGATTTAGCTGCAATGTACCCGACAATGACTGAAACCGAGAAAGACGGAAAAATAACAGACCTTGAAATCCAACTGGCGAACTTGAAGCAACGGCTAAAAAGACAAAAGGAAAAAGCCAGACTAGACGTTTTAAGTGCGGAAGCAAGCCGTAAAGTTGCTGAAGAAAAAGCTGAAAAACTGAAGTTCGCGCCAATACTAACTGTGAAGATAACACGTTACATACCAGCGTTTATCGGAGCAGACAACAAGTCTTACGGACCGCTTTACCCTGAGCAGGTCGTAGAGCTTCCAGAGGCATCAGCAAACTACCTTATAAAACAGGGAGCAGCGCAACCTTACGTTAAGCCAGCAGCAAAAGACGCGCTACGGCAAGAAGCAGAGAATCTATGGACGCAATACGCCAATGCAATAGTGAATAACGAAACAGAAGTTGCCACTGACATTTTAACTCGTTTAAAAACGCTTCGCCCGCAAGTTACTGCTTAAAGTAAACGTTTTTCTCTATCCACTTTAGAAAATTCACGATTGCTTGCTCCACAGCTTGCTCTCTATTTATAGCTCTATACTTAGAGTCCAACTGGTAAATCACTTCTTCTGCTCGCACCTGCAAAGCCCGCGTAGGCTTTATCCCTAAGCCTTCCAGAGTGCTTTCAAACAACACCCTTAACCGTCGCATTCCATCTTTGCCTAAGCCCAACTCAACTTTCGGAAGTTTCAACGGCTTTTCCGCTATTAAAGGTCTAACTGGTGCAGGAGGAGGTCTAAATGGAAATTCACTTTCAAGCGGCATAGGTACTTCATGCACTCTGCGCATAGCTTTCTGGGTAAGTATCCGCTCAAACAAAACCGCTCTACCGCTGATGTGCAGAATACGTGTAGTGCTGGGGAACTCATTTTCAGCTCCAACTTTTGCTTTTAAAGTTTTCTCTATACCATCAAACTTGAACTTACGTGCTACCGCATCAAGGTCTGGGTACACCCTTATTTTTGTTCCCGCAAAACCTAGCTTATACTCTGTAACATCCGTTGCACCTTCAATACTCCACTTCTCATTGTACTCATCAGAAAGAACCATTAAAACTCTCGGTTTCTTCTCTCCCTCTGTTGGATGCGGTGGATAAACACTAATTTTGAAATCGAACCCGTCTTGGCTTATGTCGCTGACGTAAGCTGGCATGGTAACCACATAAACCAACTATGCTTTTATACTAAAAAAGAGTATCCTTTAAAATTTCATGGTTAAGTTTATTAAACGAACTTACATATTATCTTTTTAAAGGTGTAAAATATGCCCAAACTAAACGCATACGCAATCAAGAAACCCGCCTTCGTATTAGGGTTGGCAGATTTGATAGCCGTGAAGGGCGACTCAAACATGCGATTGACCGCAAGCCCATTTGCAGGAGACGACGTAGTTTTCGTTGGAAAAGCCGCAGACTGGAAAGGAACCAAAGGAGCCGCCTTCGAGAAGAAGGCACCAGCAGGCGTAGTCTCAGGACTACGAGCAGCCATTGGCATCAGCAAAGCATGTGCAGGCGTCAAAGGAACAACAATGGTCGGCGGAAGGCTACTCCCCAAGAAAGTTGTCTGCCAAATGGAACGCGGAAAAAGAAAGTAGCAAAAGCGCCCTTTTTTCTCTCTTAACGGTGAACGCTAATGCCCGCTGACCCACAACTAGCTGAGCTACTGGATACGATACAGGAAAGGATGAACGACGCAATAGATGACCTGCAAGCCGCTGTACGATGCGTCCAAGCCTACAAAAACGACCCTGAAGGAGCGCAAAGCTGCATACTAACCTACTTACGAACAGGCGAGAGCGGAAAAGCAATCCTCATGTCAAGATAACCCCCCTTATTTGTTTCCTAATTCACCCCTTAACACAACTTTCCCCTTTTTTTGTTTAACACCAAACTTTTATAGTAGTAGTGTACTTCTCTTATACGATTAACATGGTAAAATACACTGAGAAACAAATAGAAACCATACTATCGCTACCACAACACCTACAAACCACATACCGCACTCTTTTAGCTCTTGGAGAAGCAACAGCCCCTCAAGTGTCAAAAATAACTAAAAAAGCAAGAGCCGTAGAAAGCGCATACCTAAACCAACTTGTAAACATGAAAATTCTCTCTAAAAGGACAAGTCGCCTAGCGAGACGCCGAGGAAGAACTGTGTATTTCAGGGAGGTCTGACGATGCCGTTTGTCGAGCAGAAAGGAAAGCTTGAAATATCAATCGAGTTTCAAATAGTCAGCGAACCAGCAAGAATTGAAATAGCTGTTTGCGGCAAAACCCATTTTGAAAGAGCAAGAAAACGAGACAAAAAAGTTATGCTTTGGCTTAGTCCAGGAGAATGCAGTTTCCAATGAAGGTAGTTAAAAAAGAAACCGACTGCGAAGTATGCGGTAAACTATTCATGGGTGAGTTTATCCAGCATGATACTCCCGATGATGATTGGGAATGGGAACGCGACCCTCGCTCACTTGAGATAATAGGTGAAACGGAAGACGACATAGCTTATCCACATATACATGAGCAGCCAACCGTTGAATGTCACATCTGTCCTGATTGCCGACAGAAAAAGAATGAGGTAGAAAAATGCAAGTAATTCTGAAGTGCGTAGCAGTTCCTAAGAAAAGATGTAGCAACCAATATCTTAGGCAACTTTGCCAAAAAGAGCAGCTTCCGCTTTGCATTATTGCGGAGCCTGTAATTGACGCGACTGAATTTGTTTTGAAAGCTGGAAAAGAAATAAAAAGAGTTGAAAAACATGAACCCTAAAGTTTACAAGCCTGTTAAAGAAACTGCAAAACGGTTCAAATGTGGTGACTGTGGAGAAGTTGAGCATTATTCTGAAAAAAATCCTTATGGTGCAAGTTGGTTCCTATGTACTCTTTTGCATAGATGTAGGAACTGTATTAGAAAAATAGCTCAAGATAACGATGCTTTTCAAGAGTTGATGGAAGCTTCTAAAAGAATTCGTGAGAAAAAGATGGGAGAATAATGTTATGCTAGGCGAATTGTATAAACCGAAAGGATTAGCTTTGGAAACGGCGCAAGCAGTGCTTGAAACTGAGAATGCGTATGCGGTTAACGTTGCCGTTGGCTGCACAAACAAATGCCTCTACTGTTATGTTCCCAAGTTTCTTCGTAAGTCAACAGACAAATGTTGCTTGATACGTTTACCAAAGAATAATCCCGCCGACTTGGTAAAATGCCAACTGGATAAAGGGTTGAAACCAGACGGTGTGTTCCTGTCGTTTCTTACTGACCCGTTGCTTCCAGAAAATAGACAGGCTACTTACGAGGTTAGCATGGCATTATGGCAGGCACAGGTGAAAAAGATAGCGGTTCTCTCCAAAATTAATACTACCGAAAGAGCTTTCATACGACACGGCATGACTATAGTTTCATTGGACAACAAATTTCACAAAAGTTTTGAGCCTAACACTACGTCTCCTCTGCAAAGGTTGAAAATGCTGGAACTCTGGAAAGCAGCGTTCAATTCATACGTTTGGGTTTCAATGGAACCCTACCCGCCATCTGAAATTTACAAGCAAAACTTTGAGACGCTACTGGAGCAGTTAAGCTTTGTTGACTTCATAGTTTTTGGCATGTGGAACTACGATGCCCGCGCTAGAACAGAGAAAGCAAAGCAAGAATACGCTGAGAATATTGCCGTGCTACAAGACTTCTGTAAGCAAAACACGATAAGATTCCACGTAAAATCAGACACATTAAAAGCTTCTCAAAGCTTATAGATACTTCCATAGAATATAGTTTAACGTGGTGAAGCTGTGAGCGTCGTTGACTGCGAGGCAATGCGAGACGAGCTTCAGACCTTAAAGGAAACTTTAGACTACGTTAGAAACGAGCTTGCGGCTGCCAACGAAAACTATAACACGCTTTGGCGACAGAACAGGAGCCTTTCAAGACGGATACTTTATGAGTCGGCTGCTGAACGAGGCTGGAAAAGGCGAGCAGTAGATTATAAGCGTTCAGCGATTGACCGTTACATGGCAAGGCTTACGGCGCAAAGAATCCGTGAAGAACGGGTTGCACCTTTACTAGCCGAGCAGGAGCAGGTAATCAACCAAATATGGGAAGCCATAGAATACAGGGGCAGGCTTCAAATTGGCGTAACTGGTTTAGAACGTGAAATCGCAGAGCTAGAAGAACGGTACAAACGGCTATGCCTGTTCGAGCATGTTGTTGTGACCGCTAACGTTGAGACAGAACGCGAAGGCACCATACTCGTAGTAAGCATAACCGTAGAGTACACCGCTCTAATAAGCAAACGAGACCCGCTCATTACTGAGGCTACCCGAAAAATATACAGGTGGTTCCAAGCCAAATTCGGCAACGTGCAAGCCGAGCCAAGCGCCGAGTTCGTTGACCCCGACCCAGACGTAACAAGACAGCTACGGCAAGAAAACGCTGACGCAACACTACTTCATTACGACTGGTACTGGAGACGCGAAGGCTTGTACGCAAGCCCAGGCGAAGAAGACAGTGGCGACATCGAGTGGACTGAGGATATTCCAACGGTTAGCGAGGCTGACTTGTGGGGTCACAGGAAACACCCAGACCTGAAGCGCCATAAAAAAGAAGGTGGTGAACAGTCACGCTTAATGTAAAGGTTGCCAAGGTAAAAACTAATCTGCATCGCCCTGAGAAAGCTGAGGCTCTAGACCTAGACGCTGTGAACCAACTGCAACTGCTTAGGCGAGTGTATAATGCGAGGGCGTTAGGTAAGCAAGTGTTGGTTATGCGGAGTCCAAGCGGAAAGGGCTATCACATCTACTGTAACCCGCCACTGACTTTACATGAAGCAATGATGCTGGGAGATTGTAAGGGGCGCATTAGATATTGGTGGTGGCAAGGCTACACGTTCACCTTTAACGCTAGGCTAAATTGGCATGGAAAAATCGTAGGTTACGAACAGCCTGAAGACCCGTTAAGCTTGCCATTTTCAAGTCAAATAATAAAGAGGAGGTTAAGAAAGAAATGGAGAAAAAGCCTGAAGCCAAAGAAACCGTGAAGTTCGTTGTCGTAGCAAAAGTGGAACGAGAGTGGGACAAGACTAAGCAGCCTACGTTCACTGACCTGCTGAAAGCTACACGGCAAGAGTATGCAGAAATGCTGAAGACAAACACGGTTCTGCTGATAGCGGTGTAGAAGCATGGAGCTAAAACCACAGGTTAGTATAGAACGCAACCCCTTCCACTGTCAAGTGTGCGGGAAATTTACTACAGAAACACAGCTATGCTCAAGATGCGACCCGACAAAAGAGAATCATAAAAAACATTACAAAAACCACTACGTACAACAAAGTAGAAGTAAACAGCAAAGGCGAGCGCGATACTGCTTTCTTAGACACTGCTGCGGCTTCAACAGGGCGTCTGCGCGTCGGCTTGCAGCATGGACAGATAGTCACGTAGCGCTTTTCTTAACCTGCCTCATCCAAAGAAATAACCAAGAGGAAGCGGTATGCGTTGTCCCAAATGTAAGGTAGAAATGAGTAATTTACAAAGAGTTAATTTTATCAGCGATGGAACAAACCGTTATGGAAGGCGGCAACTTACTTTTCAGGCGTTGCATAAGGAGAATATACATTGGAACGGTAAAGAATATGAATGTTCTAACTGTGGCTACGTTTTCTCCTTTCAGGAAGGAGTGTTGCAGAAGTGAACTCTCCTCTTATACGGATGTACTCTATAATTAAACATTGCGACCACAAATTTGTCCGTTTAAATAAACATTGGAAAGTATGTAAAAAATGCCCTTTAGTTGTAGAAATATAACAGAAGCCTTAGTTTTTTCATGGTAACATTATTAAAACATTTCGGCATTACACAGTATTATGAAGCAGATACTACTCAGCTTAGGTTTGCTTGCGCTAGGCTTGTTCCTGATTAGCAGGGGTGTTGTTGGCGCGGTTTGGATGGGCGAGAAGTGGTTTACCACTAACGCGCTTGACCCTTGGTGGATGATGCCAACTTTCTACGTGACCGCGCAGTTTGCTTACGTATGGTTCGCTATAGCCCCAATGATTGTAGGTGGAGTGATTGGTGCAGCAGCAGTCGTGTTAACATGGCTTCGCCACCCTAAAACAGCAATAACATTCATCTTCGCGTCTATAGCGGTGTCAGCCTTAGCATTCAACACTTTCGACTGGATGATAAGTTACGAAACAGGTCTCGGTGGCTCACCAAACTTTGTAGGCGTCTGGAACTTCTTTATGCCTAACCTAATGATTAACGCCTGGCTCTTCTACTTTTTCTGCATAATCGTTCCGTTATGGGTTGGCGGCTTCCTAGCGACTAGTCCAGTGCTGTACTGGGCTAAACAGAAAACTTAAATACTGACGCAAAACCGTCCCCTTTCATAGTAGGTGTCACTTGTTGCATAGAAGCCGATTTGAAATTATCGCTGGTATTCTTGAGTTCTGCAAGAACATTCCGAAACGACAGCAATGGGTGCTGCATGAATGTGGCATTAACCCTGCTCTTTTTCGTCCCGTAGTACGAAAGCTTGTCTCTGAAGGGCTGCTTGCTGAGGTTCCGCTTAAACAGTACAGGAAGCCGAGGAAATACAGGATTGTTGGG
>Ga0209636_10003873_pt1 | contig 15297 bp, 16 predicted proteins | sample DeeMarSWOR152_54_FD_187464 | JGI IMG/M metagenome (GOLD analysis project Ga0209636, IMG submission 187464) | Marine sediment microbial communities from White Oak River estuary, North Carolina - WOR-1-52-54 (SPAdes) (version 2) | ecosystem: Environmental > Aquatic > Marine > Intertidal zone >...
TAGTACTAGGATGTGTCCAATGCATTTTATAGACCTTATTATGACTACTCTTAATAAGTTGTCTAAAACGCTGTGGTTTTATTGTATTACCCCTTTCAAGGAATGCCCAATTACATCTTAAAAGTGAGGCTAAAAGATCGCATAACCAAGTGCTCCCACTTCTCATTTGGGTTGTAACGAATACTTTCATAGGTTACACCATTATTCATCATTTCCGTTCTCACTTGGTTTTCCGAAAATAGTTCTCATCAAAACTGCAAAGAAACTTGATGTAGCACCTAAACCAGCTATTACTGCCACCATCATAGCATTTGGTGTACCAGTAAGTAATCCTACTAAACCGCCTATTAGAGAAACACCCCAAACGGTTAAAACACCACCAATGCTTTTAGCAACCGTTTCAACATTATTGTTTAATCTTGTTTTGACATAACCAGTGAACTTTTTCCAGAATGAAAGTTCTTCACTCATTTTTCTTCCTCTTTCTTTTTAAAATTGTTTAATAATTGTGAATCCTTATTTATGTAATGAAGTATTTTATCCTTCATATAAGCTCTTGCCTCTTCATCTCTTTTTACTACATCTACCATTGCTTTAGTCTCAGGTACTCTATATCCATTACCATTAACTGCTTTACCGAATATATAATAGCACATCGCATTTATAAATCCTTGAATGGGTAAGAGAATCCCTATTATTAATACTGCTAATTCTATGTTACCACATCCTATAGCATCTGCAACACAAAATCCTATTACTGCTGTCGTTATAGAACTTGTTAGTGTTCCTATCCCTATTGAAATCTGTCGATAATGCGTCTTGATGTTATTAAACCAAAACTTTGAAAACATACATTTAATCTCTTCCCATTTTTTACCCAATTACCTCACCTTTTTAGGTGTCCATCTCATTAATCTCTTTTCTGGATCGTAGGTATAAATTAAGTTTTTGTAAAAACTATTTGGATTAGTTTTGCCTAATGCTTTCCACCAACCCAATCCTGGCATTGATTCAGCACCAATACTTTCACAAACCTTCCCTTTACCTATTTCAAATATAGCGTCTTCTAACTTTCCACGATAATTTCTTACACAGTTTAGAGCTTTTCCATCTTTAAACGAAATAGCAACATCATAAAGAACTAATTTATTCCTTTGATCTCTTAATAGAAAACAAAATTCGTAATCTCCTTTGTCGTGTATATAATGAAAAGCCACACACTCTTTTTCTAAATATCGTCTAAACTTTTCTATTGTCATTGGATTAGCACAACTATATTTATTCATAAGGTTTAATAATTCTTGTATATCTTCATCAGAAGAATTTTTATCTATTTTTTTGTACATTTTTTATATCACCTAATCAAATCTATTTAAATTTGCTCCAACAGTAGCACCAGCGGTATCATCTACTGTATTAGTTCCGTTATCAGAATAATCTGTTTCATTTCCTTGACAATTATTTGAAGCAACTAATGTATCATCACAACCAGCACCAATATATATTCCATAGGCTGTTCCAGTATCGTTTGTGTTTCCATAACACATATTTCCACTAACATTACAATAATCTGCATCTGTTGCTAACCAAATTCCTCCACCATCAGTAGCAGAACTTGTGTTATTAATAGAACAAGTATTTCCATTAATATTATTATAATCACCAGTACAATATATTCCTCTAAGAGTATTATAATTACAGACATTGCCAGATATAGTATTTGAATTACCAGTAATGTTAATTCCAGATGTTGAGTTATATACACAAGTATTTCCAGAAATGGTGTTATGAGAACCACTAATAGTAATTCCATTCGTAGAACTTTTACAAACATTCCCAGATATATTATTAAAATTAGAGGCTATACTAATTGGAGAAGTATCTGTGTAATTTCCATTTATTACATTATAATTAGAACCACTTGTAAGTGTAATTGAAGTTGAACTGTTATTATGAAAGATATTATTAGCTACAGTATTATACATAGAATCATCATTAGTGTTAAAAAATACACCATTCTGTCCACCAGAAAAAGTATTTCCAGTAATACTATTATAATAACAATCATCTCTTAGCTGAAAAATATATAAAACAGTACTATCATTATAAAATTCGTTTCCTATTATTGATCCATAGGTACAATATCGAAGAGCGGCAGGGTATCTTGTGCTTCCACTACTATGTATTATATTTCCAACTACAGAATAATTAGTTATTCCTGCTAAATCTAAAGCGTCAGTGGCGGTAGTATTAATTATATAGTTTCCAAATATATTTAAATTTTCACAGGAAGATATATCTATAGATTCAAAATAATTTTTAGATAGTGTGACATTCGTGGTGGTTGCTGTTTCAAGAACAAATTTAGAACTAGGAGAATAATTACTATAAATGTGTAAATGTGTAATAGTAACATTATCATTATCACATATATAATTACAATCGTCTCCAATTATATTATAACCAACATTTATGTTGCTACAACTCGCACTTATATAAAACAAAGTTCCCCATTCATCTATTTCACAATATTCAATGTACACATTATCACTTTGAATTTCTACCAGATGTCCGCCATACCCTTTACCAAAACCACAAATAGCTCCTAATCTATAAATATAGACTGGATTATCATTTGCTTCATTCACTAATATAACAGAACCATAATCATAACTATCCCAATCTAAACAATCAAAGTAAATATCAGAAATTATTGTAGTTTTACTATTAAGAACCTCAAAAATATTATCGTATGTGGTATCTGCTTCTATTATTGTTACTCCTTTATCTTCTCCTCTAATCCAAATAGCAGAGTTAGCATTATTAACTGTAATTGGAAATGTATCGGCACTACCGTGAGTTCCTGCTTTAAGAATAAGAACACAATATTCTCTTTCTGACATTGCGTTATCTATAGCTTCTTGAATAGATTCTCCAGGTTCTACATATAATTCAAGTAAATTATTTGTGTGCCAATTTCTCATAGCTTTTTGGAGTCCTGGATAGCCATCACCAGCATTATCAATATTATTTAAAAGCCTAAAATCTAATCTACCAGGTCTTTTAAGAGCTCCTTGTTCATTAAAATCTCTTTCGTATAAACTATTTACCATTTTTTACACCATTTTTCTTTCTTTCAAAACCTCTCTCATCGAGAGTATATTTTTTGTTATTAAAGGAAACCTTAATTGTACCACTCTCTAAGATGTTATCCCTTTGGAGAACTTCTCTTCTAAGCACTTCTAATGGCGACAACTTTTTCTTTTCCTTTAACCCCATTTTTTTGGAAATATTGAACCACCGTTTTTACAGAATGTAGCACAGAAGATAACTCATATAATCTGTCTAATTCTTTTTCTATTTCCTTTTGTAATCCATCAATTTCGTTTAAATTCATTTTAATCACTTTTTCTTTTTCTTCGGATAATAATACTTACCTTTACTTGCATTGACAGCAAATAAAGCCATTTTTGCTGGATGTCCACCAGCTTTAGCCGCTTTATTAATACACGCTTGAGATACTCCAGAAAAACCAGCTTTCTTACAATATGATTCAAAATCTCCTCTATTAGCTTTAGGAACAGCTTTTTGAATCCATTTCTTTTGTTTAGCTAATTCTTCTTCAATAGATTTTATTCCATCTAATTCAAGATCAATATCAGCTTTTAAGAAAAGCAATTCGTCTTCTTTCTTCGTATCTTTTTTCTTAGGAATTCCGCCCCATTTCTTATTACAGAAATTGAGTGCTGCGGCTTGAGCTTGTTTCTTATCGTGTCCAGATGCAATCATTTCTTTATAATTTCTACTTATACAATTTTCCCTTGAACTACCCTTTTGTAATGGCATTTTATAACTCACCAAATATCCATAGTAATTCTATATCATCCGTAGTCGTGTATGGATCATCATAATAACACATTTTAGCTCCTTCATCTCCAGATGCACAAGGACCAGATTCATTATAATATCCAGTACCAAATAAAGCTGAACGACATAACATACAACTTGATTTACTTGTCTCGTGTAAACTTGGATCTCTTGATGGTCCAGTCGATTTAAGAAACATAGCAAATTCTCTTATTTCTTCCCCTAAATCAACATTTCCAGGAACGCTTACCGTTGTTCTAATCTCAACGGTTTGATCTCTCCTTGTTATTGTCAATGAAGGTCTCAGAGTTGTAATTTCAGCAGATAAAAAGCTATCTTCTGGAGATACTAAATATGTTTCTGCAACTTGATAATCATACTCATCACCAGATGGTATTCCATCAATACCAGAAGCTCTTTCAAAACTGGCGTTAGCAAACATAGATTCACCAACACCAACATACCTAACTGTATCCCATCCAGAATCTCCACCAGCATATTCTTCTTGATCTTTAGGATTCCACCAGCTTTTTAATCCCCATAAGAAATCTAATGTTAGCTCTTTGCTATCGTCAACCCATAGATTCTTAGACTCTCTTACGAATTTTGTAAATTCGCCTTTTTCATCCTTTTCATATATTCTTACTTTTCCTTCAAATTTCATTTTCCTTACCTATTTTAATAATCATTTAAGTTCACAAATCTGTCTCTATAGTAAAAATCCCTTACATCAAATTGTTTTCCAGAAACACCAGTTAAATTATATTCATTACCTATTCCATAACCATACTCATATAATCTTCGCCAATTATCATTTAACTCATAATCTCCACTAACATAACCAAATGCGTCAATATACGCATCACCTGCACCAATAGACTGAATAAAAACTTTATCTGGTATACCGTTTTTTATCCAGATAATATCGTGATAACTTCCAATTCTTTGTCCGCTTGGTTCTTTTACTACAACATTATAAATACTTGCGATACCATTTATATTATCTCCTTCGTCATAATTCTCATCCCAAGTAAATCCAATAGCATCATAGTAAGTGTGGTAATTAGATGGAGCATGTATTCTTGTAGAACCTCCAAGCATAATTCTTGTTACTTGATCTAAATCACTATCTGAGGATTCAAATCTAACATTTTCTACATAATCAATTAGAGTAACGCCATCAGAATCATACACATATAGATTCCATCTGTCTGCCGCTAATCCCTTGTATCCACCATCTCCACATTCAAAATCTATTTTTACTCTATACCATTTATCGTTTTCAGCATCACATAAATTTAATGTTTGTGTTAAGTCTGTATATTGCCATTGATTATTATCAATATAAACCTCTATACCACCAAAAACTCCCTCATTTAAAAACATTTCGTTGTTGAGACTTTTATCAGTTGTACGAACCCAGAATTCTACTGTTCCAGATACTGCTGAGAGTGTATCTATATGCATATAACATTCGTCACCAGCATTTAAATCATTAATATCAACAACTTTAGTGTGACCGTCAAGTTCACTTATTACTTGAATATCAGAACCTCCAGTTTCATAAACAGTCCATCCAGCTGGATCGTCTCCGGGATCGTCACCCTCAAAATCATATGTTCCTTTATAGTGTAATTCTTCTGTATATTGATAATATAAACTTAAATGATAATCACTATCTGGAGTAACTTTTGTTAATAGATTATTACTATTATCATAAAAACCATCTTCATCAAAATCTATATAAAAGCACCAATCTCCTGAATCATCTTTACATCCAATTCTTAAAACATTATCTACTGGATGTACCCATAATTCAAAACTACCACTTGCTTCACTAATACCAGTAGCGAGTTCAGTATCGGTAGCCATATAAGAATTATCCTCTAAATGTGCAAAATGACGATTCATATCATTAGCATTAAATATATTAACATCTCCACTTATTTCCCAATAAGAACCTATACTTACTCTCTCAAAATTGTCTGTAGCTTCTGTCCAACCATTAAAGAAATCATTTCTTTGAGTTCCAAATAACTCAAATTCGTGTTCTATTGAAGAATACATTGGTGCTAAACCAGAAACAAATAACATTCTATCACCAAATCCTTCCATATCACCAATTTCATAAGTATCATAGAAACCAACAAACACAGAAACACCAGCAGGAGTTACACTTCTAGCTATATATTTCATTAAATCTCTATCTACTGTCGTAAACTCATCATAACTAAATGGTGATGCTAAACTACCTCCTTCAGCTGGTAGTACAATCTTCCACACAGGTTCTTGTGGATTAAACCTTTCTGTAATCCAAATTTGAGATTCATCTATATCATAAAAATGAGCAAATAATCTTAATATTTCGTTTTTAGTAGGTGTAACCCACCACTTTTGAGTCCACGCTTTACTAATAAACTTTCTTACAATTTGATGATCAGCATCAGTCATATTATCCCAATCTAACAACTGTCTCGCTAATCCTACATCAAATCCTAATTTTCTTTGTACATATTTAGTAGCAGAATAACCAGAATATTTATAACCTAAACATTGTTTACAATCTGTACTTTCTGTGTCTGGTTCTATACCAGTTCCACCACAACGAGAACATTTTGAAGGAGCTATCCAAGGTCTGAGAATCTCTCTTAATTCTTCAGCTAAGAAATGAATTCCCATCCAATATATTATTTTACTCCCAGCAGAAGCTAAAGCGTATAAAGATATTTTCCCAACATTATCAGAAACATTTGCTGTGACATTTTGTATTCCCCAAATGTTCCTTCCTAACCCAGCTATAAGAAATGTTGCGTAAGGTCGTGTAAATCTAGGAATTGATAAATCTGCTTCGATTGTTGTACCAGCATCCTCGTAAATTTTTCTTTTTAGTGTATAAGTTCCACTTACTGTTTCTGTCGTTTCTAAATATTGAGCTTGTTTACCAGTTATTGTTAAAACACAATCCTTTTTACCAAATTTAGTATCAACTACAGCAACAATAGGACAAGCTAAAACTTCAGAATTATATTCAAGATCTTGTCTTTTAACCCATCCATTTTCTTCATCCCATTCACCAAGTAGAGGCATAAAATGTCCAGCGTAAAGTGGATTATCTTCATTAACCCTTTTATACTGTGTAGGCATTAGCCTAATTAATTCCTTAGTTCTCATTTTATCCTCTCTGGAAACTTCTTGCTCCTAAATCTGGTATTTCATTATCTAATATAGCTAAATCTATTTGTCCCCAATCACCAGCATCTTGACGCTTTATATACAACTCTTCTAATTTCCAAACCTGTGAGTGATCCATAATTGCGTGAAATATTTTTGAATAAACTACATTATCTCCAACATCTAAATTTTCTAAATAAGTTTCAATACTAGATATAACATCAGCTCTAACATCTGAAAATTCTGCTAATTCTGTTATATAAAATACTCCTTTAACATCAATCAAAACTTCTTCAGCTTCTTCTATATAAGATTGAATACAAATAGGTGAATATCCTCCACCGTCAACATAATCTAAATAAGTTTCTATTTGTTCTTTAACATTACCGTCTCCTAAGAAGCCATACCCATCTTCCATAGCAACCACAGCTGTAAACCCAGCACCATTAAAAGATGTTTTAAACATTAAATCAACATTATTTCCTTGTGGAATCCAATATTCACCAGAACCACTATAATGATAAAACATTCCCCTATCTCCATCCCTATAATGTTCATTCGTAGTAGCTAAAAGCCAATGATGTGTATTCCAATCAAATGAAGGATTTTCTGGATTATCACACCATACATCAAATCTATATGTTTTAGTTTTATCCATATTATTATATCTAACATTAAACTTAATGTCTCTATCTCCAGTTACTGTTGGATCAATATCATATTTTTCTACTGCAATATAATCATAATAATCACCGCTACCAAAACTATTAATGTCTGCTTTTATTCCTAAGTAAATTGCTGGTGGATCGTTTACTGGTCTTCCGTATAATGTAATTCTACCTAAAGTTGCAATTTGATCACCCGGAACAAATGCTTGTGAATACATAGGATATTGATAACCAGAAAGTGGTACATGATTTACACCAGAAGGATTATCCCAATCGTCAACAGAAGATTGATCTGTACCAACATTTTGATAAACTTTAGCACTTCTTACTCCTTCCAACCCTAATATAATCTGTTTTATACTACCTAATGTAAATGTTCTTCTACGAGCTTGTAATAATCTTTCACGATAATCTTCATCTTCCTCTTCCTCAGCTCCACCAGTTATTTCATCACTATTAGTAACTATAAGACTTGGATAATCAACACAAACAGTAACGGTTTCTACACTAGCATTAGCATCTGGTCCAGTTTCTACAGAGCTAACTTCAATTCTTTTTACAACATCCCCACTTACATAAACATAATAACTTTCATTTTCAATTAAAACATCGTCAGAATCTTCTGTCCATTGTACATTATTCTTATAAGTAGGATCAAGAGTGTAATAATCTGTGCTAATAACATTTAAATTTTCATCTAATATTTTTTGTATTGAGTTAATACTAACAATATCCGAAGAAAAATAATCGTCAGATTCTCCAGTTTTAGTCTTAGTCATTGTAATTATATAAGGAACTGTATTCTCGTCATCTGAAGTGTATGTAGCAGTAGGTGATTGAAATTGTGTACCTTCTGGTATGTCGAATTGTGCTCCAGCAATAGTGTATGTAACTTCAACATATCCTTGAGCTTTAGTTTCTCCTTTACGCAATATTCCACATTCAATACCCCATTTATCAAGAAAAGCACCACTAGCATTTGAGATTGACATCATTTCAGTTGCGACTTCGTGGAGAGTTTCTATTTCCATTCTTTCATACAATTGCAGTTTTATCCACTGCCAAGTAACATCTGATATTGAATTATTTATAATATCGAAGAGATCTTTATAAAGCTCTTCCTTTTCAAGCATTATTTCGCTTTCTGTTTTCTTAGTATATCCATCTTCATCATATGGCATTTTATACACCTAAATCTAATTCAAATGTAATATTATCATTTAATACGCTGGTTACATCTATAGTAACATGCATTTCATTCCCTTCTTGTCTAGCTTCAACATACTCGACTTTTGAGATTAATTTTTCAATTTGAGGATCGAGTGCCTGTATTACAAGAGCTTCAATATACATTTCCGAGTTTGGAAAAGAAGATTCTCTTATAGCAGACTGAAGATCAAAACCATAAAAGGGATTCATTGGTTCTGATCCAAGCTCACAATTAAATAACCCATCTATTATTTGCTCAAATCCTCTTTCATTATCCACAGGAACTGTATTATTAAATTCATCCAAATATGGATCTCCTGTCACTGCATCCATTAATATTGCTCCCATATTTCTCACTATATTTTTTCTATCAATTTAAACTTTTAAATATTTTGAATATATACTTAACTGAAATAACCAAACTCACCACTTTCTTTTACCTTTTGTTTTACAGCTTCTGCGTGTTCTTTAAACTTTTCGTCTGGTGTGCGATGTTGCTCAACATATTTAGTAGTTTCTTTCATCATCTGTTGTAAGGTTTCCCTCATACCATCTAGCTTTTCAACAATATCTTTTAACATATGTTCATCTTGAGCAATCTTTCTTAACCAATATAAATTTGCTTTTTTAAACCCTTGCATACATTTACCCTGTTCTTCTCGTGAACAAGTCGCACAATTTAAATCACAATCAAAAACATCTTTAATTGAGTCTTCTATTAACTCTATCATATCAAATTCTTCTAAGACACTATCTCTTAATTCAAGAATTTTTTCATTTAAATCTTGTTGCTTTTTATCAGATTCTTCTTTTTTTATTCCTTTTTTCTTCATCCTAACCACTCTTTAATTTTGTTTGAGTTACTACTGCTGTAAGTGTGTTTAAATAACTATCTTGAGCAAAGTCGTTATTTCTTATAATAGCTTTACCATTATCCAATAATTTAGTAGATGTTCCGTTTAGTGTTACTTTAGAGGTTGTTGATGTAGGACTACATCCAGGAGGAGGTGGTGCTCCTGTCCAAGTAAATGTACATTCTGCTTTTGTTATAATCCAAGTTCCATCTACTTTAATTTTTACTCCGTCAGTATATATCACTGGACCAGCTGTCCATCCTGGAGCTGGTGTACAATTTCCTGGAGGTATACTTCCAGGAGTTGCTTGAACATCCCCATCTAAAGCTACAGTTATACTCATGTTACATCCATCACTCCACCTGATAATGTAGCTGTTACGCCACCAGCTGTTAATGTTATCGAACTTGAAGTTATAGTAATCGAAGAACCACCAACTGTAAGTTTTACTTCTGTTGAACCAGTTGCAGTAACCTTTCCACTAGCGGAATCTAATGTAATATCTCCATCTGCGTCTACATCTACTTTTCCGTTAGCAGAATTTACTGTAATATCACTATCAGCAGTTACAGTTACTTTACCAGTGGTTGATTCTATATTCACATCTTCACTATTACTCGTTATATTAACGCTTCCGTCATCAGCTATAATGTTTACTATTTCTTGAGCTTCTACATTTATAGTTAAATTATAAGCGTCTATTTCAATCTTATTTATATTACTATCTCCTTCCTTAGCTGTAAGAATAATCTTTTCCTTAGTGACTTCTATCATTACTTCTTTTTCATTTTCAGCATCTTTAGTTACGAAGTAAAAACAATTCTTATCAGATCCAGTTTCATGTGATCTTAATCTTAATTTAGAACCAACTTCTTCATCTTGATTTCCCAAACCAACATTCATAGATATTTCATTATATTGATCATTTGATTCTGTTTGTAAAGGTCTCATATAAATATAAGTTCTTTCTTGACCATATGGATTTTTGCTTTCATCACCGGGAAATGGGAATTGTCTTTCGTCTGGATCACAACCTAAATTTGTTGGTACTCCATCAACTTGAAATAAAGTTTTTCCAAATTCTGCATCTACATACATAGTCCATCCATTAGGTAAAGAAAATCTAAAATCTTGTGTTCTTTTTGTTGGTGTTTTTTGCTCTTTAAAATCTACTTCTGAATTACCCATTACATAAGGACCAACTACAGAAGATTCTCTTTTTCCATCAACTTGAAATATTATAACATTTGGAGGATTTCCTTTCCATTTATGATTATCTTCATTAAAATCTTTATCAGCTTCTGGTGCTAACCACGGTGATGGAAATAATATACCTCCATTAGCATCTAAATATGGTGTTGATCTACACACTTCCTTTTTTGTTTGAGTTAAAGGAGATGTAGCTTCATCGCCTCTATCAATCTTAATATCAGAAGGTTCATTTACTTTAAATAACTCTTTATTCTTTTGCATTGAAACTTCGTCTATATAATCATTCCAACCAGTATCTTTTATTATATTTCCTAAAGTTATATAATGATTTCTTGAATTATCAATAAACAGTTTTGTTGCTAATCTTTTTTCCATTTCTCCTTCTAATGTTTTAAGATAATTTTCTTTATCTAAAGTACCAATTCCAATTTTGGTAAAACAACCTTTAGATATTCCACCAGAATCCCCAGCTGAGTGTTTTGCCCACACACATCTCCAAGTTTCAGATATATGTGCCATAACATCCATAGGTCTGGTTTCACCATAATATTTCTTAAACCAAGCTGTACTTGAAATATTATCAGTTTCTAAATCAAATTTACGAGTTGCATTCATAGCCTTAATAGCTTTACACTCGTTACTTATATAAAGTACACCATTTCTTACATACCATTCAAATTCATTTTGATCAGCTATATAATTGATAAAGTCTTCAACTGTCCAGTTTTCGTCAATATCAAAATATCTGTATTCAAAATTCTTTAAATTTTGTTCGTAAGGAGATACCATATATTCTACATAAAATATATCATTATCTTGTAAAACCTCAATTAAAACTTGTTTTGGAGTTCTATTTTCAGACCAACTTAAACTTTTAACACCATAATCAATTAGTTTTGTTTTTAATTTTACTGAGTCTAATCCCATAGCATATAAAATATATTTACTTAAATCTGAATCATATGTTACATCTAAAACTTTATATTGTTTATGCCAAAAAGGTCTGTTTGTATTTTGATCAATAAATAATTTTAAATCAATATTTATACCAGCAAAATCATAATTACCTAAATTTTTGTGTATTTGCCAAATCATATAATCGTCTATACCGTACATTCCAGAAAATACAGTAACATCATCTTTCATCCTATTATGATACTCTTTGTAATTACCTATAAGATCAATAGTTCCTTGATAATCATTTGCGGCGTATAACCTAACAATCCATCCACATTTAGCTTTAGCCAACTTGCATCAACTCCTCTTTTTGAGAGATACTTAATTCACTTAAATTATAATCTAAATCTGGATACATTTTCTGCAACGCTTGTGTAGTAGCATCACTTCCTAAATTCTGTTGATTTATATTAATCCCAGAAACATACGCCACACTTGTTTCTATGGAGTTTCCAGCTAAATATTGAAAGAATCTATACATAATCATAGCTATTGAAAAACCCACTTCCATAACTAAATCAATTCTTCTTAGATTTGAAATTAATTCATCATCCTTATCTTCCGAATAATACCATATAATCGTACCATTTCCATCTTCTAACCAAGAAAATTTATAAGGATAATTAGCTTGATATTTTCTTAAGAATACTGAATAAGTTATACAGTTCATTCCATTTTCAATTGATTCAGTAAACTCATAAGTTTCTATATACATATTAGTATATACTTTTGATCTAGTAATTACTGGAAAAGTTAAATGTTGTTCTTCTTTTCCAGATTCTAAATTAAGTGCTTGTACTTCAGCCCAGGGATCTTTTGTTGGATTTAATCTAAAAGTTGGTAAAGGTATTCCTAAACCTACCACACTTGGTGCACTTGCGAATAAATCTACAACTTTAGCACTTCCATATAAAAATAAGAAATCTAACATTGTTAAAAATAAATAACGATTTCTACCAAATGCTTTACCTACTATTCGTAAAGTTTGTTCCCCACCTTCTTGATGAGCTAAAAAGATTCCACCAGTAGCTCTGTACTTTAATATTCTATCTGACATAGCGTGGCTTAATTCTTGTACAGATGGCATTGGAATTCCAGCCATAACACAAGATGGTTGTATTGGTAAATAATTTAAGAAATAATATCTCATTAAATTAATCATAATCTGTGTTATATTATTAAATATGTTTTTTATATGTATTTTAGCATAATCTGTGCTTACATTACTTATTTTGGTTAATGGTGCTAAAGTTCTATAAACTGAATAACCAGAAACAGCAGTAGCTACAGCTCCTCCTACAATTCTGCTCGTTACATCCATACCCATTCTTAGCATTCTTCTCCTTTGATAATGATCCTCTCTTATTGATTTAGGATCAACTCCACCATAGACATCTTTAATTATCATATTATACCAATCAACCCCATTACTGCTGACATTGCTATATCTGTTGCGTTAATATTATAATATACATCGTCAGATTGAGCAGAATCTCCACCTATTTTCCACTCTCTTTCTTGTATGAATAAACCATTAGCATTTATAAATCTCCAAGCCATATTTGCGAAGAATTCAACTACTTTATACATACTTAAGAATTTATCTCCTTTTGGAGCGAGGAAACTTAATGTTGGATTTTCAGTTAAAACCTCAAATCCAGATGGTTTTCTATAAGTTCTCAATAATAAACTATATCCAATAATATCTTTACCAAATACAGTTTTCTCTTCAAATGATAATGTTTCAATATAAACATTAGGAATAATAATGTGACGAGTAACAAAAGGGAAAGTTACATGATGAGTATAAGAAGGAAGTTCTGTTGAAGAGTTAAATGTAGTTATATCAACATTCTTAGCTCTTATAGCCATTAATCCAGGATTACCAACCAATTCAATGATTTTATCAATTTCTTTTACCTTTCCTTGACCATAAAGAAACAATGCCCATAATATTAATATTAAAACTATTTCATTTCTAGCTAATAATCCTTCAACTCTTATAGCGTCTTCCCCACCTTCCTGTTGTGCTAAGAAAACACTTCCAGTAGCTCTGAATTTTAATATCCTACCAGATCTAGCAACTTCTATTTCTTGTATATGTCTTAATGGTAATCCACACAAAGTACACGGTACAGATTGTACATTAATCATTCTATCGTCAAGACTATGAAATCCGTGCTTTAATAGTGTGTTAAAAAGTATAAAACTACCAAATCCTGCAGCATATCTCCCAAGTTCTCTCATAAATTCTTGTATTGTAAGAACTTTTCCCTCTTGTTTAGCTAACTGGTATCTAACGATTAAATTTTGAATTCTTGTTAAATCAACTTGTTCTCTCGGTTGATTATCAACATAAGCATTATTTAAAACTATTGTGGATGGTCTTGATTCTGGGTGTAAAGAATCAAAGGTTAATATTCTAGCAAAATCTTCGTCAGATTCTGCATTTTCTAAAATTTTCCAATAGGTGTTTAATGTAGCTATATCATTTAAATCAAAGGTAGAAATAGTTCTAGCTATAGCTTTAATATATTCTGGACCATGCATTAGTTTAACTAATTTCCAAGCTAACACACGCTCTCTAGATTGTCCTTGAGTTATATATTGGAAACGAGCTTTTTGTAAATTATATAATCTTGGAGCAACTTCAGCTACCCATCTTCTTCTCTCAGCTATAGGTGCACTTATAAGCGACATTTAAAATCCCTTTGGTGCATTTTTTCTTTCTGGTTCATAAGATTTTTTACCAAGCATATCTTTCATATCTGAATGAAATGTATTTATCGTTTTTATTATACCATCTAATCTAGCTCTTAAATATGGCATTTCTTCTGTTTTAGTTCTCATACTTGGTCTTTCTTCTATAAATCCTTGTATTTTTTGTAAAGAATGTGCAATTAAATCCAAATCAGTAAATTCTCTCTTTTTTACTATTTCCCCAGCTACTATTGAAAATAACCTTGATATTGCAGTACGGTCAAGTTGAGACACATCTTGCGATCCCCAAGTTTGAGCTAAATCTAATATACTCCTTCCTATGTTTCTAATAAAATCTGGTAAATCAATCATATTAGGGTTTATCCCTAATCTATGAGCTAATTCTTCTATTGCATTTCTTACGGTTTCTTCATTTGAACTTTCTAAATTTTCTATTAAGTCTAAAAGAGTAATCATTTCATTTTTAGTAAATTCTAAAGTTTCTAATATATTTGGAAAATTTGCATTTTCTTCTATCATTTCTATTATATTTTGTAAATCCCTATTAATTTCTTCTTTTGTTGGTAGTTCTTCAAATTCTTTTGGAAACTCCAACGATCCTATCATTTCTATTATATTTTGTAAATCCCTATTAATTT
>Ga0209636_10003874_pt1 | contig 15290 bp, 13 predicted proteins | sample DeeMarSWOR152_54_FD_187464 | JGI IMG/M metagenome (GOLD analysis project Ga0209636, IMG submission 187464) | Marine sediment microbial communities from White Oak River estuary, North Carolina - WOR-1-52-54 (SPAdes) (version 2) | ecosystem: Environmental > Aquatic > Marine > Intertidal zone >...
AATCTATTCACAATGACTTGAGGAGCTAGCTCCCGAGCCCGGGCAAAGATCAATCCAACCCTGCCTGTTTTGGAGGCTGCCTAAGGGCAGCCGAATGTTCCACCTATTTTTGGGGCTTTTTTCTCTTGAGTTCTCTTACTTAATTTTTTTAGCCGGTCGGTCCTCTCCGGCTTGATGAAGAATCAGTTGCGTGACCTCTCCCTTTTCATCCTTGATAAAATCGATCTGAACATCAATGATCTTCAGGAAAAACTTTGTCTCAGATTCAGGATAGATCTCAGCTTTGGGCTGCCCTGTCGCCTGGGCGAAAAGACGGTCATTTTCCTTGGTAATGGAAATGATAAAATTGGGCGCGAGTTCATATTGGCCAACATAAGCATCATAGATTTTGGGATCGATTTTGACTGCTTTTCGTTCCTTGGGGAGTTCATATTTCTCGCCGAACACAACTGCTGTCAGATCCTGGCTGATTTTTCCTGTCGAAGAATGCTCGAAATTGCTCAAAACAATGATGCAAACATCATCATCCGGATATCTTGAGATATCCGTTCTGAAGCCGTTTATTCCACCACCATGGCTGATGCGCTTGTGTTTAAACAATTGAGATATAACCCATCCATATCCATAGTTGCTCTTAAAGGGCGTATAAAGCTTGTCCAATGAGCTCTTGCTCACCAGCTTTTCAGTGTACAAAGCCCTGTCCCAAAGGTATAAATCTTCAACAGTGGAGTATAAGGCACCCGCTCCATGAGGGATGGACATATCAATGTGGCTTGCATTCACAATATCGTCTTTGCCCAGAGAATAACCTGCAGCTCTATTCTTAATGATAGGTTGATTGTGGCCATATCCAGTATTTGCCATATTGAGGGGCTGGAAAATATTTTCCTCAAGATAGGTCTCATATGATTTCTGGGAAGTTTTTTCTATGATGTAGCCCAATAAAATATATCCTGAGTTGCTGTACTTATGTATCTCACCAGGAGTGAATTCTAACTTTTTATTCTTGAACCTTTCGATTGTTTTCTCAACAGGAGAAAAGAGCATCATCGTCTTCGTGTATTCTGGAAAACTGGTGAAATTAGGAATCCCTGAAGTGTGGGTTAGCAGGTGGTGAATAGTGATCTTTTCTCCATCAGGATAATCAGCAATATATTTCTTTAGGGGATCATCAACACTCAGCAGGCCTTTTTCTTGAAGCTGCATAATGGCCATCGAAGTAAATTGCTTGGTAATAGAACCCAGGAGGAATTTCGTCTGGGGTGTATTGGGAACATCGAGTTCATAATTTGCCATCCCATAACCTTTGCTCAACAGAATCTTTCCTTTTTGGGCTATTAAAATGGAGCCACTGAATTTCTTCATTTTCATATGAGCCCTGATATACTCATCCACCTTTAAGTCAAGATTCTGAGTCGTACAAGCCGAAAAGAATAAAATTTGAAGGAATAGAATAAAACTAAGAAAAGCGATTATCCTCCTTGAATTTTTAATGATTCCGATTTTTCCGTCTCGCACTTCAATTACCTCCTCTATTTTTGATTTTTTGCATTTTATCATAATATAGCTGGCTTTTAATATAAAGAAATAAAATTTTTCCGGCCGAAGATCTTTCCTGTAGAACCTGGATAGTTTGTCTTTGGGAATGGCCTCGTTCTGTATTTTCTTTATAAAAAATTTTTTGCATCTTGGCCTCTGAATGGTAAAATATCCTGACTTCTTATATTCTGGGCCCAAACAATGGACGAGTTGTTAAAGCTGCTTCTTCTCTTTGGAATCGGCTCCCTGGCCGGATTCATCAATATCATGGCCGGAGGGGGATCAGCAATCACCTTGCCTGCTCTGATATTTCTAGGACTGGAAGGCTCACTCGCCAATGGAACCAACCGGGTGGCGATCGTGATTCAGAACATTGCAGCCGTGCTGTCCTTCCGTCAGGAAAGATATCAAAAATTCAAACTCAGCCTAAAACTGGCTGCCTTTACTCTGCCTGGAGCTGTAACTGGGGCCCTTATCGCCACCACTATCAGTGATGAGCTCTTCCAGAAAATTCTAGCTTACATCTTGATTGGGGTCACCATCTCTGTGCTCCTCCGAAAACCAAAACAGAGAAGAACCGAAGGCAGCTCCCAACATCGAGGTTCCTGGCTCATATATCCAGCCATGTTCGCCATCGGATTCTACGGAGGCTTTATCCAGGTTGGAGTTGGTTTTTTATTCATGGCCTCCCTCTACCATCTCCTGAAACTCGACCTTGTACGGGTCAATATGCATAAAGTCTTTATCATATTGATCTACACTATCCCTGCCTTGTTTGTTTTCTTCTTCACCCATAACGTGGATCTGAAATTAGGTGTGGCTCTGGGAGCGGGGAATGCACTCGGTGCCTGGTGGTCCGCCAAAATTTCGGTGAGAAAGGGAGAAGTTGTGATTCGAATAGTCTTAATCGTTGCCATCTTAATCATGGCGCTTAAGCTCTTTGATATTTTCTAGTTCCTTATCCAAGAAATAAGTTGAAAATGGAGACCTGACCCCTCATAATTTAGGGAAGAAAGGAGCTAAAAAAAATGAAGCTTGGAAATTTGTACAAAAAAGCTGTGGAAATAGGCATCCAAAACGACCTCAGAAAAAAAGAAGAAATCACAAAAATATTAAAAGAAGAAAAAGAAACCTCTAAAAAACTAAAAGATGAAGAATCCGAATTCTTTGATAAGGACAGGCTGTTTAATCCCTACTCTGATACAAGGGTTCTCTACGGAGATTTAAATACAGAAGTCAAAAAGGCAATTGTAGGCATCGATATGGAAGTCGGAGAAATACTCTTGACTTATCTCTTGAATAAGGATTTGGACAAAAAGATAGACCTGATCATAGCCCATCATCCGGAGGGATATGCTCTTGCCCGGCTCTACGATGTCATGAAATTGCAGGCTGACTTGCTGGCGAATTATGGAATAACGATCAGTGTGGCTGAACAATTGATGGAAAAAAGAATCACTGAAGTCGAGCGCAGGCTCATGCCTGTGAATCATAACCGGGCCGTTGATGTGGCCAGAGTTTTGGGAATTCCCATGATGTGCATCCATACTCCTGCTGATAACTGCGTGACCAATTATTTGAAGAAAATATTCGAGAAAGAAAAACCTTATAAATTAAAGGATTTGATGAAAATCTTAAAGAATATCCCTGAATATAAAAAAATGTTCAGATTAAACGCACCGCCTAAAATAGTGAATGGTTCAGAAGACAACAAATGTGGAAAAATATTTATCGATATGACAGGGGGAACAGAAGGTTCGAAAGATATCTTCGAAAAATATGCCACCAGCGGAGTCAGCACCCTGGTTTGTATGCATGTCAGCGAAGAACACCTCAAGAACGCTAAAAAAGCCAACCTGAATGCTGTGATAGCCGGTCATATTGCCAGTGATACTCTGGGCTTAAACCTTCTTTTCGACCAATTGGAAAAAGAAGAAAAGCTTGAATTTGTGAGCGTCTCAGGCTTTGAACGGATCAGGAGAGCCAAATAAAAAGCCTTCTGGCCTAAACTGACAAAAAAAGATGAATGGAAAAAATGAGGTATGCTATCGGAGTTGACTCAGGAACTCAAGGCACCAAAGTTCTTGTGTTAGACTTCGAAGGCAGAGTCCACGGAAGAGGGTATCATCCCCACCGCTTTATCAAAGGCCTCAAGCCAGGAGAGAGCGAACAGGATCCCCAAACCTGGATAGATGCTCTCAAAAAAGCATTATCCGAGGCGTTGAGAAGTGGAAGCATCAGTCCTTCAAAAGTCGTCTCGATAGGCGTTTCAGCCCAACAGCATGGCTTTGTCCCTCTAGACAATAAAGGAACTCCCCTAAGGCCGGCCAAACTCTGGAATGACACATCAACGCTCAAAGAGGCAGAAATCATCGTGGAAAAACTGGGCGGTCAAGAATCTTTAATCAAAGAACTGGGCTTAAGCCTGGCTGTTGGATATACAGCTTCTAAAATTCTTTGGCTGAAAAGAAAAGAGCCTGAAAACTACAGCCGGCTCTAGTTGGTTCTACTTCCCCATAATTACTTAAACTATTGCTTAACAGGCAGGAAGCATATGGAGTATGGAGATGCATCCGGAACTGGACTCATGGAAATCAAAAATCGCTACTGGCACAAGAAAGTTTTAAAGGCTATCGATCCCGAGCTTGAAGAGAAACTTCCGCTTCTGTCTCATCCTGAGGAGCCAGTAGGATACATGAACGAAGAGCTTGCCCAGCGCTTCGGAATGGAAAAGGTTTTGGTTTCCAGTGGAGGCGGTGACAATATGATGGGCGCCATCGGCACTGGAAATGTTGTTCCTGGGGTGTGTACTCTCAGCCTTGGAACCTCAGGCACGATCTACTCCTATTTTCCTGAACCCTTCATCGACCCTGAGGGAGAAATAGCTACTTTCTGCGACAGCACAGGAGCCTGGCTTCCCTTGCTGTGCACCATGAATGTCACTAACACCACCGAATATTTCAAAGCTCTCTTCAATATCTCCAATGAAGAGCTTGATCAGCTTTCATCCCAGGCGAAAAACGGATCTGAAGGACTGATTTTCCTGCCTTTCATGGACGGAGAAAGGGTGCCTGTCCTTCCCTATTCGAATGCGGTCTTTTTTGGTCTGAGCAGGAAGAACTTTAACGCATCCTGTATGGCAAGGTCGATCATGGAAGGGACCATTCTCAACCTTGGCTACGGATTTTCAAGAATGAAAACGCTGGGAATGAAACCCACAGAGATAAGAGTGACTGGAGGGGGCGCCAAAAGTCATCCCTGGCTTCAGATTACAGCCAACATACTTAAAACCCCAGTAGCAGCCCTTGAAGAGGAAGAAGCAGCTGCTTTTGGAGCAGCCCTTCAGTCTATCTGGAGCTACTATAGAAAGAAAGGCAAAGATGTCAAAATGGAGGAGATAACCCAAAAATCAGTCAAAAAGAGTTCCTTAAGCCTAGAACCTGATCCAAAAACTTTTGCTCTTTATGACAGATTTCAAGAAAGGTTTAACTCCCTTTGGAGGACACTTAAAGAAGAGTTTAAAAAGCACAGGAAATTAAAGCCAGAATAAACATGATGGCAAAACTTATAAATAACTCAATGGACTTAGCTGAAAGTGGTTAATGTTTGTGTAAATCTTCATGCATGATCTTTCGGATTCGAAGAAGCCTTTTATCCGCAGGCGTATCTTTTAGCCTTTTGTCCCTCAGTTCATCATCTTCCGCCTCGAGCATTTTGATTATGAACTCAATAATTCCAGGCGGAAAAATTTCCTCTCGCTCATACAAATCTCTCTTTTTCAACAGAATTCGGCCGGATTCCACACAACTGCCAGGTAAGGGAGGAAACGAGTCGAAAAGTTTCTTATCCTTGAAGACATTACTCTTGGTGTAGAGTTTCTTAGCCAGCTCCAATGAACGATCGTCTTTGAATCCCCATTCAGCTGCCATCACGACTCCCGCCAGTAAAAGATGAATAAGAGCACTTCCGTCTGGAGACCGAAATTCAACAGTCTGTTGGCTGGTGCGATCTTTAATCTCGTCTTTTTCCTGAGGGTTGAGCAACTTGGCAAGATGATTCAAATTTGACCAGCCTAAGGGCACTCGAATCAGAGCCTCGCGATTCAGGTCGCTCCAGAAAATCCGCGTCGGAGCCTCCTGATCCGGAACCAAGCGCAGGTAAGAAGAAGAAACAGTATTTCCAAAGGCGGTCAAGGAGTCAGCATATTCACATAATCCTCCGATAAGCCGAAGTGCAGACTCAGATAATTTTCCGTCTGAGTTGACCATAGCGTTTTCTCCATCCTTCTTCAGCTCTAAGTGAAAATGCAAACCGTTTCCAGCCACTCCTTCCTCAATTTTAGGAACAAAGGTTGCCACACAGCCATGTCTGTAAGCCACATTGCGAATTAGCCACCGTCCCAACACTAAATCATCGGCCATTTCGTCTACTGGTCGAGGCTGGAATTCCACTTCGAGTTGTTCGGCTCGCTTGCCCTTAATCTCTTCCAAGTCGCTTTGAATGCAATCAACAGAACCGTTTTCACTATGAGCGTATTTAATTGCTCCTGTAATCTGAGTGAGGAAACGCACCATCTCATTGAGAATATCTCCGCTCTTCATAAACGGACTCGATTCGTGATATCCCTGCTTTTTGAGTGGGAAGATGTCTGATTCTTTTTCGCTGATCAGAAAAAATTCTAGTTCCCCTAAACAATGCAATTCCAAGCCTGTGTTTCCACGGAAAAATTCATTTGCTTTGGACAGAATATTGTCCATGGCAAAGGGAGCACGATTCCCATCTTTGGTTAAATAGCGGCAGATAAAATCGAGGCTGCGGTTGTCAAGAGGATTCACAAACGCTGTTTTATAGACTGGCACTACGTACAGATCAGATAAAGCGGTATCAACCAAACCCTTAAACAGAGAAGAACCATCTACCCGCTCTCCTTCTGCCAGAATACATTCAGCCTGATAGCGGCTTGAGATGGGCAATTTCAACTCTTTGAGTTTTCCATCCAGGGCTGTGTAATGGAAAGTGATGCGTTCAATCTGCTTTTGTTCGATGATTTTATAAAAATCACTTCTTTGAAAATCACTGGGGGACTTGTCTAAAATTACTGCGAGAGGATTAGCGAGGGCGTAGGATAAATTATCTTTAGACATCAATCTTTGCTATCTTAATGAGCGATAATCCAAAGAGAGACAAACATTTTACGAAAAAAGGGGAATTCTTTGCAATAGAAAGGATTTTAGGAATAAGGTTTGAGGCTAAGATTCAGGCAAAGAACCAGACAGACTTTATAAATTAAAACAAAATCTTATTTCGCGATTTTTCCCTTCACATTCTTTATGTTAACACTTCCACTTCCATCGCTTTTTATGGTGACATCCCTTTCCACACCGTCAATGTTTATGGAACCAGAGCCATCGCTGACAACAACTTCTCCTTGAACATCTCTTACATAAATAGTACCTGAACCATCGTCAATCGCGACATTGCCGAATATCCCCACCATATCGATCTCGCCTGAGCCATCATCTATCTTGACATCACCAGAAATATTTTTCACCTTTAAATCACCAGAGCTGTCATCGATTTCCATGTTTCCCTTAATCTTCTCAACACGAACATCTCCAGAGCTGTCTTCTAAATGAAGTTCTCCGGTAACATTTAAGATCTCCATCGAGCCAGAGCCATCATCTATGTCAACATTTCCTGTTATATTTTCAATCCTTAACCAGCCAGAGCCATCGTCAATCTGTAAGGGCATATTTTTCGGGACATTCACAGTCATATTGATCACTCTCTCCTTGAAGGAGAATAAGATAGGGCGAAATTGTTTAAACTTACTCACCAAAATGGCTTTCTCTCCTGTTTTTTTGATAGAAAGCTTGATCCTTTCTCTGATAAATTTCTTCGCCCTTTCTTCACTTACTCCTTTAAATACGATTTCAGCGATGACTTGAATTTCCTCAAGGTCTTCCTTACCTAAAACTTCCAGAGAGCCAGCTCCACATCGTATTTCTAACTTCTTAATCCCCTCTGCCGACAAGCTCAGCTCTTTTACTTCTTGATAGGAAAAAGCAAAGGTAGCGGATAAAAATACCACTCCAACAAGAAAAATCCTTAAACGCATAGAATCCTCCTTTTCATCTCATCTTTCACAAGAAAATACGTATTTTCGTTTAAAAAGGTTCCATTTTTCTGTAAAGAAGTGAAGGAGTAACCATCCAATCGATCGCCCAGAAACCCGATTCCTCTCTCCCCAGGCATACGATCCCACCTCTCTGGAAATTGATAACTTTTTTCTCCTCATCCTGACAGAGAAGAAGGGCTGAGAGTTTACTCAGATGCGGAAGGTGACCCACCAGCATCACCTCTTCCTCAGTTTTGGACAGGCGCTCTACCCAGATTGAAGGCTCAGCCAGAGGTTCCAGTCCTTCAGTCATCATGATTCCCTCTGGAGGACTCAAATATTCAGCCAGAATTTGAGCTGTCTCTTGAGCTCTGGCCTTTCCACTGTGAAGAATGCTGGCAACTTGAATCTTCATCTGCTCAGCGACAAAAGCCGCAACTTTCCGTATATCTTCTCTTCCCTTTTCCGAAAGAGGTCTGGAGGGATCTTCCTCCTTGGACATGGCCTCCCCGTGCTGAACGAGATACAAATTCATCTTCTTCTCCTCCTTATCCAATGATAAATAATGCATTTGAATTTGAAATTATGTTTATCTTATTCCAACTGTCCAAGGGAATAAACTTTTTTCTTCTTTCTTTCGTTTATAGACAAAAAGGCAGAAAGATTTTATCATGCAGCAAGCGCGGAGGAAAAAGATGAAGAAATACGCAGGAATTCTTATCTGTATATTTTCTTTTCCTTTCTTACTCCTGGGCCAAGATGTGGGAAGTGGAGCCGATATTCCTTCTATAGGACATGCTTCTCTTTCCTTATCCTACGAAAAACTCTCTCGATACTTCAATATTGATGGCCAAAAAGATAAAGTCAAACGGGAAATCTTGAAGGCCACCTTTCGCTTCAGGCCTTCTCAAGGGATAAACCTCTATACTTTTGCCGGAGCTTCTGACTTTCCCAATAGCTTTGCTGACTCAGAAAAGCACCTCTATTATGGAGGCGGAATAAAATTGGTGATGCTCGGAGAAGTGGATATTGAAGAGGAAGATGGGAGTTCCATTAACATAAAGGGAGGAATTGGTCTGGATTTGCAAGTCTCACGCCTTCAGTCATCTGGTCATGATTCCTATAAGAAGTTAGGATTGACTGAAATCCAAGGGGCTGTCGATTTCGGACTCCAAGTTTTTCAATTTGCAGGATACATGGGCTTCAAATTCAGTGGAATTTCTGGAGACTTTACCCTTATCGACGAGAGGAAAATGGATGCCAAAGCAAGGGGCCTCTTTAGCCTGTTTTTGGGATTGAATTTCCCAATCAGTCGCCGTCTGACTCTTATTTCTGAATATTCCTTTTTCACCGAGCGCTACTGGTCTCTTGGACTCCGTATGAATATATAAACCTTATTTTGAGCTGAATTTATTCTTCGTCAAATTTTTCATTCATAATTCTCTGCTCTGAATCTTTGCCTGACAGAAATCAGCTCCCTAGACTGCCAAACATCTCCTAATTCTTTGCGTATTTGAGACCTTTCTAAAAATCAAATCCGATAAATGGATGGAATTTTAATGAGATTAACAATTACCTAATAGAGCAAATAGGATTTTCTTTGCTCAGAAAAACTGTTTAACTGCTCGGTATAGCTTTTAACTATTTCTTTGACTTCTTTACCTTTCTCAAGATCCTCTCTGACCTTTGCAGTTCCCATGATTCTATCAAAATAATCCTGGTGGAACTCGAAATGATCGGGATAAATCGCCATGGTTGTTTTTATAATGTGAAGGGAAGTCTCAAAGGACCTGTACACTTTCCTGTCGACGACATGGATCTGAACTCCCCCGCACAATTCTCCCTTGAACTTTGAAAAGGTTGGGGTAAACCAAGCTTCCCTGAACTTTATCCCAGAAAGATTCAATTCATTAAGCTTTTTCGTCAATGCATAACCATCAATCCAGGGAGCACCGAAAACTTCAAAAGGCTTGGTGGTTCCTCTTCCTTCAGATATGTTTGTCCCCTCCAAAAAAACTTGGCCAGGATATACAGTCGCTGTGTTCAAGGTCGGCATGTTTGGCGAAGGGATAATCCAGGGAAGGTTGGTCTCGTCATACCACATCTCCCTTTCCCAGCCCTGCATGGGAATGACTGTTAAATTGACCTTTTTATCCAAGAATTTATCGTTGAATAACCTTGCCAGTTCACAGACAGTCATGCCATGTCTTACAGGATAGGGATAGAGGCCCATAAAAGAGCTGCATTGGGGATAATCCAGTATCGGACCTTCCATATCAATCCCGTTAATGGGATTTGGCCTATCCAGAACGATAAAATCAATGCCCATTTCACCGCAGGTCTGCATACAGTAGGCCATGGTGGCAACATAGGTATAAATTCTGGTCCCCACATCCTGAATATCAAAAATCATCACCTCAATATTCTCCACCATCGATTTTTCCGGAACTTTTCCATTTTTCTTTGTATCAAAGGAACGCATATACTCATCGATCTTATCCAGCATTCCCTTTTCAGGTTTTTTTGATTGCCCGTAAAGACTGAACACTGGGATGTTGTATATTTTATCCACATAGAAAGGGACGTATTCACCTGCCTGAAGATTCCCTCTCACTCCGTGCTCAGGCCCATAAAGAGCCTTCAGATCAATATCGGGATTATTGTAAAAAAGGTCGATAGTACTTTCTAGACGACTATTTACACCAGTAGGATTAGTGACCAAGCCCACCTTTTTTCCCTTAACCAAATCTAAACGGCTCTCAAGGAAAACCTCGACTCCGAGTTTCACCATTGCTTTTTTCGAAGGAATATCAACATCTCCTTTCTTACAAGCAGGCAAAAAAATTATGCTTGATAGGCCTAAAATGCAGGCAATTGCTGTGAAGTTCAAAGTTTTAATATTCTTTTTACTCATAATTTTTCTCATTTGATTACCTTATATCTTGATGAATATTTTTTTCTTGTATAACGGATACATTATTCCCAACCATAGAAGAAGGAGCAACAAAGGATAGATCAAAGAGCCAAGAAAAGGACCTGCCCAGGGAGCCAGCAGATGACCATGCAGGTAGGTCTTTAAGGATAAAGCACCGCTTCCCCCTGAAACTTTGGTTATGCTGATCAACCTGGCCATCAAAGAAGCACCCACATAGATAAAAATAGCATTGGTGCCAAAGACAAGAAATGGAGTAGCCCATTTCCGAAATCCTATTCCTTCCATAACTCCATAGCAAACCCCCAAGAGAAGCAAAGCTGCCCCTGCTGTAAAGAGAACAAAAGTGCTTGTCCAGAGCTGCTTGTTAATAGGGAAATAAGGATGGAGGAGAAGTCCTGAAAAGGTGAAGAAAATTCCTGCCCCAAAAAGGCCGGCTGTCTTGTTAAGAGTCCCTTTGGATGAGCGCAGCCAATCTCCGCCCAGGGTGCCCAGCAGAACTGTGGCGATCGCCGGAAGAGTACTCAGAATCCCCTCAGGGTCGAAATCAGGTTTATAGAGATGGCCAGCGAGAAGCTTGGTGTCGATATAGGCGCAGAGATTTCCTTTATATTCCAGAATTCCAGTCCCACAGCCTGGTACTGGTACCAACTTCATTATTAACCAATAGAGTGCCAGTAAAGAAAAAGTAATGACAGTTCTCCCCTTACTCCCTATCTTAATAAAGAGCAGCGAAGAAAAGAAATAACAGAGTGCGATGCGCTGGAGAACACCTGGAATTCTAACCGTTGCCAAATCAAAGCGGGGAACCAGAGCGAGAAAAATTCCCAGCCCAAAAAGGATGAGGGTTCTCTTCATAATTTTAAAATACAGCCTCCACGGTCTAATCCCTTGCGCTATTCTTTTAGACAAAGAAAGGGAAAGAGATATCCCCACAATAAACAGGAAAAAGGGAAAGACGAGGTCCGCTGGTGTCCAGCCATGCCACTCAGCATGACGCAGTGGTGCATAGACATGCTTCCAGCTTCCCGGATTGTTCACCAGGATCATTGCGGCAATGGTCAGGCCGCGGAAAGCATCTAAAGATGATAGACGTCGACCCGCCAAGATATTTTTGGCTAGAGTGAATCTCTGAAAAGAAATTTTCAGTCTTTCCTTACGATCAAATAAAGGCTGAATTATCTGCTGTATTTTCCCATCAACTGGCCTTCAGCCAAGATGTGCCCTTCCATTGCCTCCAGCAAGTCTGATTTTGTTGCTACTGCCTCTAAATTTACCTCTGTATCCAAGGCATAGATTTTGAAAAAGTATCTGTGCGTTCCACCAGGTGGACAGGGCCCACCATAACCAATTTTATGAAAGTCACTCATTCCCTGTTTAGCTCTGCTCTCGAGCTCCCTCTCAGGCGGGACAGCTTCTGGCAGCTCATTGACGTTTGCAGGCAGATTAAAGAGAACCCAGTGCACCCAAGTTCCCATCGGAGCATCCGGGTCATCACAGATAAGAGCAAAAGTCTTTGTCCCTTCTGGACCAGAAGTCCAGGCCAGAGCAGGAGAAACATCCATTCCATCGCAGCTGTGTTTCTCTGGTATCATGCCTCCCTCTTCAAAAGCCGGGCTGGTGAGTTTTATTTCCATTTTATCCCTCCAATCCTTTCCCAACTTATAGCAAGGCAAAATGCCAAAGTCAACTGCTGGGATCAGGCCTTTATAACTTTTATAAAAAGAGACTCTTTTATATGCATCTAAACAAAAAAATTAAGGTTCATCGCAATAATAAGTACCTGAGTTGAAAATAGGAAGTAATAGAGCCCAGATGAATTTGAAGGGAGGGCTTCGCTCCGTTCAGATTTTTAACGCCGCTTCCTCCATCCCTTCAGATTCAATCCCGAAGTTCACTTCTTCTTACAGTAACTTAATATGGCGCCATTTTATTGGCATTCTAAGTATTCATTTTTGCGATGAACCGAAATTAATTAATAAATTGGGCTTAAAATAAGTAAGGGGGATAGGACAAGCATCCTATCCCCCTTGCAAAAAGGAGGAACTATGAAGGATCACCAACTCCATAAGGAGCTAGCTGCTATATATAAATGCAAATATGGTGCCAAATTGCAATTTCTGTAACTTATTGTAATTATTGAAGATATCTTTTTATAAGGAAGTTTAACATCTCAAGAAATGACAAACATTGTTATTTTTCCTACAATATTTGTCAATTTATGAAAGTTTTACTCTGATTTTCTCTTAAGGGGATCATTTTTTTGCCTAAATCCCTCTAAATTAAACAGATACATTAAATATTGGGTATGTTTTGGAATGAGAATAAAAGCCCGTCGAATTCATCCTCCGCATATTCGACCAAGGGGCTATGCTCTCCAATTCCTGAAGGAGAACATTTTTTTGATTAATCCAGTTGAATTTTATAAAATGCACTAGCTCAATAAAACGATTTAACTCGCGGAGGAGGGCAAAATGAGACTTTTAAAAAAACGCTATAGTCAAATATCATTCATATTTTTACTTTCTCCTTTCCTACTCGGAGTGAACATTCAAGCCCAGATGGTGGACCCTGACCTCGATAAGCCAGGAGAACCTTTTTCATATTTTTCCTATCCTACGGATGTCATTGGTTTGATGGATTGCCAGGAAGGAACAGAAATCACGCCTGAAGGCTACCTCTACACAGGATACGGAGAGCTCATGTTTTTTTACGGAAGCCCACCTCAGCCAGTAAACCAGAGGGTGAAAACTCTCAATAAAGGATATTTGCCCATAATCCAGTATAAGTTTGAAAACGAAGGTGTTCGATATTCTGTCACTCTTTTCGCTTACACCCTGGATGGAACCCCCGAAACTGACTTAATAAATTTCATCAGAGTCGAATTCCAAAACCTCACCCAGAATCCCCGCACTGCCTACTGGACTGTGGGAACAAGATATACGGCTGAAAGCAGCGATGCTCGAGGAATACCCGATCATCGTTTCAGAAGACCAGCCACACCTTCCCGAGTTGGCCAGTATGAGCAAGAAGGTGAAGAATTCTTGCCTGAATGGGAATACACGTTCGAGGAAGGATTGATGCTTCGCAGCGGGAAAGTGTTTTATCTCTTTCCCACTGATGTTCTCCATACAAAATGGATAACTCTCAAAACGCCTTATGATGTTCGGTGGAAAAAACCAAGAGTCGCCCCCACAACTCCGGTGGGGTTGGTGAAATTCAAGATCGTTTTAAAACCACGAGAATCAAAAGCAATTGACCTCAAAATGCCCTACAGGCCGCTTTCTCCTACAGACAATAATCTGGAATCGGTCAAAAATGCTGATTTTGATAATTATTTCAAGAAAACAGTGGATTTCTGGGAAAATATTCTCTCCCAGGGAATGAAAATCTCTCTGCCAGAGGAAAAGGTGGTCAACACTTTCAGTGCAAACCTCATCTATGACCTGATTGCCAGGGATAAGATTGGCGAAGATTATGTTCAGAAAGTGAACGAATTTCAGTATGATGCTTTCTGGCTGAGGGATAGCTCATATATTGTCAGGGCCTATGATGTGACTGGCTACCACGAAGTTGCCGAGCAGTGTCTGGATTTCTTTCTTGAATGGCAGACAGAAGATGGAAACTTCCTCTCCCAGGGCGGCCAGTATGATGGATGGGGCCAAAGCCTCTGGGCTATAGGGCAGCATTACCTTATCACCCGCGACAATGAATTTGCCCGAAAATTTCTCCCTCCAGTGGAGAAAGCCATGAACTGGCTCTCTAAAGTGAGAAAAGAGGATCCTCTTCATATCATGCCTGTCACCACTCCAGGAGACAACGAGCTCATCACCGGCCATGTGACCGGACACAATCTCTGGGCCCTGGCTGGAATAGACCAGGTCAGAGCCATGGCCCAAAGCCTGGGAGAAGCAGAAAAGGCTCAAGAATTCCACCTTGAATATAATGACTATCATAAGCATCTCCTGGAAGCCTTGAAAGCCGTTGTCGAGAAATCAGGAGGTTACATCCCTCCTGGGCTGGATGAATTAGGAGGTCAGGATTGGGGAAATCTCATGGCCGTTTACCCCGTACAAATCCTCCCACCCTTTGATCCTCTTGTCAGCAAAACTCTGGAAGTTGCCAGGAGCAAGTACCGAGAAGGAATCATGACTTATTGGAATGAAAAGTATCTTCATCTTTACTTGACCATGAAGAATTCCGAAACAGAAGTCATCCGGGGCGAACAAGAGAAGGTTTTAAGAGAATTCTATTCTATACTTACCCACACCAGTTCTACCCATGCTGGGTTTGAATGGAGTATTCGGGCCTGGGGAGACAGAGATTTCGGGCGCAATCTCACGCCACATGGTTGGTTTGCCGCAAAATTCCGCACTCTGTTACGCAATATGCTGGTCCGGGAAGAAGGAGAAATCCTTCATCTCTGTTCTGTCCTTTCTCCCTCATGGGTAAGAGAAGGGCAAAGCGTTGTGGTGAGGGATGCTCCTACAAACTTTGGAAAAATAGACTTTACTCTTAAGTTCGAAAAAGACAAGGCTCATTTAAAGCTTTTTGCCAAATTTCTAGAGGAGCCAAAGAAAATTATCCTTCATCTTCCTTGGTTTGCTGATGTCAGAGAAGCCATAGCCGATGGTCAAAAAATCCAGGCAAAAGAAGGAGTCTTTCGCTTGAATCCCGGAACAAAAGAGCTCACTCTGGACT
>Ga0209636_10003875_pt1 | contig 15290 bp, 16 predicted proteins | sample DeeMarSWOR152_54_FD_187464 | JGI IMG/M metagenome (GOLD analysis project Ga0209636, IMG submission 187464) | Marine sediment microbial communities from White Oak River estuary, North Carolina - WOR-1-52-54 (SPAdes) (version 2) | ecosystem: Environmental > Aquatic > Marine > Intertidal zone >...
CTGTGTCGAGTGTTAAATGGAGGCGCATGCGAAAGAAGCTATGAACGATTCTGCGATCGGTACGTTGGGTGCGAAAGGATCCTAAGTCAAGGCGTTGAATCCGGGGGTCGGTAGGTTCTACAGAAAGCTGGATTCCCGCTTTAAACTCTGCTTTGGTGCACAGGATTTTGCCTTTCTGGGCTATCCATTGGCTTTCACTAGGAATTCGCCCTTTTTCTTTATACATGTTGTAACAAATCGTTGTAATAAGCCAGATAACGAACAGCAGCAATAACCAGGTGGTCAGTGTTAGCCAATCAACGGGTAGTTGCAGTAACCTAGCCCTCCATCTATTTATCCTGATTTTATTCCTAAAGACTTTTGGTGTTAGTGACGATAATGAATGCAGAGGAAATTTCAAAATTACAGAGAAATTGAAGCAAGAAGGAATACATGGAGCGGGCGTGTTCCATCGGTGCTTCTAAACGGTTTTCGCTCATTGGGGTGAGGTGCTTTTGAAATCTCTTCTGTTTTAGCTTTCTAGACTTGAATAGCGCCGATCTCTGAGAGATTGCCAACTACTTCGAGGCCTGCATTTCGCCCCGTGCCCTCAAAGATGAGCTCTGTGCGGTTTTTGTCCTTTGTAAAATACTTCAATTGAATGGAACTATCAAGGCTTTCAATGATTCTGCCAGTCATTAATCCCTCTTCGGGGGATTTAAGCATGGCTCCGTGAGCACGTTGTGCATCGACTTCAATCAAGGAGTTCTTGTCCTGAACGGTAAAAGTAACAGCGTCTTCTGAAACCTTGGGAGTGGAAATTTTGGCACGTGTATATGTCGTAAACCTGTATACCGTCCCGTTGTAGAGGAGTCCGATGAGAAATCCGGTGAAGGATCGTTTCATCCATGGGATATTGGCAATCGATGCGGTAAAGGATATACCTGGCTCCTCAAAATGGTTGGACTGCATCCAAATCCATGCGCTCGGAAATTCACGCCCCCAGTCTTTTTCGATATATCCGCGCCCGTTAGAGAAGTTAATCCCTCGGTTGTCGATGATCACGTTACCTTGTAGTTTATGGTCGAAACTGAGGATTCCGTGTAGGCATTGCATTCCAGGAATGAATCGAAATGGTCCCATTGCACCAGGCGTGAATCGGCTAACCGGCCACGGTATAATCTCTCCAAATTGAAGGGAACCCGATATTTCGTGCTTGTTAGCTTTTAGATGTAAATCAATCCCATCCATGCGAAACTCGTTGTCTCGGATCGAAATCCGAAGGTGTTTCTTGTCACTTTGAAAATCCTCAAGTGGGAACGGGAAGTAATACGCATTGCGGGTTCTACCATCAAGCACTTGTACAAAACAATGGCTCTCTGCTTCATTCCTCCCAAAAGAGACGCCAGGAATAACAGCAATTGCATTTTCTTCGGTGGCGTCTACTTGTTTGAAGTACCAGCCTTCGAACTGATTGGGTTTTCCCCATTTTAGTTGCGGCATTTCAGGTTTCCAGATATTTGGCAAGCACTTCACACCAAGCTAGATACAGAATTTCGTTCTTGAAGACCACTTTGGCATCCCCACTAAAAGTTGACGACCTTGCGAATTAGACTAGAGTATCGAAGAATTCATTAACCAGTCTTCTAGTTGATCTGTTTTAAGCCTGGGAGGCTGCGCCTCTCCGTTTTTCTCTTTTTTTGGTTTTATTTTGGGAGCGTGATGTTTGGTATTAGGTGGTCGAGGAGGATAGTGTTGTCTGCAGCTTGCTGTAATTCGGAGGCGAGGGCGTGGGTGAAGGCGGCGACTTCGACGGTTTTGCCGAGGGTTTTGAGTTCTTGAACGGTGTAGGTGAAGTCTTTGTCACCAGAAACGAGGAGGGCGGTGTCGTAGCTGTTGGTGTGGGCGAGTTTGAGCATGTCGGTGACGAGCATGACGTCGATGCCTTTCTCAAAGGGAGTTCCGTCATATTGTCGGAGTGGGAGGGTCTTTACGGTGAATCCGAGGTGGCGTAATTTATCGAAGAAACGTAGTTGTGTAGGTGTGTTCAGGGTGGCTCCATAATAGTAAGTTCGAATTAGTGTTCGATTTCCGGTTAAGGCGGTAACGAGTTTGTCAAGGTCGATATGGATTTTGAGTGAGTTGGCAGCGTGGAAGACATTGCCACCATCGATGAAAATGCAGAGTTTTTCTTTGGGCATGTTATTCGTTTGCTCCTTTACGTATTCCCGTGTGATATTCATTCATACATTTAATAGAAATATTTGGATCATCGGTAGTGTGATTTTTCTGAGCGATTATAAATTCGCTCTCTGGGAGTGGTGAAAGGCATATATCCGTGTATGTGGACTGGGTGGGTATGATGTGGTTGCAGAAGTTTAAAGCGGCGTTGGAGCAGTTTGTTGGGCGGTCAAAAACACAGCAGATTCTTGAAGATGGGCGTCCAGTGTCTGCCCGGAGTAGTCCAGAACGGAAAGCTCAATGGGTAAAAGCAGTAATAGACAGATTGGATACCCTTGTCTCCGATAAAGAAACCCGACGGGAAATTTTGTTGTGTTGTTCGTGTCGATTTCCGAAGCGTCGGATTCAGAAACTCAAACGAGAGTATCAGCAGCATGGGGATATTGATGAGTTGTTGAAATTAATGCATACGGATAGTTCGTGGTATGGGTTGTCGTATTATGGGTATCCACAGCGGGCTGGCAATATCGTTTATGTAACTAAAATTCCTTTTTCCCCGCAACGCTATGAATCTGCACCTATTCCCTCGGCGAAAAGTCGATCCTATTGCCATTGTGGTTGGATTAAAGCTTCCAAAGCCTCGATTTCCAAGACGTTTTGTAGTTGTGGCGCTGGGTGGTATAAGATCCTTTGGGAGGCGATTCTGGAAAAACCGATTCGTGTTGAAGTAATTACCTCTATTGCTAGTGGAGATAGCGATTGCACTTTTGCCATTTATCTCCCCGATTAATATTCCTGTAATGATGGGACGTTCTTTTAGAGTCGTGGTTTGTCAACACGCCTTTCTCTTTTCAGATACCTGAATAAGTACTCTTGTCTGGTCCCGCTCGTTTACGATTCATTAGGTGGGTGTTCTTCTACGACGCCCTGTTGCATATTGGTTGTAGAAGGTGTTTAGGATATCATAGGCAATGTTGTCGGCGTGGTCGCTGATTCTTTCGAGGTTTCTCAGGGTTTCGGTGAACATGACATCGGCATCAGCAGCACAGACGCCACCTTTGATCCGTTTTATGTGGGTCTTTTTGAATTTTCGTTCTAAGACATCGACGGCATCTTCGAGTTCAACTGCTTGTTTGGCGAGTAATTCACTTCTTTGTTTCAATGCTTCAATTGCTGTAGAATAGGTTTCCTCAACTTTTTCAAACAATTTTAACAATTCTTCCTTAGCTGTCTCCGAGAACGGTATGTCGTCTTTCACCCGTTTGATGGCAAATTCTGCGAGGTTATTGGTCATATCACCAATACGCTCCACGTCGGTAATGATGTTGAGTAACTTTATGCGCCAGACCTTTAGCTCCCCGGTTAAGTCCTCTTCTCGTATTTTATCGATGAAATTTTCAGTTTCATCGCAAAAGTCATCCACTTCGTCTTCTAACCTTAGGACTTTTTTCGCTGAATTCGTGTCTTCGTTAACTAATGCCAGTTTACTGAGACCCAGCATTTTGAGGGTTTTTTCAGCGATACTAATTATTTCCCTTTCTGACTCGCGTAAAGCCAGTTGGGCAACGTTGAGCATTTTTTCATCAAAGAAATGTCGCGGTGCAAGTTCTCCTTCTCTAACTGGGATGATTCGTTCACAGGTCCATACTAATGCGCCAACGAAGGGAACAAACAGGAAGCTCACAATCACGTTGAAGATGGTGTGGGCATTAGCAATCTGTCTGGGCAGGTCAAGACTTGTCAATCTTACCAAGGCTGCGAAGGGGAAAAGAATTGGAAGGAACACTACAACTCCGATTATGTTGATCAAGGCCTGGGCGATAGCGGTTCGTTTCGCTGGCCGTGAAGCACCAACTGCTGCAAACAATTCGAGAAATGTAGTTCCGATGTTTGCGCCCATCACCATGGCGATTCCCGCTTCGAGTGAAATGGCTTCGGCTCGCCCAAACGCAATCACTAAACTGGTGGTGGCGGAGCTGCTCTGAGTGACTCCTGATATCAAGGCACCGATTAGGGTCCCAATTATCGGGTTCGAGCCATAGGTGTTAATCAAGTCCACAAAGATTGGGAGCTCCACGAGGGGTTCGATTCCTAATCCCATGAGATCCATGGCAAGAAAGAGCATCCCCAAGCTGAACACTACTTTTGCTGCAAGTTTTACTTTCTCATTTTTCACAAGAAACCATATGAAGAATGCAATCGCAATTAGGGGGTAATAAGCAAAACCAATATTGAATGAGACAATTTGGGCGGTAATGGTGGTTCCGATTTCGGAGCCTAAAATCACATTCGCTGACTGGCGAAAGGTCAACAAACCTGCATTAACCATGCCAATTAATGTGAGAACCGTGACGCTCGAACTTTGCGTCATTATCGTGGTCGCGGTTCCCACACCCATTCCTTTCACTGGGTTGTTTGTGGCTTTTTCGAGAATACTGACAACCCGTGGTCCCGTTATCTTGCTGAGGCTGTCACTTAGCAATTTAACACTGAACATAAAAATTGCCAGACCACCGATGATCGTGAAGACGATGGTCAAGGGGTCCATGCGACCCATTTCCTGTTTTCCTATAATAAAATATATGCCGTTCAAAAACTCTAGTAGCAATTTTGCTGCCGCTCAGGCTGTTCTTGCAATTAATGGACTTGGGTTACCGTATCTTTACGACATTTGTGTTAGAGGAATGGGAATGTTGCAGCTAGACTCCAGGCGAGAATCAGGGCACAGATAAGGGCACCGATGTAGATGCGGTTACTGATGCGGTAGGACCAAGCGAGGATGGTGGGAGTGAGGAGGAAGAGGGGAATGAACCCTATCATGAAGAGGAGCATAAAGCCGATGAATCCTGGGAAGAGTAAAGCACCGAAGACATAAGCGATGAAGAATTGGAGTCCAACTAGTGTAATATAGGGGATGGTTTTGATGAAAGTAGCATGAACTGTCCATGTGGTTTGGGTTTTGATCCATGTGAATTTAGTGGCGACGCGAAGGAACCCGATGAGCCATACGCCTTCGATTAGAAAAAAGGGGATTGCGAATAGTAGATAGACTGGTACAAAGAGTGTACGAAGGGGGGTAAGGGGCTTGAAGATAGGGAAGAGAATTTGAAAGTTGATGTGGAACAAGATATTGAATGGCAGAGCCCACAGATATATCCACAGAATCACTAAGAATGCCGTGATTCCGCTTAATGCAAGTAAATGAAAGAACTCCTTACGCGGTTCAGCAAATCCACCCAAATCATTCCATGTTGGAGTAGTCTCTTTAGTGCGTCGAAGGATGTAACGAAGAAATATCATCGAAACTCCAGCACTACCCAGGAGCCAAACACCAATTGCTGGTGCAAAGACCTGTGGAAACAGAAATACAAATTGAAGAATAACACCAACCAGCAGAAAAGGCAGAAACAATCCTAATCCGATGGCTCCATAGAGCGTGCCAAATTTCCAATAGCGACTTTTTTTTACTGCGTAGGATGAGTTTGGTGGTTCACTCAGGGAGATTAGCGGTTGTAATTTTAAGAGCAGTAATAGAAGCGGAAACACCGTTAAGAGGAGGCCTATGGTGGCAAGGACTTCGCCCACGAAATAAAGCGGATAAATTTGGAATCCAGGAAGAATCAGAGGAGGAGTCTCATTGTTAAGGCAAGTGGTTAACCATTGAACGCTTTCAGCCACAATAATCGGATCCATCATTTCAAACAAATGATTCGTAGGAGGTAAAATTAGTCGACGTCCGCTGCCCTCAGTGATGTTACCATAGGTGTGTCCAACAATGACGGGGGGTATAACCCCGAAACTTTGGGCTAGGATTGTGGGTATATCTGTTCCGTAGAAGATTTCATCAAATCGTCCAATTGCTATCAAGAGATTCTGTGGGTAGGTGCTGTTCGCTCCAAGAATACCATATGGGGCGTCAACACCACCTCCTACCAGGACGGTTGCTTGTACAGGTATAGTCGTCGAATTAAGAACGTCGACTGCCATCCACGCTCCCATACTATGTCCTATGATACCAAGGGAATCTACATAGGGCAGACTGAAGAGGTATTCTAGACCTGCCTGAGCCCCCCGGTCTGCTGAAATGTCAATTCCTGGGTCGGAATATCCATGACCTTCGACATCAATTGCTAAGACAACAAATCCATGTCGGGCTAATTCAACGTTAAACGCCATCATCCCTTCTTTTGAAGAGGAAAAGCCATGAATAATCAGAACTCCTGGTATGGGATCACCGGGTGAAGCCATAGCAGGAACATATAGTCGCCCAAAAATTCGAACGCCTTCGGCTGTTGAAAATTGCACGTTAGCAATCTGGGTAGTGCCCATGTTGGTGTTTATTTCCCATGTTAGCAGGGTTCCTGAGAAAAGGAGAGCAAAACCTAAAAGTAAAACAAAATAACGACGCTGAATCTGCATGGGTTTCCATCTATCCTGTTTTGAAATTCCCTTAGGTACTTAGGGACTTATTCGATTTGCTGTTTTCTTAGAAAGATTAGTAATTTTCACTGGAACGGATGAAATGTTCTTTAATTGAGGTGGACTTATTGACGTCGTGTTATCTTGGTTATTACAGGACCAGGCATTGACAAAAGGTGGTTATCTGAAAGGGGATTTGAGCAACGGGTGAATAGTTTTCGATTCTCTTGTCGATTTCAAATGAAAAATTCAGAGGAGATGATACCTGTGTTAACTAATAAAATGGACAACCTGGTCCAATGATTTACGTCCGCGAACATTTCGAGGGTTTGCCGGTTTGCCAATAGGAATAATGGCAACTGGGATTACACTAGCAGGTGTATTGATTGCCGTGGCGATCTCCTCTTCCTTGAAGGCCCCTACCCAACATCCTCCTAAACCAATAGCATGCGCCGCGAGAAGTAGATTCTGCGTCATGGCTGCAGTATCTTGTATAGAGTAGAGATTGCGACCACGACTGCCATACCGCTGACCAGATTCATCCGGTACCCGGCATACTACAAACACGACTGGTGCCTCGGCAACAAATTCTTGGTCTCCTGCCCCTCTGGCTAGTTGCCGTTTTATGTCAAGGTTCCGAACGACAAAGATACGCCAGGGTTGCTTGTTACCGCCACTAGGTGCGGCAATCATGGCTTTCAAAAGTGTATCGACTAAATCATCCGTGACAGGGTCGTCTGTAAATGCACGGACTGATGTGCGTGTCAAGATGGCTTCAAGAGTATCCACTAAAGGCTCCTCCATAATTTGATTTCATTCAATGCGATAGACCGTGTCTCCAATCCGAACGCGTTCTTCGACCTTTAAGCCAATGGCTTGACCCGCCTTGGCAGAATCAATGTCTTGGCGGTCAATTTGCATAGATTCCACGGCTTGCGTGAACTCAGTGGTTGCGCCTTCGATGGCGATTTCATCACCTTTCTTCAAAGGGGCAAATAATTCTACCACAGCCACATTGATTTTTGAGTAGTAATTCGTGACTTTACCAATTGGTGTTTTCGTTGCTTGTCCTGACATGCAACATACCTCTATCCACATTATTATTTGGTATTTCCTTATGAATCAGACCAGTTTCAAGGAATTAGGCGTCTGGAGAAGACTGTTATTATATTGCACTAAAACTTTAAGTTACCTTCTTGCTGGATTTCTTCTTGGTTTTTGCCTTTTCTGTGAGTGGTTCAACATGAATGGTAATCTGGGAGATTGTGGGAAGTTCTTCGCGAATATTGTCTTCAAGAAGCGTTGTAGCTTCATGGGTCTCTTCCACAGAAAGTTCTGAGCTCGCTTCGCAATGGAATGTCAGGGCATAATGGTGTGGTGCAAGGGAATAGAGTCGGAGCTTGTGACAATTGTGTAACGAAGGGCTTTGTTGGACTAGTCGATGAATCCGTCTTTTAATTTTCGTTGGGCCCACTGCAGTTGCTATTATTTCTCGACTGGGTTCGATGTGTGTTATGATTTCATTTATTGTGGGGTACTGTGATTGAATGTGCTTCTTAAATTCTGAAACAAGTTGATGGGTTTCTGCTAGCGACTTCTCTGGGTTGGTATGGATGTCAAGGGTAAGGACAACATAGTCCTCTGTTTCTATCACATCGATACTATCCACATCTGTAATCCAATCAAATTTGCCAGCTTCTTTGCGAACTTTAGTAGCAATGCTTGGATACCGTTTGGATACCAAACCCATATGGACGACGACATCCGCACGTTCAACGACTTGTTCAACGGCTCTACGGGCTTTTACACTAATTTCATGAGCTGACGCTAAAGGAATCGAATGCTCAGCATAACAAACAACATCCACAAATGTTACTGGTCCCGCTTTCCGCAAACGAATCCGACCACACTCTCGAATGCCGTCAATATCTTCGATGACTCGACGAATGGGTGTTTCCAATCCTGAAGGGGCACGATCTAAGAGAATATCAATGGTTTCTCGTCCAAGTCTAAAGGTTAGATAGAGGACAATAATCGCAACACCGATTGCCCCTATGGGGTCACCAAGTGGGAATCCAAAGAAAGTAAAAAGCAACCCTATGAAAACAACACTGGAACTGAGGATGTCCGTGCTAAAATGCAACGCATCCGCTTCCAAGGCTTGACTGTCATATTTCTTACCAACCCGCTTCAGGGCACGAGACCGAGAGAAGTCAATGATAATGGCGAAAATGATAACTCCAAAGGCCAGTAGATTGACTTCCACAACCAAATCTTGGAAGATAATGCGGCGGAGGGCCTCGTAAATAATCCAAATAACGGTAAAGAGCAAGAGGATGGTTTCAACAAGGGCTGACAAATTCTCCACACGCCAGTGTCCATAATGGTGATCTGGGTCGGGAGGTTTAGCGGCTTTACTTACCGCAAAGAATGTAATTCCTGCAGCAAAAAGATCGAGCGCTGAATGAAGTGCTTCGGAAAGAATTCCTAAGCTATTGGTCCAAAGTCCTACTGCGAGTTTTGTGATGGTTAATACAATCGCAGCAATCACGGAAGTCAATGCCACCCACTGCTTCTCATCCATCCCAAAGCGATAATGTTTCTCTGAAGACGGAATCAATTCAGTCATAGAACTACCCTTACACTATCAATGACATCTAGCTGAGGTATGGCAAAATCTCTGCTCATTAAAATTCTTCTGATGAGATAAAATCTGAATAAAAAGACCCCTGATATACTTCAACATTTTTGGAAAAGTTTGAACTCCTGAGTTTATCGTAATTTGAGCTGTTTTCAACGATTTCGACCTTCAGCAGTACCACTCGGTCATTTACCTATCCTCATCAAATGAAGCTCAACCAAGAAAGAAGTTTCTTAGTTTGGAGGGAACAAATGACATGAGATTGAAATCTACAAAACTCTTGAGCCTAGCGATTGGACTCTGCCTTGTCCTAGCGATGAGCTAGCTCGGGGCAAACCAGAGGAACATCAGAATCATTGAATGAACTGCATGATTTATTCCAGCTAGTTATTAACACGGTTGGGGTGTTTTGTTACACTATGGAGAATCTGCCAAGTTTGGAAGCCTCGGGAGCGAGAGAAATTGCATCTAGGCTGAAATCAATTTCTGGGGGTAAGGTGTTAGATATATGCACAGGGAAGGGCGACTTTATCTCGACTCTTATGCAGACACTGAATGGGTATGAACGCTTCATTGGTATTGACATGTCTCGCAAAGATCTGGAGGTGGCTCGCAAAACGTTTGAGGGGCAACCAGTGCAATTTATGGAAATGGATGCAGGAAATTTAGCCTTCGATGATAACACCTTTGATACGGTATGCATTGCTAATTCGCTCCATCATCTCAGTGACCCAGGTGCAGTCTTAAACGAAATGAAACGGGTATTGAAACATGGAGGCCATTTCATTGTCCAAGAAATGTACCAAGATGGCGATCAAAGTAAGGCACAGATTACTGATACGTTAGAACATCATTGGGGAGCAAAAATTGATCGCCAACTTGGTGAAATCCATTATGAGACACTCACGAAGAAGGAAATCAAAACGCTTCTTGAAACCCTTGAATTTCAGGAATTGCTTGTCCTAGAGGCTTCTCGTTATGTGAAGTGCCTGGTTTGTCCACAGCGATTTGCTTGTGAAAACCCCCTTAATGAAAAGCTCATTGACGATTTTATCTCGGGGATTGAGAAGGAGCTTAAACGTTTACCAGCTCATAAAGTGACTGAAGAATTAAAGGCGGAGGGTGAACAACTCAAGGAGCGTGCTAAAATTACTGGGGTGGCTGATGCTTCCTTTCTTTTTTTCATTGGGAGGTAGGATATTTAAGGGGCTTTGTGAATTGCTCTGGTGGTCTGTCATTAGAAGTTTCTGGGCTCTTGGCTACTAACTTGGTTGAGCTGGTTGGTCCGTGGGTCACGGGCGCTTTTTTGATGTTAGATTAGTAAAACAACCAAAGGTCATTGCTGTGTCAGCGAATCGTTCATTGAAACTTTCCAATCTTCAACCCTATCAAAAGGGAATTACCATTGATTTTAAAATTGTGAAAACCCAGGCGGTGCGTAAGGTTCAAAGCCGTCATGATGGATCCAACCACCAGGTAGCCGACGTTTTGATCGGTGACGAAACCGGAATCATGCTCCTCACTCTGTGGGATGATGATATCGCGGTAGTCGAAAACGGGAAGATTTTCCGAATTGTAGGGGGACAAACCGGGTTCTTTCAGGGGAGACTTCAGTTGAGCCTTGGACGTGGAGGAAAACTAGAACTCTCTACAACTGCGATTCCTGAAGTGAATACCGAACGCAACCATTCCGCTAAAACTCAATCTTCGCCCAAAGATAAACAGGGGCGGGATAAATCGACGGATCGGCGATACCCACCCATTAGGCGAACTCGTGGGTTCAAATGGTCGCGAATCGAACGCAAATCCGATTAGACAAATTATTAGAACGGGATGCTTTCTTACCACATTTCCGTTTTGTTATAATTCTTCTAATACCCGTTTCAATGCCGCAAGTGTGGTAATGGCATCCGTAAGGGTGGTAATGCCCATATGCCCAATGCGAAGGAGTTCTTCACGGCGTGGCCCTAATCCCGTGGCAATTCGTACGCCATTCTGAAGCATCTGCTCAACGACCGAAGACGCGTGTATCTTGTCTGGAGAATACATTGTGGTGACGGTGTTTGCATAGTATGCAGAATGCTTTGGAACAAGCTCTAATCCCAATGCAATGACTCCTTCTCGAATGTGTGAGGCGATTTGCTCATGTCGTTGGATTCGTAGTTCAAGTCCCTCTTGTCTGATGAGTTCCAGAGCCACATCTAAGGCCGCAATCAGATTCGTCGCCTGAGTAGACACGAGCCGTGGAGTCTCCTCCTTTTCATAGGATTGCATTGAATCAATCCAAAGCTGAAGATTCTGATAAACCATCGCTGGAGGAGTCGTGCGACTGTTAAGGCGTTGAAGGGCTCGTGGCCCTAGCATCAGGAGGGCTAGCCCCGGTGGGCAGGCCAAGGCTTTCTGCGTACTGGCAAAACACACATCAACGCCCCACTCTGTTTGTTCAATGTGTTCTCCACCCACCGAAGCAACAGCATCTACAATGGTCAGCGCACCCTTTTTCTGTGCAATTTCGGCTAAGTCTTTGAGGTCAGCCTTGACGCCGCTTTCCGTATCAACATGGCTCACAGCAAGGACGTGACACTCTGATGAATCGAGATGTTTTCGAACCTTGTCAAGCGCTACGCGTTCTCCTAATTGGGCTTCTAGCATGGTAACATTCTGCGAATAACATTTGGCTACGCGAAGAAGCTGATCGCCAAAAAATCCACTGTTCAATATCACTACATGAGTATCTGGTTCCATAAAATTCGCGCAAGCCACCTCCATGGCTAGGAGACCACCACCATTCATGAGAACAGGTTGCCCATCTGACGCACCAAACACCTCACGTAATCCTTGAAGTACTCGCCGAAAGCTCGCGATAAACTGCGGATTGCGTGGGTATAATGGCTGCTCGCCAAGAGCTTTCAAGACCTCTGGTGGGCAATCCACCGGACCTGGCACCATCATCAACGGTCGTTTTCCCACGATAACCACCAAACGAGTTGGTGTGCAAATATGGTTAGAGCTGCTTTTATCTCTTGGTGCTAGGTTTCAGCTTCGAATCAAAAAAGAAGTGACAGACAGGTTAAGGCGCCTTCACATTTGGCGAATTCGCTCATATCAAGCGTGACTACGGTGAAACCTGCTTTGTCAATGAGGGACTTTGTTTGAGGGTATCCCTTTGGTATGAGCACGGTATCACCGATGGTAAGGGTGTTTGCTGCATATCTTTCTTCATCAGGGACGATGAGCGCTTTGAATCCTTTCAAGACTGGATGTTGAGCCATAGATTTGGTTGCAACGAATGTATTTCGTGAAAGATAGGTCACGTGGCTTTTCAGGTGAATAATCTGGGAGTTTTCGATTGTTTCAACTGGAACCTCAAGGTACTTTTCCATTTGCTGGGCGCCTGATCTGTTCGTTCGCTGGGTAATTCCACAAATCAGAGTTTTTTGGTGATGAATGACATCTCCGCCTTCAACAGTGCCAGGTGCTATTACTCGTGAAGTAGAGAGGTATTGTTGTAACATTGCTTCGATTGCCTCTTCTTCTCCTTGGCGGCTCGTTTTTGCTAGTCGACAAATGAGGGCCTTCTGACCAACAATGACTGCGGTATCTTCAGCAAAACATGAATCAGCAAACCTGTCATCTCTGGGAAGATGAATCACTTCAAGACCTAACTCCGACAACATATCACAATAGGCTCTATGTTGTGCACGTGCTTTTTTAACGTCAATCGTCTGTCGCATTGGATGCGAACTAATACACTTGGGGAACAGCTTGCCCGGTTCTCGTACTAATGCACGTGTTCGACTCACCACTAAAACTTCCTGAATCACCATCCTGAGATGGAGGATACTTAAGGTGTTTCTTGTGCTGCTCTCTTTGCTGGAAATCTAATCAGAATGCCTTTCTAGGCGTGATTTACATGGAAAACTTGGTAAAGGCTAGATATCCAACTGCGATTTCTGCAGATAAAGCTGGATATTATCCGGGGTCTTTTCGATATCCAATCCGTATACTATATACGAAAGCTTCACAGTTATTTTCACCCATCGGTGGGTTTCATTGGGACTAGATATGGTTGACAAGCGAATCTGTGTGGAGCTGCTCTACAACAGCCGTCTCCCATATAGAACCTTAGCACAGCATTTTGGGTTAACCATCAAAAGCATCCGGAAACGCGTAACCAAACTCGTCGAACAGGGAGTAATAAGAAAATTTTACTTAACCCTGAATCGGACCGCTTGTGGAAGCGACGTTGAAACTAAATTCATCTTAGGGCAACTCTGGACAGATGGCACTGAACATGATGATGCCCTAATTCAACAGCTTGGTAACAATATTCGAATTTATCGGGCGTTCAAAACAACACGAAACAGCTTTGGCTTCTATGCAATGGCAATTGGATTTCAAGGGCTCTCTGACTTGACGGAATTTGTCCAAAGAATAGACTGCGTAACGAAATTGGAAACAGATAGCCTGATTTTCGTATTGAGCCCTGGATTATGGCCCAAGTTAACCAATTGGCATCTTCCCAAGGTACAAAATTTAACAAAGGATCAATGGCACGTCGTTCGTTATCTTAAAGATGATCCTCGGATGCCTATTGCTGACTTGGCACGCGCAACAGGGCAACCTGTGAGACGGGTTCGAAAAACAATAAATCTGCTCATTGAAACACGGTATGTGGTTGCCACAATCAGATGGGCTCCCGCGGCAGCTGGCCATGTTGAAGCCTTTCTACGGACTGACTTGGACCTTAATCAGAGTTCCCGAGAAAAATTTGCCAACTGGCTTTATGATAAGTATCCCCTTGCATGTTGGGATGCGCTTTCTGTTGCGGATTCTCCCTCGACGGTCATCCAGTACGTTTCTGCTCCAACGATTCATATTCTTGATGAAATAGAAAAAACGGTTAGAGCCGCTCCCTTCACAAAGAATGTTGATCTTTTAGTGACTTACCGGCAACATAGATTTGATGGGTTAAGAGAGCATCGTCTGGGTCAATTGTTAAACCACGCAGGGTTGAATGCTCTAAACTCTCAATGAGGAAATTCCGTGAAACAATTGTGAAAGTTGTTTTATCTAAAAAATGAATAAAAAAAGAAAGGCAGGAGGTCACTTCATTTCGTGAAAGGATAGTGCCTCCACGTGTCTTGATTCAATTTTAGTAGCGTCGACCGCGATCTCGGCGTGAATCACCGCGATCTCGGCGGTATCCTCCACCGCCGCGACCTCCACCGTAACTTCGACCGCCACCATATCCACCGTAGGACCGGCGGGGTGGGCGTTCATGTTCCATTGCGGAAAGATCGTTGTCCGTGTCGACTTCGTCAATGCTGGCATCAGCTTCTTTGAGTTCACCATATCGACCGATGTTTAATCGGAGGTGTCCTTGGTAGAGGCTGGTGTAACCGTTTTCGAGACGGTAGGTTTTGTCCACTTCAACGGTTTCAATCATGTCGTCCCAGAGGGACATCGTAACTGTACCAGTGGTGTCGCCCGCCACAGCGTCAAGCACTCGGTGGGTTTCGCCATCCCGGCGTGATGTAACTTCGCGTTCTTCGCCTTTTTCGACGACTTTGAAGGTGATGTTCAAACTTTTCATTCGTGGTCGCAATTCTGCGACGGTTGCTTCAACAGGTTCTCTATCGTAGCTCATTTTCGGTACCACATATGTTTCAAGTCAGACTTCCAAAAAGGGAACGTACCTCGGGAATCAACCAAAGCTGGAAATAATCGCCCAAATACATTTCTCTCATCGGCGCTGATGCACTTGCAGAATTCACACCACTATAAAAAGGCTTGGTTTTCCCGGTTCCAAGCTTAGACTTATTGTAATTACTAAATGGGAACATGGGGGTTCCCATATTGACCATTTATGCGTACTTTTCGGACGGTTTGAACGCTTCTTAGTATCAGGGAAAATATTAGCATCCAATTCCCATGACCGTACACGAACCTAACGGGATGACCAATTAAAATCAATATCCCGTAGGAGGGAAAGAAGATATGGATAGAAAACTCGCAAAAACAACACTACTAGTAGTTGGAATCAGTCTGTTACTCGCACTAGTTGGCA
>Ga0209636_10003877_pt1 | contig 15286 bp, 12 predicted proteins | sample DeeMarSWOR152_54_FD_187464 | JGI IMG/M metagenome (GOLD analysis project Ga0209636, IMG submission 187464) | Marine sediment microbial communities from White Oak River estuary, North Carolina - WOR-1-52-54 (SPAdes) (version 2) | ecosystem: Environmental > Aquatic > Marine > Intertidal zone >...
ATGTCTGAAAGACCTTTTTATTAAATCCTCCAGGGGAAGCGTTTCCTCTGTCTCTTGCTGAGCCCTTTTGACCGCTTCTCTGGCCTTGAGCTTGTTGAACCCCAGGGAAACCAGGGCCTTAACAGCTTCCTCCTGCAGGAGGAACTCAGGTTTCTTCTTCCCGGCTGTCCTTTTGTCGGCACCCAATTCGAGTCCGGTTATTTTCTCCTTTAGCTCGACTATCAGACGCTGGGCTGTCTTTTTGCCCACACCTGAAATAGATGTCAGTATATCCAGATCCTCGCAGGCTACAGAATTCTGAAAATCCTCGACCGAGATGCAGGACAAAATGCCCAGCGCCATCTTGGGCCCGATACCCGAGACAGAGATCAACAGCTCGAATAAGTCCTTTTCAGGCTCGGTCGCAAAGCCATAAAGCTGCAGGGCATCTTCCCTCACGTACTGGTAGGTCAGAATCCTGGTTACCGAACCCTCATCTCCCAACTTATCATAACTGGATAAGGGGATTCTGACTGAGTATCCAATACCATTCACGTCCAGGATCAGCTGAGTCGGGTTTTTCTCGACCAGTTTTCCCTCGAGATAGGCGATCACTCAAAGCTCCTTTGTCCCTTGTACAATTCTACGATTCTGTGTCACCTTTTGAGCATGACACAAAGCAACAGCCAATGCATCAGCGGCATCCTCCGGCTCAGGAATCTCCATCAAGCTCAGAAGGTTTTTCACCATGAACTGCACCTGGGACTTGGAGGCGCCGCCCGATCCAACTATAGATTGCTTGATCTCTCTGGGTGAATATTCAGCCACCGGAATCCGTGCCTGGGCCGAGGCCAGAATCGCGACTCCCCTGACCTGACCCATAACCATCGCCGTCCGCGCGTTTTTGCTGTAAAAAGCTTTCTCTATGGCAAATTCGTCCGGACCGGTTTTTCTGATGATCCTTGAGAGTCCATCATATATCCTCTTCAACTTTCCTTCTGGTAGGCAGCCGGGATCGGTCTGGATTGTTCCGTAGTCGATCAAGCTGGCCTCTCCTTTCACCGTCTCAATCACTCCGTAGCCTGTCACCGAGCTTCCGGGATCGACACCCATTATCACAAACCGGTCTCCTCTGGTCATGCGCTCATTCTCTCCATAATCTCCACAGCGATATCGAAATTGGCATATACCTTCTGAACGTCATCATGGTCTTCCAGGTCCTCCATTAGCTTCAGCATCTGCTCTGCCTCTTTGCCGTCCAGCTTGATGGTGGTCTGCGGAATCATAGTGAGTTCGGCCTGATCGAAGGCGAAGTTTTCATCCTCAAGTACCTTTTTGACCTTTTCAAAACCTTCGAAGGAGGTGGTCACCTCGTAAGTATCGCTTTCCAGTCTGACATCCAGAGCCCCGGCATCCACCGCAATCATGAATAGTTGTTCCTCATCTGCTTTTTCTCTGTCCACATAGATCATACCCCTTTTGTCAAACATCCAACCTACGCAGCCCACCTCACCCACGCTTCCACCATGCCTGGAGAGAATATGCCTTATCTCGGCCACGGTCCGATTCTTGTTATCGGTCAGGGTTTCGATCAGAAGCGCCACTCCGCCTGGTCCATAGCCCTCGTAGCTGACCTGTTCGTAGGTAACGCCGGGAAGCTCGCCAGTCCCTCTTTTTATTGCTTTCTCGATGTTGGCGGCGGGCATGTTGGCTCCCTTAGCTGCCTGAACCGCGGCTCTCAATCTGGGGTTCGTCTCCGGATCTCCCCCGGCGTCCCGAGCAGCGACCGTGATTTCCTTTATCACCTTGGTGAACATCCTCCCCCTCTGAGCGTCCGTTTTCTCTTTTTTTCTTTTGATGGTACTCCATTTAGAATGACCTGACATCTCTTACCTCCTTTACTCCTTATGGTCAAATCAAATCTTATGCCTTTCTAATTCTGGAGGCCTCTGATGCCCAGGCTTCCTCTGAAGTAAATCGTGCTTACCAAGTAATATGTAGCGTCAATCATGCTATGATCCTTGCCCTGTTCGCCAGGCAAAAACTCTATACCTGTCTACACTCTGTAATTTATGCAAACCTCTGTAAAATGCAACAGAAAAGTAAAGCAAAAAAGCCCCGAAGATTAACCCCGGGGCTTGGTTTTTTCTGAGCGTGGTGCTCTCTGCCAACTACTTTCTTACCATAACCAGGTCATCTATTCGGTCTCCAGCACTGCGTTGACATAATCCTGGTCCAGCACATACCAGGAACCGGTTGCTGCATCAACGACCACAGGCACTACGCCAAATATCACGTCTAAGATAATCCAACCAACCCCCACATGGTTTGTCAGGGTGAAGTGTTTTGTCTCGTATCCCTCCTTTTTGAACTCAACATAGTAGGTTCTCTTCGACTCAAGTTTCAAGTTCAAGGGTGTGTCGCCCATCAAGACTCCATTTACGTAGACCTTAGCACCTTCAGGCTCCGAGCTGAAATCAACTTTGTCTGAAGTGCCCTTAAAGATGGCGGCACAGCCAAGTGACAAGCTCAGGCAAAAGATGAGAAGACAGAGAAGCGCCTTTACTTTTTTGGAAACCCGAAATGAGAGCCAATATCTCATAACGCCTCGACTCCTGCTTTAAAGGTTAAACTTGTCGGTCGACTAGGACGAAATTCCCTCTGTTTCGCCTCATCCGGTTTGGAACTGTCCAGTGTCAATCCTAAAAACCTCTGAGAGTTTAAGATTCTCAAGGAAATCTGTCAAAGTTTTTCCAAACAGCAAGTCAAATGCCTCACCGGAATTTGAGATTATTCGAGTCTTCAGAAAAAGAAGCTGAGACTGACGAATAGGCTAACACATGAGCTGTTGTAATCCAGCGTTTTTTTCTCCTCTTCCTCTTGATAGTAGCCGTCGATTTGGGTTTTAGTCTTAACAGTTCCCCGTGTCCCCTCTGTGGCTAGGTGAGTGAAAAGAACTTCGCCAGAAATGCCTAACCTGTCCGAGATCATGTGTAAGAGCCCGCCACCAAAATCTATATAGAAATCACCATCATAAGAAGCGTCTATTGTATTTTTGATTGAATCGATATAGGTGGGATAGACTACATAGCCTGGCTGGTCGGCAGATCCTTTTAGTTTGCCCCATCCTGCTCCCATCCTGATGTAAGGTGAGAAATCGCCTCCGACAAAGAAATGATATTTGCCGAATATTCCCAAATGAATGATACTTTTGTGACCATCTATATCTATCCCAGAGGTGTCGGCCTCAGGCATTGACTCATGGACAAATCTAATAAAATCCTCTTCCAGATCCTTCACATACATCCCGAATCTCTGGTATCCAAAATTCGCTCCCAAAGATAGATTGTCGGTTACGAAATACTCGAAATTCCCACCCCACCCATATTCGGTCTGAGCCCTCCCCTTTTGCTTATCTGCAAAATCACCCACCGGAAATCCAAAGCCCCCAGTCCCGCTCAGGGCAAATCTCCCCTTCGTCCCCTGACCATGAACAGTTGAACAGAGGGCAATAGTCGAAAACACCAGAAATTTAAAGATTGATTTGCCGGATAGATTGGGCATCAGTTATTGTTTTAAGAAGAATATCAAGTGCTAACGAAAGCGGTGCCAGGAGTTTCTCCTGACACACTCGCCAGCACAGCCTACATGTAAGGAGCTAACGTCTTGGTCGATCCGGTTGGTTATTTCTCCTCCTCCTTAGCCCTTTTGGCCTCCTGGATTATTTTGTCCGCCAGCTCCCTGGGGACCTCCTCGTAATGTGAGAAATCCCTTGAGTGCAGACCCCTGCCCTGGGTCATGGACCTCAGGGAGGTGGAGTACTTGTAAAGCTCAGCCAGGGGTACCTGAGCCCTGATTTTCTGGAAGTTACCATCCGGATCCATGCCTAGGATTTTGCCTCTCCGGGCTGAGAGATCGCCCATCACATCCCCCATGAAGTCTTCGGGTATTTTCACCTCGACATTATATATAGGTTCAAGGAGAACAGGTCCGGCCTGAGAAGCAGCATTTTTGAATCCCATGGAACCGGCGATCTTGAAGGCCATATCAGAGGAATCGACCTCGTGGAAGGAGCCATAATAAATGGTAACCTTAACATCCACCACCCTGTACCCGGCTAGAACCCCCTCATTCATTGCCTCCACAACTCCTTTTTCGACAGAAGGAATATATTTAGACGGTACCACCCCTCCCACAATCTTGTTCTCAAACTGAAATCCTTCTCCTCTGCCCTGTGGTTCCAGTCTCAACCACGCATCACCGTACTGTCCTCTCCCTCCGGATTGCCGTTTATATTTGCCCTGTGCCTCTGCCTTTTTGCTTATGGTCTCCCGATAGGGAATTCGTGGCTTTTCTATCTCAGCTTCAACCCCGAACCTCCTTTTCAGCCTGTCAACCACCACCTCAAGATGAAGTTCACCCTGGCCGTAGATGATGGTCTGTCTGATGTCCCCATCCACCTCCATTATGAAGGTGGGATCCTCCTCGTGCAGTTTGGAAAAGCCGGTGGCGATCTTTTCCTCGTCTCCTTTGGATTTGGGTCTGATGGCCATGTTGATAGCCGGATGGGGAAAATCTATGGGCGCGAGAACAAACTGATTTTTCGCCGCACACAGCGTCTCACCGGTATGGCTGTTTTTCAGCTTGACAAAAGCTCCCAGATCGCCCGCGGAGACGATCCCGATCTCCTTTCTCTCTCTCCCGTTCATGTAGTACATCTGCCCGATTCTCTCTGTGGTTCTGGTAGCTGGATTGTACAGATCATCCCCTGATTTTATGGCGCCGGAGATAACCTTGAAAAACGAAAGCTCACCCACATGAGGTTCTGATACGGTCTTGAAGATGAAGGCACAGGGAGGCCCATCTGTACTTACCTTCATAGTCTTTTCCTTTTTGGACCCCGGATCCTCGCCCTTGACCTCTTTTACGTCCGAAGGCGCGGGCATAAGATCTGCCACGCAGTCCAAAAGCAGGTCTACCCCCTGGTTCTCCAGAGCGGAACCGCACAGCACCGGAAAGATCTTTAGTCCGACCACCCCTTTCCTCAGGCCGTTTCTTATCTCGTCATCTGTGAGTTCACCCTTATCGAAGAACTTCTCCAGAAGCTCGTCGGAGCTTTCCGCCACAGCTTCGACCAGTTTTTCCCTGAATTCATCTGCCTTGGCCTTGAGCTCATCGGGGATTTTGTCCTCTCTCAGTTTTCCCCCCTTCTCGAAATAGAATGCTCTCATCTTCAAGAGATCCACCACTCCCTTGAATTCAAGTCCTTCGCCCATAGGTATTTGAAGCGGGGTCACGGAAGCACCAAACCTTTTCTTGGCTTGACTTAAAGAATCGTAAAAGCTTGCGTGCTCCTTCTCCAATTTGTTGACAAAGATGATTCTGGCCACTCCATATTTCTGACATATTTCCCACACTTGTTCTGTCCCCACCTCCACCCCGGAGAGAGCGGAGATCAAAACCACTGCCCCTTCAGTTACTCTCAATCCTCCATGGACCTCCCCGATGAAGTCAGCGTACCCAGGCAAATCCACAAGATTGACCTTGCAGTTTTTCCAATCCAGGTGTAGAAGCGAGGCTCCAATTGACACTTTTCTCTCGATTTCATCGTCAGTGTAATCTGAAACGGTATTCCCGTCATCCACCTTACCCAGGCGATTGGTCATCCCTGCTGAAAAGAGCATTGCCTCGCTCAGGGAGGTCTTGCCTGCACCCCCATGGGAAACCAGCCCTACGTTCCTGGTTTGATCAATCTGGTATTCTTTCACTTATCCTCCTTTAGGTTAGGGATAAAATCCACAGAAGTATAACAAAAAAAACTCTTTTGTCAACCGGTCTTTTAACGCATCGAAAAGGCAGAACCGGATCATGCTGTGGTCTAAAACCTCAGAGGTTATACGAGCGAATGTCCACATTTCTTGAATCCGGTATTTTTGAAGCGATTTGCTTCTCAATAGGTGAAGACCACGCCTGCAGGCGGCGAGCTCAGCAAGCACGTTTTCCCGTTCCACTTCACCATAATTCTTCCGTACAATTTGGTCCCCTGCTCTATGTGGGGAGAGAACACTCTCTTCCGATCATTGGTATAAGATAGTGTTTTCTCCTCCCCAGGCAGGAAGGTCTCCTCTGTTCTAGTGCCAGCATCAGGAACGAGCTGGAAGGTGTGAAATACCTTTTGAGTGTCGGGATAATAAAGAGTAGCGATCAAGGCGGTGAAACCTCTCAACGGTTTTCCCGCGTAATTCTTGACTTTGATTCCGAAGCAGAGGAAAAAAGGAGGACCACCAGGCGGAATGGTGGGCATAAAATCCTGCCAGAAGTAGGGGGTAACGGTAATTTTCACGCCATCTGTCACCACCACCGAGTCACCTTCCTGAGGACACCTCTCCTGAGGGAGTATTTCAGCGAGATCACTCTCAGGGCCGAGGGTCGATTCCTTGCAGCCACTGAAGCTTAGAAGTCCAAGAAAAAGTACCAAAACCGTGATGGTCAGGAAATGGCTCAGGTTCATCTTCAGATGCCTCATTTCGTGGACCTCAGAATGGTGGCTCCCAGGGAACCGGGCAAGCCGCCTCTGCAAAAGCTGAGAACAACCGCCCCTAATTTACCATGAATATATTATGTATCTCTTCGATCGTGTCAATCGAAAAATCGTTTCCCCTGGCTTTTGGCTGCCCAGGAATTTTGGGGACCTCAAGACCTACTCGATACTGCCGCGAGTACCGGGGAAGCGGCTGAGCTTACGCCAAAAGGGTTGGTCCAGAAAAGATGACTCGTAAACCAAAACCTGGTCTAAGAGGAAATGGGTGGGGAGTTAAAGGTCTGCTTAACGTTTTTTCGCCCTGAGGTAGGCAATCCTGGTGGGTTTAGTCACGAATCTTCTTCTGTCGATGATCTTTCTCTCCCAGGCATCCAGAAAGATGTCTACCACGAAGGGATCGAATTGAGTGCTGGAGTTATCTCTTATCTCCTTGACCGCCTTGCGAAGGTTACGCTTCTTTCTATAGGGTCTTTCCGAAGTAATGGCATCAAAGGTATCCACCACCGCCATCAACCTCCCCTCCATCGGAATGTCTTCACCTTTCAGCCCTTCAGGATAACCTTTTCCGTCATATCTCTCGTGATGATACAGGACGTAGGGCCGAGCCGGCTTCAGAAACTCAATGCCTGCCAGAATGTTCACTCCCTGGGTAGTGTGGGCCTTCATTATCTCGAATTCCTCGTTGTTCAGTTTACCCCTTTTATTCAGGATAGAGTCGGGGACACCTATCTTGCCTATGTCGTGCAGAATGCTGCCCATTCTTACTTCCTGGATCTTTTCCTCTCCCCAGCTCATCTGGGTGGCCAGGGATTCCGCCATGTACCATACTCTTTCGGTATGACCCCTGGTGTAGAGATCTCTTGCTTCCACCGCATTGGCCAGAGCAGTCAAGGTGTCGAGATAGGCTTCCTTCAGGTCCTCATAGAGCATGGAGCTTTCAATGGCAGAAGCAGCTTTACTGGCAATTATGGAGAGGGACTGCAACTGGCCCGGAGTAAAGGGCGAGGGATGATGAATCTTTATGAGATTCAAAGTTCCCAATACCTTACCGCGAGCCAGGAGAGGATGGCTTATCAGAGACTTGACCATGCTCCTCTGCACCCCGTCGAAGAATCGGGCCTCACCTGGATTGAAAATCCTGGGTCTGGCGTTTTTCACCACCCATTCGGAGACCGGATCGGCTCCGGCCAGAAATCCATTCTTCAAAAGTTCGGGAGACATCCCCAGATAGGCCTTGGGCCTGAGGCGCTTCGATTTCTCATCCAGAAGAAGAACGGAAGCCGTGTCCGCCCCCAGCTCCTTTATCACCATCTTCAGGATCAGGTTTAAGAGACGATCCAGGTTCATGGCTGAGCCCATGGCCTCGGATATCCTGTAAAGGGACACTGTTTCTTTCAGATGGATGTTTTCCTGGAGAAGCTTCTTTTTCTCCAGTCCTCTTTTTATGGTAGCCTTGAGATTTTCCAGACTGAAGGGTTTCATCAAATAATCATAGGCTCCCGATTTCAGAACGGCCACGGCGTTCTCGATGGTAGGCTGGCCGGTCATCATCACCACTACAGTTTCGGGTTGAATGGTCAAGGCTCTGCTCAGAACGTCTACCCCTGACTTCTCCCCCATAACCAGATCGGTTAGCACCAGATCCACACTCTGGTTTTCCAGAAAGTCAAAAGCCTGTCTGGCGTCATGTGCTGAGCTGATCTGATATCCCTCGTCCGCCAGCATCTCCTGAATAAGATCACAGATATATTTCTCGTCGTCCACCACCAAAATTCTGGAATCCCGTCCCACAGGTCTCCTCCCAAAGCGTTGTTTTTAGAGGCTTTCTTACATCTTTTTATCGGCCAAACAAAAGCCTTGTTGATTTTCAAGTCTGTATCTTTTCTGCACAAAACAGCGCGCAGGTCAATGTTTGCGCAGGTCTGAGACATCCTCCCTCTCGCCATTCAGCGGCAGTCTGCAATTATTATTCCAGCGATGAGCCTTCTTGAGAAGGAAAGCTTGCGGAAAATCTAAAAGAAGCAAAATCTACTTTGGCTCTACGCTCTGATTAAGAAGCCGAATCGAACCGAGTTTTCAGAAACCTAATTCCTCACCCACCAGGAAGACCGTGACTCTTCCCTTTTCCCCCTCCCCTTCTATAATCAGAAGTTGATTGCACATCCTGTTATAATTCGGAGGACGGCAAGCAGAATAGTCACAGGTTCCCGTATCTCTGCAGGGGGTTTTGAAATTCAGTCTCTGAGCATTGGCGGGAGCTGCCAGATCCCGGGCCCGTTTTATCCCCTGCGGAACATCTTCTACAATCTTATTCACTCCGACGACGATTATGACCTTCCTGGCGTAAGTCAGTCCCGCAGTTTTGTTCCCCATGCCGCTCAGGTTTATCAGTTCCCCATCCAAGGTCACAGCATTGGTTCCGCTCAAGAAATAGTCAGCCAGCGTCCCCTCTTTCCTGATCTCCAGGCTTTCCTCTTTGGTCAGCCGGGGCAGGTATTGATTGAAGACCTTCCATTTCCCGCGCATCAGCTGGTCGATAATGCCCATCTCTCTCAAGGTGACAGAACCAGCCATCCCCACGGAAGCTCCCTGGGGGATCATATCCAGGATAGCATTTTTTGCCTGCTCGGAAGTGTCGCAGAAAAAAGCCTCCATTCCATTTCTCTTCAGGTTCTCAATCGTCTTCAGAGCCAGGATTTTGTAATAAGAGAATTTATTTTTATCCATCTTGTTTCACCCTCACCACTAAGCGCGCCTCTTACTGTTTACTGTTTACTGTTTACTGTTCACTGTTCACTGTTCACTGTTCACTCTTTACTCTTCACTCTCTACTCTCTACTTCTTCACATGCTTTCAGGAGCTTTTATACCCAGTAAGCTCAGTCCGCTTCTCACCACAGTCTGAACCGCTTCCACCAGCAGTATCCTGGCCCGGGTAGAATCCTCATTATCCGTGATGATTCTCTCCTTCTGGTAGAGTCGATTGAAGACCGAACACAAATCCAAAAGATAAGAACAGACAATCGATGGCTCGTATGATTCAGCGGCTAATCTGATTTGTCCGGGATAGTCCAGAAGACTTTTCATAATTGTGTGTTCCTCCTGCGTATCCAGAAGAGCGAAGTCGATATCCTTCCGTACGGGCTTACCGTATTTTCTGATCAAGCTGCACAGCCTGGCGTGTGTATATTGAACATAGGGGCCGGATTGACCTTCAAAGTTCAGCACGTCCTTCCAGTCGAAATTGACATCCTTTTGCCTGCGGGTGGACAGGCTGGCAAAGACCACGGCACCAATTCCCACATCAAAAGCCACTTTTTCTTTATCCTTTAGATCGGGGTTTTTCTCCTTGATAATGTTCAGAGCCAGATCCACCGACCTGTTCAGAACGTCCTCCAGAAAGACAATAGTACCCCTGCGGGTGGACATCACCTTCTCTTTGAACAGAACCCATCCGAAATCGACGTGCACCAGATCTTTAGACCAGGGATAACCCATGAGCTCTAAAACCTTGAAGACCTGTTGAAAGTGAAGTTTCTGAGCAGCGCCAACCACGTACAGAAGCTTATGGAAACGATATGTCCGGTGACGGTACACAGCGGCTGCTATATCCCTTGTGGCATAGAGCGTAGCTTCGTCTTTTTTTCTCAGAAGGCAGGGTGGGAGATCGTATTGCTCCAGATCTACGATCAGCGCATCCTGGCTCACCTTGGTCAGGCCGGCTTTTTTCAAATCCTCAATTGTTGAATCCATGAATTCGTTGTAAAAGCTCTCCCCGGCATAGGAGTCAAATTCTATTCCCAGCATCTTATAGACTCTTTCGAATTCCTTCAGGCTTTGATCCTTGAATTTCTTCCACAGGTCAGTCGCCTCTTTTTCCCCGTCCTCCAGTCTTTTGAACCATGTCCTGGCTTCCTGGTCAAGTGAGGGATCCTTTTCGGCCTTCTCGTGAAACTCCACATAAAGGTCATAAAGCACGCTGATGGGATCTGACTGGAGTTTCTTCTCATCTCCCCATTTCTGATAGGCTACCATCAGCTTGCCGAACTGGGTTCCCCAATCGCCCAGATGGTTTATCCCCACGCATTTGTACCCCAGGTGTGCATATAGACTGTAAAGCGCATGTCCGATGACCGTCGATCTCAGATGTCCAACTCCGAAAGGTTTGGCTATGTTGGGAGAGGAGAAGTCGATAACGATACTCTTGCCCTTCCCGGATTCGTCTCCGCCATAGCCTTCCCCCTGTTCCGATATCTGCGAGAGAACCACCTGGGCCAATTTGTCTTTACGCACCCTGAAATTGACATAGGGACCCACAGAATAGATCTTGCCGATCAGATCCTTCGGCTTCAATTCCACGGCAAGCTCGGACGCAATCTTATCAGGCGCTTTCTTGAGTTTCTTGCTCAGAACAAAGCAGGGGAAAGCATAGTCACCCAGTTTCTCTTCCGGAGGGACCTCGATTACCCTTTCCAGTTCCTTGACCGGGAGGTCGATTTTTTGTTTCAAGATATCGATTATCTCTTTTACGAATTCGCTCATCAATTTATCCCGATGCGTTCTTTTGCCTTAGATTAATAAATGACGTCCACTCTTTAGTCAAGTCTTTTGCAAGTTTATTCTTGACCTTGTCTAAAACTCATAAACACCGGAGAACACATGATATGTCGGTCCGGTAACAAAAAGGTGATTGCTCGTCTCGTCCCATTCCACTTTCAGTTTTCCGTGGGGGAAAAGGACTTCGGCCTCTCTTTTTGCTTTTCCCTTCAAAAAAGCGGTAACCAGGGCAGAGCAGGCGCCAGTGCCCGATGCCAAAGTCTCGCCAGCAGCCCTCTCCCAGATGCGCATTTCCATTCTTCGCGAGCTGAGAATTCTAGCAAACTCAACATTGGTCCTTTCAGGAAACATGGGGTGGTTTTCGATCAGAGCGCCGATCCTCTGCCAATTTTTGGGGAAGCTTTTTGTCAAAACCACCGTGTGAGGATTTCCCATAGAGATGGAGGTTATCTCAAAGACCCTTTTCCCTATTTTGATCTTCTCCTGGATGCAGAATTTCTGGTCCCCTTTCACCGGAATCTTCTTTCGATCCAGGACCGGCTCTCCCATGTCCACCTTAATTTGAAAGTCATTGGGATCGGTTGTTAGAATCTCTGTTTGAATTAACCTGTTCTTAGTCTCGATTGTTTCCTTCTTTTTCCTTGAGAGTCCGTGCTCGTACAGGTAGCGCGCAAAGCATCTGACCCCATTCCCGCACATCTCGGCTTCAGACCCGTCAGGATTATAAAACCCCATCTTGAATTTCGCTTTTTTGCCCGGGAGGATCAGGATCAGACCATCGCCTCCCACCCCGAAGTGCCTGTCGCACATCGCCTTAGCGAGCCTCTTCAGGTTTAGCCTTCGGAGGTCTTGCTTGAGGCAATCGACATAGATGTAGTCGTTACCCAGCGCCTGAAGCTTGCTGAATTCTATTTCCATTCAAGCCAAAGTGTCGCTGCCTCATTCATGAGGCGTGTTTTCATTGTAGTTGCCCAATTTATTGGGCGCGCCTTTGCAGTTACCCCATTCATGGGGCGATTCTCCTTCCGCCGATGAATCGGCGAACTATGAATTTCCGTAATCATCCTCTTCCTCGGGCCTTTTTGCGTAAAATTGCCCAAACTCGATTTTTCTTTTTAGGGGGTTATTCAGCATATATCTCCTGATTTGGGTCAGCGCCTTTTCATTTCTGATAACGTGCTCGTAGTAATTCGGCTGCCACAGTTTAAGTCCAACGCTCCTTGCAGCTCCTCCCTTTAATCTACGAACGATTTCTCCCAGGGGCAATTTGCATTCGTTCAGCACCAGAATGACATGAATATGTTCGGGCATGATTCCATGAGAGTCTACCTGCACCCCTTCGATTTCTTGCGGTAGCCGATTTATCGACTTATCCACCAACGTTCTCGTCAGCCCTTCCAGGTAGGGCTTTCCGTAGCTGGTACAGATCGTGACGAAATAATATCCGTCAGAAGAATAATCGTAATCTCTTAAACGTATGTTTTTCAGCCTTTTCATAATGTCAGATCAATTGTAGTTGCCCGGTTTATGGGGCCTCTTTTGCGCCGATGAATCGGCGAACTACATTTATTCTCCTTACGCTTTAAACCTCTTCTTCACCAACTCCTTTGAATTTCTAAAAGCCTCTTTCAATTCTTTTTCAGTAAGGCCGGCACCCAGGCCCACCTTTCTAATCAGTTCTGGTGTAAAGAGCTCCGATCCGGTGTGAGAATCCGTATTCAACACAAGTTTTGCCCCATACTTCCTGGCTAATAAGACCAGGTGCCCGTTGCCCAGACAGTGACCCTTTCTGGCCGATATCTCCAGGCATATTCCCCTTTTCTTCGCTAATTTCACCTCCTGGGGAGTAATCATTCCGGGATGAGCCAGAATATCGATATCCGATTCCAGGGCAGCCAGGTTAGTTCCTGGGGCAACCGGCTCAGCTATCGATTCTCCGTGGGCCACCACGATCTGCGCTCCACAATCCCTTGCTTTGTTGGAGAGCTCAGGGAAAAGATCAGGAGGTATATGGGTCAGCTCCACCCCGGCCAGGACCTTGATATTCCTTGATCTGTTCAGACCTTTGGCCGAATTCATTGTTTGAGCCAGAACAAGGGTCAGGTTCCCTGAGTCCACGTGATCGGTAACGGCAATTGCCTGATATCCTCTGAGCGTCGCCTTTCTTACCAGCTCAGCAGGCACCAGAGCGCCGTCGCTCAAGAACGAATGGGTATGCAGGTCAATGATCTTTGACATCTTTTCACCAGATTGGACGTTTTTAGGGGCCACGGGTTTGCGCACCGCAGGCCGTGCTTCCTGTTTTAACCAACAATTTAACCGTTGGAGCCTTCATCCGCAAATCATTTTTCAAGCACCGGGTCAACCCACCTTGAGGGCAAGGTGGGCCTACCGGCCTGTATAGAACTGGTCGGGCAAGGTGCCCGACCTACAAGAGATTAACCACCCTCAATACCGTAGGGCGGGCTCCCAGCCCGCCAACAATAATGTCAATGGAACACTAGAGGTTTTCTCGTTGGTGGCGGAATTGTCGTCAGGACCCGTTCCGGGGATTTCCAGCACCAAATGATTCTTCGGTTGAGGAATTCCAATTCCTCAACCAACACCCAACACCGATATGACATGTTCGCGCACCATCTGTACCATCTGTGGGGAATCTGCATAAAAAAACCCGGCCCGATCAAGTGTCGGGCCGGGTAACAGTCTCCGTCTCAGTATTCGAGCTTATGGCAGAACGACTCTGGACAGATCTCTCCAGACAGGGTCGTTGACCAGTCCGGGTCTGCTGAACATGGTCTTGTACGGTTCGTCGAAGAAGCGGTTCTTGTCAATAGGTGGAGGGCCACTCTTAAGCGTATAGCCGACTAAATAGACCACATCAACTATGTCCACATTGCCGTCGCAATTGACATCTCCCTGATCGTCGAAGGGCTTTGGTCCTGCGGCTCCTTTGAGCACGTAGCTAACCATGTAGACCACATCCGCAAGATCGCATACTCCGTCACAGGTTACGTCGCCTCTGTAGAAACCTTCCTGTTTCAAGAGTTGATACAGGAACATTCCAAAGGAGAGCGAATCTACTGGATCAGCCGTGTCATAGGCATACAGGATGTACTCGTTGCAGTAGCTTTCTCCTGGATCCAGACTGAACGGAAAGTCAATGAGCATTATACCCATGTCTTCGTTCATGCCAGTGTTGCGGTAATCCATCGACCACGGATTCTCCTGCATTATGGCAAAGAGGCTATCGTGATGCCATCCTCCTGGGCCGCCTTCCCTAGCGATCCAGTAAGCCTGGCTCACACCAATTGCTCCGCAAGCACCGCCACCTTCGTACACCGGCTTCTGAAGCATTCCGAACATAATGTTGGGATAAGTGAGTTCGTACATCCAGATGGTGCTGAACTCCTCGATTCCGTCGACGAAGTTCCTCCGGTAATCTCCAACATCCGCATCATAATAGAAAGCCTTATAGATATCGGTGATCGGATCCTGGCCCCTGTTGGTGATGACATACTTGACGAAGATAGCGTCCTCGCAGGGTCCTTCCTCAGGATCAAAAGCTCCGATGAAGAAAGCCTCAAGCTCCAGAGGCAGACCCTGATTATGCACCATCAGGGCATAGTGCCGCTCGAACACGTATTCTAGGTCGTCCTCACCCGGGATAGTCCGGTAGAAGAACAGTGTATCCTGAATGAACCTGGTTAAAGGTTCAAAGCCTTTGCCTTCATCACTACCATAGTCTCCGGCCAGAGTCCTCGGGTCATCTCCGATATAAATGCAGCCCGAATATCCTCCTGACCAGCCCTCACCATGGTACCAATCCCAGACATCGCCAAAACCGCCCTGGTTGTTGGCTGTGAAGTGCATTCTTGAGGACCAGATGTCCTTCCAGACTCTCTTGGAGACAGGGCAGATGACCTTGGCATACTCGACCTCGGTCACAATCGTAGGAAGCGGCTCCGGCACTGACGGTGCCTGATAATTGGCAAACTCAGTCGGTGTGTTCTGGCCGAGCAAGACGTTCAGATTCAGCATGGAAACTTCGTAATTGGGAATCCACAGGAATCCGCCCGGGCTTGCCGACTCGGGAAGTACGGTGTAGCCAAGAGGGCCTACATCGTGGGAAACGTTTCCTGCGTCATCGTGGGAGATGTTTGGCGGTGGCACGTGTGGCAGGAATAGACCATCGCTCTTCCAGGGATAATCC
>Ga0209636_10003878_pt1 | contig 15280 bp, 22 predicted proteins | sample DeeMarSWOR152_54_FD_187464 | JGI IMG/M metagenome (GOLD analysis project Ga0209636, IMG submission 187464) | Marine sediment microbial communities from White Oak River estuary, North Carolina - WOR-1-52-54 (SPAdes) (version 2) | ecosystem: Environmental > Aquatic > Marine > Intertidal zone >...
CTTCCAGCCTCTAAAGGGCTGGCTTTCCCCTTCCTGCTCACCCTCGATGGGTACCCCACTTCTCCAGCAATTTACGCTCAAGGACAACGGTTTTCTCCAAAGATTAAGGAAACTCCAGGTTGGTAAACAGATTGAAGTTATTTCAAGATTCTAATATGATCTCTATTTTGCAGTAATATAAACCTGCAAATAGGCACTATAATCTAAGGTTATGAGGCAGATGAGAAGATAGGAATGGCATTTACCGATATTGAATTGCACAAAATCAAGAAGTTGGTTGGGGGGCTCTGTCAGAAAAGATCACCTGAACACCTCAGGGACCAGGTGCGGGTCGAATACAAAATCCACGGACACGACGTTGTGCTCTATGAAGTGCGGCCTCGGTGGGATGATCCAACACAATTCTTAGAGGCACCAATTGCGAAGGTGAAGTTGGTGCGAAGCAGAAAGATATGGCGGTTGTTCTGGCAAAGAGGGGATATGAAGTGGCACAAATACGAACCGCTGGACTCCTCGAAAAACATATCCGATCTGGTCAATGAAATAGATGCTGATCCGTATGGCTGTTTCTGGGGATAAGCAGCTCATAACCAGGCCAAAAAGGGGGATGCGTAAAAAGGAGAGGGTCGGTGACCCCGCGCCAGTAGGCCCCGAGTATTTTTTTGTTGACATTCGCTTTGACGCTTCATATAGAGTCAACTTTCTTACCTTCTTTCTGGCAAGCCCCCGGATTTTTCCCCCTTGATCCGGGGGCTTTTTTTAATCCCTTACCCTCACTTTCTCTTATCTCTCTTCCCTTTCGTCTTCCCCTCTCTCCTCTTTTCCTTCTTCCCTTTCTTCTTCTTCCCTTTCTTCTCTCCCTTCATCTCTTCTGCTCCTTTCATTTAATCCTGTAGTGTTGGGGGTCTTCATTTAAGTGGTCCTGCTCACTGCATGATCTTGCATGGTCTTAATACTAAGTAAGTAATTTCAGGGTGGCAAGGGATTTTGTAGCTAGACAAAAATTTTACTTCCCTCCCCCTTTGCTCTATAATCCCCCAAAGCGTGAGAGCCGGTTAGCCGTAAGGCACCGAGAGGTCTCAATTACAGATAGGCGGTATAATTCAATTGCTGGGCGGCTAAGATAGTACGATAAAATCGAGCATGTATCAAGATCAACTCCCCTATAAAGAAAGGGGAATAAAATGAACGATAATGCGAAACGTACACAGGCTTGGTTATGGCTCACCGTACCTATCGCTGTTTTGACGGCAATTGCTGCAGGGAGCGGATTGTTTATCAAGGGGCTTTACAGTGCCTCACCCACTTTTGTGGTGGCGCAAACGGTAGGTTGGGATCTCGTCACGTTAATTATAGTACTCCCAGCTCTGATCATCAGCGCAATTATTGCCGGCCGCAAGTCCCAGCGTGCTCGACTAATCTGGCTCGGCATGCTGGTCTACCTGGTGTATCTCTATATATGGGTTCCATTCACGGTCCATTTCAATTCGATGTTTCTCATCTATATGGCGTTGCTTGGCTGTTCATCGTACGCTTTGATGGGAGGCCTCGCGACTTCGGATTTGGCAGGGATCAAGGCTAATTTCACGGAGAAAACCCCTGTAAAGGTAGTGAGCATCGTCTTGGGGGTGATGGTTGTCTTAGGCTACATTTTTTGGTTAACTCACATCATTTCGGCCTATATTGAGGGAGACATTCCTCAATTTGCGAAGTGGACCGAGACGCCGACCCATGCTTTTTACGTGCTAGACATGGCGTTGATTTTTCCGGCAATGGGATTGGCCGCGGTTTGGTTGTGGCGTAAGTGGGACCTAGGATATACGCTTGCCGGCGTACTGCTCACGACTCATCTGGCAGCCATGCTGGGGGTTATGTCTGAGATGTTTTCTAGTGTGCGATACGGCCATCAGACTGATATTCCCCCGGAGTTCACAATCATTGTCATCATCGCAGCTGTCACCTTGGGCCTTTTAATCTGGTTTTTGAAGGAGTTGAAGCAGGGTTAAACTTCTCTTTCGGTTTACCATCCCAGGGTAGATGCCTTTTCAAAAATTGAAGCTCTTGTGAATGGGGAATTGGGTCAGGTCCACGTTTGACACCCTGGTTTCTATACTTTAATATTCTGCTTGTCCATAAGAGAGTTCTTTCAATCTCCTCTGAGAGAAAGCTGGGGGCCAGGATGGTAAGGGCGATTTTCAGCTTCAGCGCTCCTTTTTGGTGATGTGAAAGAGGCACGATCCATCTCATTGGGGTCCCGGTTGGTGTTCCTGAGAATTTAAAGGTGATTGTTATAATGAGAATCTTCTAAGTAAGCAGGAGTTTTTTCATGGATGCAAAGACGCTTTTTTATATTGGAATTATCCTGGGATTAATCGGTGGGATTGTTTTGACCCTGATCTTTGTGAAGGTAAAATCCTTATTCTCGTCCAGTCAGGTCAGAAGGCTCAGCAGGGAGAAAAAGGACCTTGAAAAACGACTTCAGGAAAAGGACAAGTATATTGGTGAAATGATGGGCCATGCGGAGAAACTGGCTCATAATTTCAGCACTCAAAAGCTCTCTGACGAAAGGCATTCATAAGTTCGCCTGACAGATTTCTCGCAGTTCAAACCCTGTATCCTTCACTTGCAACAGTATAATTTGAATGGGGGAACCGAAATGGAGGAAAGAAAATTAAGCATCCCCGGGGCTCTTGTTGGAGCTTTAGTTGGACTCGGGGCCGAGATTGCTCTACGTGAGATGACAGGCCTTGATGTTATCGAGGGTATCTTAGAGATCATAGGGGCTGGCTTCGGACTCATACGGATCGATAGGAAAATCTATGAGTCAACTGTGAAGCTCCTCAAGGGTGTGGATATTCAGCCCGATGATGATTATCAGCGTATTCTGCGGAGAATTGACGAGCTCACCGTGGACCTTCCTGAGCTTCGGGAAAGTTTTCTAAAACTCATGGAGGCAGGTGTGCGTGCCAAGACAGCTTGATCAGTTATGATTGGTCTCGGAACTCTCTTCAGGATGCTTAGAAGGGTCCTGGGCAAACCTCTTGAAGATACCGGGGCTCTGCCGACTCGTTACTACTTGCACGAAGTTCTGCGATCACTTGATCATGATAATATTGGGGAGGCGGTCCAACTCCTGAGAATGTCCAAGGGAGCCCTGGTCGACAAATCGAGATGGGAAATGGTTCGCCAGCAGGTCATTTTTCGATGTCGGGTCTTGAAAGATGGTCATAGCAAACGCATCCATCTGATCGAGAAAAGGATCGCGGAACTCAAAAAGCATGGGAAAGTCCCGTGGCAGTGGTTTCAAAAAAAGCCAGTCGAAAAGCTCGCGCAGTATGAAGAAACCCTCACCTTAGAGAAAAGCGCACGAGCCATACTCGAAAAACACGAAATTGAATTAAAAGACATAGGTAAAAACTGAAAAGGGGTCTTGAACGGGGGAAGTCTCCACCTATCGACACTTGCCCTGAAAATTGATACTGGGAGACTGAGGCTTAAAGGAATTCTGCAACACATCAGATATAATTGGTTGTACGGAAATGCTTGTGCACAGTAATTGTTGGGCGGCGCAATCCAGGAACTCCAGGAACTATGCGTGAGATTCAAGAACGGCTAACGCAAGATGTCTGCAAATATACTGCCCCAACTGTTTTGTCATTTTGCGCAGTAGTGCTTTGTCTTTAAGTGTATTAGCGGTTTCCGTTGGCGCCTTTGGAGCTATCCAGAAGAGATGGGGGAGAAGCGGTTGGCTCAATTGGCCCGGGACGCGAAAGAAAGGAGGTCACATAAAGCAAGAAACCAATAACATCCGAGGCAAATAACAGCATTTACCAACGCGACCTACGTCAGGTCCACACAGTGAAAGGAGGCACCCAATGGAAAGCAGCAATGTGGCTCAAAACGATATCACCAGGATGCTAAAAGTGGCTTTGGCGATTCTTGGAGTTGTGCAGTTAGCCTACGGGATCGGTTTTCTTCTGATTCCCGGCTTGGTGTTGACGATATCTGGCGCTCCAATACCGGAGTATGGTTGGCTTCGTTGGAGCGGTGGTATCCTCCTCGCCCTGGCCTACGGGACCTTCAGAGTTTTCCGCAATCCCGCCAAACAGGACGTGTATGTGGCCACAATGGCATTGGCTGGCTTGCTCAACGCCGTAGGTCTCCTGATCTCCCTAATCGCAGGAGAGTTTACTGGCGCCACCTGGTTCATCGTGCTGCCGATGGTCCTCACCTTTGCGCTCGCAGTCTTCCTATGGTTGAGTCGACAGCGGGCCAAAGCGGTCCTCTAGAGATGGGAAACAGTAGTGGGGGGAGGGGGTCACAGTAATTCTTACATTCTTTGAGTGCCATGAAGAAGAGACTGAGAAAGAAGAAGAAAATCGGGGAGTTCAGAGTTTTTGGTGCCCCCATCGAGATAAAAATGACAAGTGAGACTGACTTTGATTCTTTTCTAGATGAATTCCTTTCGGAAGCCATTGAAGCGAACGGTTGCTATATCGGAGGTGGCGGCCAGAAGGACCGTTTCGCGGGTTTTATTGAACTTGGTCGTATGTCTGACCTTCCTGAGACAAGGCTCAAGAGAATATCTGAGTGGTTGGACGCCCGAAGCGAGGTTGAGAATTACGAAATCGGCAACATCACCGACGCTTGGTACGGTCCATTTGAGCAACTCAATTCGACTGGAGTCAAGAGCTAACTTTCGCTGGAGCCGACCGCGGGGCAAGGATGTCACCCCTGGTTGGTCGGCACATGGAAGGAGGGGCCGTCAACATGCTGTGCGCTCAGTGGCAAAATCCTTCCATTTTCGCCAGTGGACTCAATGTATTGAGTCTTCACGTGAGATATGGGGTCCAGATATTACGCCGTGACGTCCTCGGTAAATGGTTATGGCAGGTTAATCCAACTTCCAAGCCTGCCCTAAATAACGTTCAAATTCCTTCAGGGCAACATTGATCGGAATTGCGAAGCCAATGCCCTCGACCTGTGGCCCAGCAACCTTCCAGGTGCTGATCCCTATAACTCTCCCATCTATAGTGACGAGCGGCCCTCCGCTATTTCCAGGATTGATCTGGGCATTGGTCTGGATGTAGAGCTGCTGATTGAATTTCCTAATCCCCGAGTATATCCCGGAGGTAACTGAATGCCTTAACTTTAATGGAGTCCCAATAGCATAGAGAGGGGTACCGTGTTCCAATTGGTAGGGGACAGCAGGTTCTATAAACGGACACTTATATCCACGTAATCTTAGCAGGGCCAGATCATAGCTGTAGCTTAGGGAGACAACAGATACACTAAATTCCGTACCGTCTATGAGAATGATCTTATTACCAGAGGAAGAGTATATTTTCCTCTTCAACTCGTTAAAGGCCTCTAATACTTTTTCGAACGTTTCTTTTCTCCTTTTGTGAATCGCAATCAAGATGTTCAAGTCTCTTTGACGTATCAAATAAGCCGCTGATAAATCTGCCGGGGCATATCTCCCCTTGCTATCAAGGAGGGCTTTTAATTCTTGCAGCCGTTTTTCCTCTTTCGATATCGCCTTGGATTCTTGTGCTAATTGTGCCTTCGCTTTATTCAGCCTCTTCTCCAGTTCTTTGAGTTTAGTCTCATCGCCCTCTATGACGTGCTTGTTGGTGAGAATATAGCCCTCTTCGGTAATAAAGAATCCAGAACCCGTCCCCAATGAATTCTCTATCACAACGGTGGCATTGCGTGCTTCTTCCACCTTGTTTCTTGGGGGACAGGCTTCTGACAATTCTTTTTGAAGGTCTTCTATTGTCTCAGTATGGATAGAACTCCTTTCTTCGGCCTTATTGAGATCGGGGACAATGGAAGGATCATCGGTGAAGCACCAATTGCCGTCTTTATCCTTGTATTTGTATATCTTAGCAGAGCAGTAGTCGCCGGAAAGAGTAAGGACCAGGAAGAAAAGAGAAAATGAGATTCCGATGCGAAAAATGTTCTTCATTGCGTGTCCCCTTGCAGCACCAATCTGATATTTAGGGGCAATTAAGCTTATTCTTGGAAGAACGCACTTTTGCACGATATTAGTATAGGTTACGGATACATGGAGGTCAAGGGATATGTAAAAGTGCTCAGGCCTCCGTTTGGCTCTTATATATATCAAAGTCTTGATCGAGCAGTTTCATATCACGAACTCACTTTCAGTCTCTTACGGTTTCTGTGCTACAGTGGTTCTTGGCAAACATATTGCAGTAATATAAAACTGCAAACAGGCAGTATAATCTGAGGTTAGGGCTCTTATAAAAAATGGGTAAATCAAAAGTCGTATTATTGAAAAGCGCTGAGGCCCCAGTTGAAACTCCGTTCTATGAAAAGCATTGGTTTAAGGTTTTCGGTCGTTTCGTTTCTAACTTCATTGGCAGCATTCCTCCACTCAGAAGATATATCTCAACAACAGTACCATACCTTAACGGCAGAGTTCCTAAGCTTTATCGTGAGGGAAATTATGTTGAAGCTCTCGACCTATCTTTGTTAGGCCTCATAAAATGCGATAGGAACAATGAATTGGATCACTATTGGTGGTGGTCCTTTATGAGCTATGCCGTTTATTGTGTCTATATGTTAAACAAGCCAAATTTCATGAATAAATTAATGTCGATTGCAGAAAAGGGACCTCAACCTTTTGAAGGAAGTAGCGCTGCATACTGCTTCTGGAATTTCTCACATTTGAAGTTTGCTGAGGGGGAGTACGATTTGGCAATTAGCCTAGCTGAACGGGCAAAAAATGCAGATGACACGTCAGCAGAGGCTTACTATCTTCTTGGCTACTATGAACTCTTTATTAATGAAAAAGATCCGGTTGAATTATTCAGTGCAGCAATTGAAAGAGACCATAAGATTCTAGGCAGGATTGTACATCATCCATCTTTGAAAGAGTTCCCTGGTATTATTGAAGAATTAAAAAAGCTTCACTTAGTACCCCCAAAACAAAGCCCTAACAAGGCGCTGAACAGCCACGCGGTAAACCGCGCGCGTTAGCGCCCGCGTTATCTTTCGGATGGAATTGCAATAGAGCGAGGCAAAATATGATAACTTTGAAAGATTCAATAGAAATAAAGGCGACACCACAAAAAGTATTTGAGTGGCTTGTCCAGCGTTTTAAGGATAAGGAATCTTATCAAGCCTGGCATCCTGACCATGTGGACATTCGCTGGATTAAGGGTGAACCTTTACAGGAAGGCTCAGTCCTCTACGCTGAGGAGTATCTTCATGGGGATCTGCATAAACTTAAATTTCGTGTTACTAGGATAGTGCCAAACAGAGTGATTGAATATAGGTCCTTATTTCCATTGTCAATTTTAGCTCCGGGGAACACATTTCTTATAGAGCCAAAGGGTGAAAGCAGTTGCATTTTCACCGCCATGGTTGGTCTTAGACTCCCTGGTTGGCTATTTAAAAAGCTACATAAGAGACATGAAGACAAAATTGAGGCTACGGAACAACATATGAAAGAAGAAGGGGAGAACCTTAAAAGGGCATTGGAGCCCTGAACGCATTCCTCATAGCGCGCGGAGGTCCAGGCGATTGGTCTATGTGAATAACTTCCGCGAAAGCTATTGGCTAGCGAGAAACCTCAGAAAGAACCCTGAAGACGTCCAGGGTGGCCCTCATTACGTCTCTTTCCGTAATGATCCCCTGGATTTTCCCCTCTTCAGTCACCAGAAGCCTTCTGATCTTATTTTGTGCCATGAGATCGGCCGCTTCGCCAATGGCCGCATCAGCATCAATGGTGACTAGAGGGCTGCTCATGATGTCCCGAGCCTTCATGATAGTACACTGAGTAGTAGGGCAGCATTTCTTCAAGACATCCCGTTCCGTCACGAAGCCTACCATTTTCCCATTTCTGGTCACCACCACAGAACCTATGTCTTTCTCTACCATGAGATCCATTGCCTCTTTTACACTGGCGGTGCTCTCCACGGAAATGATGTCCCTTGTCATGATATTTCTGATCGCATAGGTCACTCTCATCGTAAACCTCCCCTCGTTATTCTGTTATTCCATCTTCAGCTGGATCGCCGGAGACTCATGTGCCAGATGGACATATGTTAATGAAATGAATGATAAAACCCCCTTTGTTGGAGGGCAAGTATAGGTGAAATGGGCTTATAGGTCAACGGAAAGGTGTCTACAACATATGCCGTTATTGGGTTAGGCCCCGGCGAGAGGGGGTGTAAAAATGGGTTCAGCTCTATGTTTGACTCTTACGCCTATCATGGACTTGATCGAGCAGTTTCATATCACGAACTCGCTTTCAGTATCTGACGGTTTCTATACTACAATGGTCCTTCGCACACCTGGAGTTTCCTTAATCTTTGGAGGAAACCGTTGTCCTTGAGCGTAAATTGCTGGAGAGGTGGGGTACCCATCGAGGGTGAGCAGGAAGGGGAAAGCCAGCCCTTTAGAGGCTGGAAGGGGTAAGTATTCCCCGCCTGCGAGCCCCAAAAGGGTCACCTCGAAAGCAGGGAAGCGAAAGGACAAGGGTTTTCGCTCATCAAAAATAGAATTTGTCATATAATCAACAGGTTATGGAAATACACCCTATAAAACTCCGGAAACTCCAGTCCTTCGCACACCTATTGAACTTATTTCAACATTCTAATATGATTCCTATTTTGCAGTAATTTAAAGTGGAAATAGGCACTATAATCCAAGGTTCGCCAGAAGAAGGAGGACACGTAACGTGCGTCTTTTCCTCTTCGGCTTCCTTGTTGCTTCTGCCAGCACTTTTGCATCGGCAATTGGCCTCTTAAAGAGGAGAAATTGCGCCAGAGAAGAACTTACTTCTCGTTTCAACTTGATGTTTAACATCATGCGCGCATTTATGCTTATTATGGCTGCTGGCTTCTGTTTCTTGTTTGGATGGATTATCAGGAGACTGATCTGGCCCCCGATCAAAGCGGAATTCCCAGGATCTGGAGAAGAGCCACAAATTGCGGAACAAGGAGCTGAAGGCGAGCCGGTGAACCGCACGCCTTAGCTCCGGCGTAAGACGATGATTGAGATTCGGGACGAACAGCCAAAGGATATGGAGGCAATCCGCGAAGTAAACGTACGGGCTTTCGGTCAAATGCAAGAGGCCGACCTCGTGGACAAGTTGCGGCAAAACTGCGATGATCTGCTGTCCCTGGTGGCTGTGATGCAGAATAAAGTTGTTGGCCATATTCTTTTCAGTCCCGCCAGTATTAAGAGCAAAGCCAGGACGGTCCAGGGGATGGCCCTAGCACCAATGGCAGTGCTGCCAGAGTTTCAGCAACGAGGGGTTGGCTCCGAACTGGTCCGAACAGGGATCGCAGAACTGAAGAGAAGGCTCTCTCCGTTTGTGATCGTCCTGGGCCATGCGGGATACTACCCTCGATTCGGCTTTCAACCTGCAGCCGTCTACGGAATTCGAAGTGAGTGGGAAGTCCCGGACGATGCATTCATGTTGCTTGTGCTTGATGAGTCAGAAATGCGCGGTATCTCAGGAGTGGCCCTATATCGGCCAGAATTCACTTGAGAAGAGGTTAGGGTCTTGCATCGGGAATTCTGTAAAAGCCAAAGGATATTGGCACAGAAATTCTCCCGCATGGTAATTGTAAGCCAGGGAATCTTTTTGGTCCGCTTTTCTTGGCAGATTTAAGAATGAGCTAAAGAATCACTATGGTAGGTCTTACTATGACCTAGCCCTGATAAGATAGCTGATCACACACGGATTTTTGTAATTTGATCAAAATTTCGTTTATATCTGTCTTCAATCCGCGATCTTGAATTCGAGATTGATCATATCGCCTCTCTTGAATCCCATGGCATCAAAAAACTGAAGAAGAGTCCAGTCCCGCCAGTTTACAAGGGTGTACACGGAATCAACACCTACCTTTTTCATATAGTTGAGCATCTCCTCAGTTAACATTCTAGCCACACCCTTTCTCTGATAAGCTGGATCAACCCCTATGGTGTCTATCCAGCCAATATTTTCCGGCACACCATATTCCCATCCACTTGCGTCCCCGGGAATAAAACCGACAACCTTGCCCTCCATTTCCGCTACAAGAGACGGGAGGGGTGATCTTTTTCCTGTCATCTCAACCTTTCCTTGCCAGTATGCCGGCCTCCTTTCTCCAAGAACCAAGTTGTCTATCTCGATGATCCTCTCAAGATCATCTTCCCTCATTGCCCTAATAACCGGTATTTTTCCCGGCTCCTTTTTCATATCATTCTCCTTTCTAGTAATTAAATTACGGTTATTGCGAATCACCCTTCGCTGATTCGGATCCCGCCTGATGAGAGTGAGTTCAGCATCCTTTTTATCCGACTATGATATACAAATCATTGTTCATGTCAAAAAATGTTTCACCGAGGGGCTTCTCGTTCCCGCAAAAAGTTCTTCAAAGCTCCTGATATCGATTGAGAAATGTATCAGGGAGGTTTTTTGACTTTTTCAAAACAGTGATTAGTAAGAGGATATACAGGAAATCCTGGATTAAACCGCACCCTGTGTGGTGTGGCTTTGGTTGAAACTACATTCCAGGGATCAGGCTATCTCCGGTTTGAAGACTACATTAATATGGTGATTGTGATGAAAATCGTAATTTTAGGACTATTGATGCTCTTGATGACATTTGGATGTCAAAATCCCAATAATCTTGAAAGTGCAGCGAGGGATACTATGAGTGAACAGGGCATTACCGTGCGTATAGCAACATTTGCCGGCGGCTGTTTTTGGTGCATGGAATCGGATTTCGAGAAGATCGACGGCGTTGTTGAGGTGGTCTCTGGTTACACCGGTGGTCACAAGGACAATCCGACTTACGAGGAAGTATCATCCGGTGAGACCGGTCATGTTGAAGCGGTTCAGGTGCGCTATGACCCCGCAAGGGTCACCTATAAGGAGTTGCTGGATGTGTTCTGGGGGCATGTGGACCCGACCGATACAAATGGACAATTCGTTGATAGGGGGCTGCAGTATCGAACCGTCATTTATTACCATGATGACGATCAAAGGCGCCTGGCGAAAGAATCTAAGAGGGAGCTTGAAAAATCGGGTCGTTTTGACAAGCCCATTGTCACCGAAATCTTGAAGTCCACCAAATTTTTTAAGGCGGAGGAATATCATCAGGACTACTACAAGAAACACCCAATCCGCTACAAGAACTACCGTTGGAATTCCGGTCGCGATCAATCTCTGAAAAAGGTCTGGGGTGATGAACAAGGGAGAGTCGAAAACCGTGCGGGCAGTTCGAAATACACGAAATCCAGTGACGAGGTGCTACGCAAGAAATTGACCCCGTTACAATACGAGGTGACACAGCGCGACGGCACGGAGCCAGCCTTTAACAATGAATACTGGGACAACAAGCGAGAAGGAATTTATGTGGACATCATCTCGGGCGAGCCGCTTTTTAGTTCGCTGGACAAGTACGATTCCGGGACCGGCTGGCCCAGTTTCACCACGCCTTTGGAGTCAGAAAACATCGTGGAGAGAGAAGACCGCAGCCTTTTCATGGTGCGCACGGAAGTTCGGAGCAAATATGGCGATTCCCATTTGGGACATGTGTTCCCCGATGGACCGCCGCCTGCCGGTCTGAGATACTGTATTAATTCAGCCGCACTTCGGTTCATTCCCAAGGAGGATCTGGAAAAGGAGGGATACGGCCAATACTTGAAGCTCTTTGGGGATGTACGGTCAGGTCTTGAACCGTGAATTTTGACTCATGTGAATGGTGCGGCAATGAGGTGCTGGGCAGGCCAGACCACGACCCATTGACATTCGCCCTGAAAACCGATTCCGTCAGACCTCGGGGACCACTGGAAGGCCCGTATATGTCCCGGAGAACTCCGAGAGCTGGCAGTGGCGGGTGGAGGTCTGGTGCTACATCCTGTGGATGGTCGGCTTTCGGGAGACAGACCGAGTCTTTGTGCCCTTCGGCTACAATGTGTACATCGCCTTTTGGGAAGGGCACTATGCGGCAGAGAAGCTGGGATGTGAGGTTGTGGTCGGGAGGGCGGATGAATTGCGCAAGATCCGGGGAGTCCTCTTTACCCCGGTCTCAGTTGAGGAACTTCTGAGGAGAGAATTTCCCGAGATCAACGAGTATGAGATCATCGTTGAGAGAAAGGGGGCCATGGATGAAGCCACCCTCAGGGTTGAGCCTAAAGGGGATCTCACGGCAAGTGCCTTAGAGGAGCTTACATCCAGGATCTCAGAGAGGTTAAAGATAAAGACCAATCTGAGGTTTTCCGTCACAAGTGTTCGCCTGGGGGAGCTCCCCCGCTATACTCTGAAATCCAAGAGGTTTAAAGATCTACGGGAGGCATAGAAAGGCGATGGATAAAACCAAGGAAAAAGAACAAGCTCTCTTAGGGGAGATGAGGGAAAAGATTGAGGGGATTGAAAGGCTCGTCCTTGAACTAAAGTCACTGGGAAAGGGAGTGCCAGTGGTAGAGAAAAACGTCCAGGCAATCCTCAGCGTGACCTATGTGTTGAAGTCTAGTATATCGGATCTGGCTGAAATATAACTATTAAGCAACAGCCTCTCAGGCAATTGAGTCTCTTTGGTCTGAAATACAAATAGATGATCATGGTAGTGGATGAACCCTATTCTGTCAGAATCCAGATCATCCTTTACGCTGCGGACAAACAACTACCCTCGCATCCTCCCGTATCTTGGATTTTCGATGACCACAGGCCTTCCGTTCTTTTCTATGACGATGTGTTTGAATCCACGCTCCTCCATAGTTTCGTAATCGTGGCCCGCATCCCCAGGATAAACCGGCAGGGAAATCAAGGGCTCATTACCGATGTTTATGGATCTATGGGCGTAGTATCCGGGAACATATACCACCCTGCCGGGATGCATCTCTTCCAACTCATGCTCCCCACCCTCTTTTTCCATAAGCATGTAGCCTTTGCCTCTTATACACCAATACATCTCAGCAGTATCAGGTCTTGAGTGAAAATGCCCCTTTGTCATAAAGTATTCATTCCCTATCTTGCCGGGATATGTGATGCTTGAGCAAAACCGCACCTCCCCATTGGCCTCTGGAATGTCTTTTTCATAAACTTCATATATCAAAGTATCACCATGCCTTCTCAAGTAATCCTTTGCGGCATCGGTATCGGCAAACACATTAATCAGTTTGCTGAGAAATCTCTTAATATGGGTAGCATCGCCATCCATCTTGCCACTGTGGGAATCAATCTCTACAAAGAAAGGGTGGGCGACACGCCCATTTTCTACTCGTATTTCCATTCAAGCCTCCATCACGAATTATCTGGTTTCCTTATACCTTCTTTTGATTTTCATCCGGCATTTTCGTGTCACCTGAGAAGTCTCAAGTGTTGCGTTATGCAGCTATCGCCTCAGGCTATTAAAGAACTGGTAAACCCACAATCTCAGGGGATTCGATCAGAATCACAGGGATAACCCCGTAGCCCTCAAAATAATCCAGTGACTCTCCCTCGGTCAATGCCTTTCCTTTCGTCGCATGGGGTAGAGATGCTATTGGACAACGCCAAATCGATACTGTCAAACACTGGTCCTACAGATTATTGATCAAATTGTGCACGGCTTGGCTTGTGGCCCGCAGGACGCTCTCTCTGGTAAAGCCTCCTATGTGTGGCGTTGCTATTACACGATCGTGGTTGACCAGACGAGAATCATCGGGTGGCTCTTTTTCATAAACATCTATTGCCACACCAGCAATATGATTGTTGTCAAGTCCTTCAAGTACTGCATTTTCATCAAGAAGGCTTGCTCGGGCTGTGTTGATTAAGTATACGCCCTTTTTCATCTTTTCTATAATCTCCGCTGTGACAAATGGCTCACCGCTCAGAGGCGCTGGTCTGTGTAAACTTATGATATCGGATTGAGACAGTAGCTCATCCAGTGACACATACTGAAATCCTTCAGATGGTGAAAACGATAGATCAGGGTTACGTCTATAGGCTAGAACCTGCATCCCCAATCCAAGGGCAATAAGGGCTACCTCTTGCCCAATTTGTCCGCACCCAATGAGACCAAGGACTCGTTCCTCAAGTTCCATGCCTCTTATCCTTTCCCATACCCCTTGTTTCATCTTTTCATCCTGATAGGGAATAGATCGTACAAGTGAAAACATGAGCCCGATTGTCAGCTCAGCCACACCTCTGGCATTTGCTCCTTCTGTGTTGCATATGCGAATATTTAATCTCCTTGCGGATTCCAAATCAATATTATCTATGCCACTCCCATTCCTGCTAATGACTTTTAGATCTTTTGCAGATTCCAGGACGTTGGAGGAAATCTTTTCCACACCGGCTAGGTATCCCACACATCCCGGGAGCAATCCGATGATCTCATCTTCTGAGGGCTGTCTCCCAGGCGTTGAAAAAACTAGTTCATAACCCCTCTGGCTGAGTTTGTCTAATGCGGGATGGCCGCTCTTCGTCAAAGAGCGCGGTGTCACTAGGATTTTCTGCATGCTACTACTCCCTTCAAAACGTGTATTGTTAACAGTTGAGTGTACCCTAAGGCCTCAAAAGTATGTAAAAAAATTTATGCCTTGAGCCTGTTGAAAAACGTTCAGGGGGAAATGAATTCTGTGAGACAATCCCTTGAGCTTTAGGCCTGAGCATTAACCCGTCGCTTCACGGACAAGTTTGTGAAGGGGCCCAGATTTTTCGAGTATCTCTGAATAGACCGGAATCAGCTTTTGGTAGGTGTTTACCTGCGTGCGGTTTGGCTTCCAGTCATTCTCCGGCATTACAAAGCGCTTGATCGCCTGGCTGGGGTTCGAGATCGCTCCAACGCCTACACCTGCTGTGAAAGCAGATCCAATTACCCCACATTCCGCTGTCTTTAGATTTTCATATGGAAGACTAAGGACGCTGCTCTTGATCTGGTTCCATAATGGGCTCTTGCTTCCCCCACCCGTCCCTCGAATGCTTTTGACCTTTAAATCAGGGTATAGCCTCTTCACACGATTGAGGTAGGTGGCGTATTCATAGGAGATGCCCTCCAAAATGGATCGATAGAAATGCCTTGGTTTGTGAGAAAAGTCAAACCCCTGCCATAGCCCACGATATTCCGGCATTCCTGGGCAAACCCGACCTGCTAAATGGGGTAAAAAGAAGAGCCCTTGAGATCCCGCAGGGACCTCTTCTGCTTGACGATTGAGGCCTTCCAGATCATCGCCGTGACCCATGAAGTTTTCCCTAAACCAATCTAGGCACATTCCCCCCCCATTAATATAGGCATAGGCATAGTAAACCCCCGGAAATATGGATCGTGATGTA
>Ga0209636_10003879_pt1 | contig 15279 bp, 14 predicted proteins | sample DeeMarSWOR152_54_FD_187464 | JGI IMG/M metagenome (GOLD analysis project Ga0209636, IMG submission 187464) | Marine sediment microbial communities from White Oak River estuary, North Carolina - WOR-1-52-54 (SPAdes) (version 2) | ecosystem: Environmental > Aquatic > Marine > Intertidal zone >...
ATAAGACTGAGGAAAACTATTGAAAAATAAGGGGTAAGCCTGGCGCGCCTGGAGAGACTCGAACTCCCGACCCGCTGCTTAGAAGGCAGCTGCTCTATCCAACTGAGCTACAGGCGCACCTTTAAAATCTATCTCAATGATTTGTTTCCCTGAGCTTTGATATCCAGCATCTTGCGCGCTTAAATCTTAATCGGGGAGATCGGATTTGAACCGACGACCTCCTGCTCCCAAGGCAGGCGCGCTAACCAGGCTGCGCCACTCCCCGCCAATTTCAATGTGTAAGAGAAATTTGACCAGGTGACTCTTGCGCTGCTAATAAATCACCTCGGTCCTGGTGCCTGATAATGTTAGCAAAGCGGTGAAAAGTTGTCAATTTCGAGGTCTCTTCAAACTCTTCTCAATTTCCTTTCGTCTAATTTTAACCATGATCGGCCGCCCGTGAGGGCAGAGCGAAGAATTGGAGGTTTTGAAGAGTTCTTCCACCAAGCAATTCATTTTTTCAGGGGATAGAGGCTCGCCGGCCTTGATAGCTGTCTTGCAGGCAAGGGTGGCCAGCAGCTTCTCTCTTTTGTTCTCAATTTTTTTATCTTTAATCTCATCCAGCAAAGAAAGAAAGCTGTCTTTGGCTTCCTCAGAGTCAAAAATATCTGGAAACTCCTTTAGAGCATAGCTCTTTCCTCCCATGGCTTCTACCCTGAAGCCCAGCTCCTGGATTAAAGTTTGATTGTTTTCCAGGATCAATTCCTGGGAAGGAGAAAGCTCGAGGAGAAGAGGGAGGAGAGGGAATTTTATAGGCCATTTTTTTTGAGCATCAATTTTTTGGTATTGCTCGAATAAAACCCGTTCATGGGCATTGTGCTGATCAATAATAAAAAGCCCCTCCTCATTAGAAGCCAAAATATAAGTATCCAAGTACTGGGCGAAAACCTGGGGATAAGCCTCCACTTCTCTTAAAGACGGCTTGAACAATTCTTCTCTGGGAAAACTCTCTTTCTGTGGCCTTTTGAGGCCGGGTGTCTTTGATTCCTCTAGGCGCGCACTTTCTCTCTCGCCTCCCCAAGATGGATAAACCTCTTTGACCCGTTTTTCCTTGCCTATTGCGTTCTGAATGCCTCCAAGAACATGATGGAAGACAAGCTGAGAATTCTTGAACCTGACTTCTGCCTTAGCCGGATGGACATTCACATCGACTTCCGAGTAAGGCAGGTAAAGAAAGAGAAATGCTTCAGCAAAAAGATCCTTCTCCAAGACTCCCCGGTAGGCCTGATTCAAAGCAGCCTGGAGGATTTTATCCCGGACTGGTCGTCTGTTCACAAAAAAGAGCTGGCGGGTCCGGTCTGAGCGTCCGTAAGGGGGCCTGGAGGCAGAGCCATAAAGGTGGAAGTTTTCTTGGTAGTCAACTTCCATGAGCTTCTCCAGGACAGATTTTCCGTAAACCTGAAAAATTCTTTCTTGGAGAGTCTTTACCGGAGGATAATTGAAGACTTCTCTTTTTCCATGAGCCAGAGAAAACCTCACTTCAGGGTAAGCCAGGACGACAAAAGTCAATTGTTTGACAATCATTCCCAGCTCGGCTCTCTCCGAGCGCAGAAATTTTCGTCTGGCAGGCAGGTTGAAGAACAAATCTTTCACTTCAACGCTCGTCCCTTTCGGAAAGGCTGTGTCTGAAACTTGAAGTGTTCTCTCTCCTTCCCGCTCAATCCGCGTCCCTTTGTCGCCCTTTCCGTCGTGAGTTTTGAGAGTGACCCGGGCAACAGCAGAAATACTGGGCAAAGCCTCGCCTCTGAATCCCAAAGTCATAATTTGAGAGAGGTCATCCTCGCTCGAGATTTTGCTTGTCGAGTGCCTCTCAAAACAGAGCCCAGCGTCTTCACGGCTCATTCCCTGCCCGTTGTCGGTTACGCTTATCATACTCTTCCCCCCTGCCAAAAGGTCGACCTTGACTTCTCCAGCACCAGCATCCAGAGAATTTTCCATAAGCTCCTTGACGACTGAAAAAGGTCTCTCGATGACTTCTCCAGCAGCAATTTTCTGGGATATTCCTGGAGGAAGAAGTATGATTTTGTTCATGAATCTATTTTATCCAACAGAATTTCTCATTTAAAGAACTATTTATACGAAATGAAGGGGCTGTCTTTGATGTAAGCTCGCCACAACCTATCTTTTCCTTCCCGGATGCCGATTCTCGGCTTCCAAATTAGGCTCTTCTTTGATTGTTCGCCCTCCACAAGATAAAGGGGAGAGTTGGAAGAGTCAAGCTGAACTCCGTTTAAGGAAAGGTCGATGCCAAAAGCCTGGCAAAGCTTGGCCGGTCCCGAGCACAGATTTAGAAGGTTGTCTGTCTTTCTTCTCTTCATCATCAAAGCCATCCCTGCTCTTGGCTCAGCAGCTCGAATCAACACTGCCGCTGGAAAGCCTTCTTTTTCGGTTATGATGTTCAGCATATGATGGATTCCGTAAGTCAGGTAAACAAAGGCTCTGCCTGGTGAGCCATAGAGCATCTCGCTTCTCTTGGTTCTTCCTCTAAAGGCGAAAGAGGCTGGATCATCCTCTCCCTGGTAAGCCTCTGCTTCCACGATGATTCCTGAAAACAATCCTTCTCTAGATTTGCGGACCAAAACCATTCCCATCAAATCTTCTAACACTTTTAGCGTTGGACAATCAAAGAAGGAAAGTGAGATCGACATTTTTCAGAATTTGTGGAAAATCTTTCAGGAACCTAAAGAAAGGATAATGTCCCCAGTTGTTTCCTTGAGGCTCACTTTTCGAATTTTCACTCTGACTTCTTCCCCTTCTCGCTTAGGACAGAAAGGCACAAGGACTTTTAAATAATTGAAGGTCAAAACTTCCGTTGTGCCGTTTTCTTTCTTGATGACAATGCCATCCAACTCTTTGTCCAAGAACTGGAGGCGAAAATCAAGATTTTTGTGTTGGGAAATCTTTCTCAAAAGCGAGGCTCTTTTCTTTTTAACTTTTTCATCAATCTGGGGCCAGGAAGAGGCGACAGTACCCGGTCGAGGAGAATAGGGAAACACATGAAAATAAGTCAACGTTGATTGCTGCAAAAATTGGAAAGTTTTATCAAAATCCCTCTCTGATTCTCCGGGAAAGCCGACAATAATATCTGTCCCTATAGAAGCCTGCGGAGAATTCTTCCGCAAAAAGGCCAATATTCTTTTGTAGTCGGCGACTTTTATCCTCCTTCCCATACGTCTTAGAATATCATCCGAACCATGCTGAAATGAAAGATGAAAATGAGGGCAGATCTTCCTGCTGGAAGTCATATGATTAAGCAAAGGGACAGTTAAGAATCTAGGGTCGAGGGAACTAAGTCTGATATTTCGTAGCTCTTTTAATTTTTCCATTTCCTGGAGCAAGCCAAGAAAACTGGCTTTGGGCTTTAGATCATGGCCATAGGAACAGCTGTGAATGCCCGTCACCACCACCTCCTTGAATCCTTGGCTTATGAATTTTTTTGCTTGAGAAAGGATTTTATCTTGGGGAAAGCTAACACTTTTTCCCCTGACTTGAGGGATAATGCAAAAAGTGCACCGAAAATTACAGCCATCTTGAATTTTTAAAAGCGCCCTGGACCGGAAAGGCACAATCTGAGGAAGAATCTCTTCCTGAGGGCTCATCATAGAAAGAACCTTGGCGGTTAAATCATTCTTATCCCCATTCCGGAACAAACGCCAAGTTTGAGGCATGGCCTTCAATTCATCATAAGCTCCTTCAACCAAACATCCAGTCACAATGATTTTTGCTTTTGGGTTTGAGCGGGAAACTCTTTTGATGAACTTCTTTACATCCCTTTCTGAGCGGTGAGTCAAAGTGCAGGAATTAATCAAAACAAAATCACTCTGGTTGAAATCTTTTTTTAGCCTAATCCCTTTTTCCTGAAATTCATCAGCCCAGAGTAAGGCTTCAGCTTGATTGACCCGGCAGCCAAAATTATGAATTGAAAGAGAAATCATAGATTTTCTTGAATTTTCTTTGATTTGCTCTCGACTTGGGATGCTATTTTTCTTCTGTATTCTCTCATCTTCTCGGCTAAAGAAGGCTCCCCTAAGCTCAGTATTTGAATAGCTAAGAGTGCGGCGTTTGCAGCGCCTGATTTTCCTAATCCCATAGTCGCTACCGGGACTCCTTTTGGCATCTGGACAGTCGAAAGCAGAGCATCAAGTCCGCTTAGGCTGGAGGATTCTAGAGGGACTCCGATGACAGGAAGAACTGTATGGGAAGCAACGAAACCCGCTAAATGAGCCGCTTTGCCAGCCATAGCGATAACGACTTTAGCCCCTTTCTTTTCTGCGTCACTGATGAGCTTGAGTGTTCTCTCTGGAGAGCGATGAGCGGAAGTGACCTCCAAGCTGAAAGTCACTTTGAATTTTTTGAGAATTTCAAGGGCTCCTTTTATGACCTCATAATCAGAATCACTTCCGATAAATATGGCTATATCCATCATTCCTCCATCTTTTGAGCGCCAATATCCCGGCGAAAATGCTTGTCTTCAAACTCAATCTCTGAGATTGCCTGGTATATCTTTTCCATTGTTTCAGAAAGATTACTTTCTGAAGCACAAACTCCAAGCACTCTCCCTCCGCTGGTGTAAAACTTATCATACTCACATTTTGTGCCGGCATGGAAGACAGTTACGCCTGTTATCCTGGACTCTTGATCCAATCCTTTTATCAATTTTCCTTTCTCGTATTTCCCTGGATAACCTCCCGAGGCCAAGACTACACAGGCAGAAGGTTTTGTGCTCCACTGAATCGGCTTTCCCAGGACATCTCCTTCAAGCGCAGCCAGAAGAGTTTCTACCAGATCGCTCTTCATCCTCAGCACTTGGGGCTGAGTTTCTGGATCACCAAAGCGGCAGTTGTATTCCAGCACTTTAGGACCCTCCTCGGTTAACATCAATCCGAGATACAGAACGCCTGTGTATTTTCTTCCTTCCTCAAGCATTCTGGTCACGGTGGGAAAAACAAGTCTATCCACAATATCAGCAAATAATTTCTGATCAATAAAGGGCGATGGAGAAATGGCTCCCATTCCACCTGTGTTGGGTCCTTTGTCTCCGTCGTACACGGGCTTATGGTCCATGGTCGTAACGAAGGGCATAATTTTCACTCCATCTGTAATCACAATGAAGGAAGCCTCCTTTCCGGTCAAATATTCTTCAACAAGAATCCTATTCCCCGCATCTCCGAATTCCTTTTCGACCATCATTAAATTCACAGTTTCTTCTGCTTTTTCTTGGTCCATGCAAATAATAGCTCCTTTGCCCGCAGCGAGACCATCTGCTTTGATCACCAAGGGAAAGGAAAACTCATCGGAACTCAAGATTTTTTTTGCCTCATCTGCTGATTCGGCAACCAAAGCTTTGGGCGTTGGAATTTTGTGGCGCTCCATGAATTGTTTTGCAAAAATCTTGCTTCCTTCCAGTTCAGCTGCTTTTTTATTTGGACCGAAAATTTTTAATTCTCTCTTCTCGAATTCATCAACAATACCCAGACAGAGAGGAAGCTCTGGACCAACCACTGTCAAATCTATTTTCTCTTTTGAAGCAAAATCGGCCAGCCCTTTGATATCAGAAGCCTCGACATCGACATTCTCAGCAATCCTCGTGGTCCCCCCATTCCCAGGAGCACAATAAAGCTTTTCGACCAGAGAACTCTGGCCGATTTTCCAACAGAGAGCATGCTCTCGCCCACCAGAACCGATAACTAAAATCTTCATTCTTAGATCCTTATTTAAAAATATCAACAATGGGGTCTGGCTTTCAAAAATTTTAAAGCCTGACCCCAATGATTTATAGATTTTTCTGCAGGTTTTCTATAAACAAATCAGCAAAATCAGAATAGGGGAAAATACTTTTTATGATTCTCGATACGAGAGGAAGAGCTTCCTGAGGAGATAGACAGAATTTCATCTCCAGAAAATTTTGCCGGAAATTTTTCACTTCCTCCTTAACATTTTTGTTATTGATGACAACTTCGGCAATGAAACCGGAAAGAACTTCAAAATCTTTCTCTCCCATTCCGAAGCGAGTCATTTCCTGGACACCCATCCGGATACCACTCGATTCAAGGAAAGTCTCATCATCTGGAAGGGCTTGATAATTGGTTATGATGTTATTCTCTTCCAGCCGCCGAGCGATCTCCTGTCCTAACCCATAACTCCTGACTCTTATGAGAACCTGATGGGTCTCGGTAAAACCATCTTTTTCATCTCCTTCAACAGTTATTCCTTTATCTTGAAGGGCTCGGGCAAAAGCTTTGGCGTTACGCCGAACCTTATTCTGGTATTCCTCCTTGAACTCGTTCATTTCATAGGCAGCCATAAGTAGAGCCAGTAGAGTTCCTAAATGATGATTGCTGGTGGAACCAGGAAAAGCCCGACTTTTGATATCCAACCACAAAGGACGATACTCAGAACCCTTGGGAAAATTGCCAGCAACGACCCCTCTTTGGGGACCAAAAAAAGTCTTGTGAGTGCTTCCGGAAATCACATCCGCTCCTTCTTCGATGGGGACTTGGAAAGCTCCGTATAAACCTAAAACATGAGCCATGTCATACATGATAACTGGTCGAAGTTTCCAGTCCTTAACGAAATCAAAAGTGAACTTTATGGGCTCTTGATAGATAAACATGCTCTTTCCAAAAATCACGAGCTCTGGTTTATACTGATCCAGCATTTTCGCAAGTTCGTCAAGGTCAGGTTTATAAGGATTTTCTTTGAGAACTGGAAAATTTATCGCATTCTCCTTTCCTGTCTCCGGATTTTCTTCCACAAAATTGAAGAGAGCTCCCATAGGCTGAGAGCTGAGATGCCCTCCTTTGGTTAAGGCATTATTCATGACACATCTTATTCTACGAAAAGGCTGCCCTTGGGGGCGGTTTCGATTCAAGAACCGCACCAGACCTTTGAACACAACCTCATTGGCCATCTGCCCGCTTATGGGTCTTAATTCCACTTCTGAACAGCCAAAAAATTGAGCCAGCTCCTTTCGCGTCTCTATTTCAACTTCCTTGATAAAATCTGTACCTTGATAAAAATAGATTTCTTCTCCTTTCATAGCCCTATGCTCAGCATAGCGACCCGAAGGATCGGATATCTCGCACATCTTCACCAGGATAGATGGTGTTGTTTCAGACGGAATAAGGTTAAAAGATTCTCTTTGCCTCCAAGTATTGTTCTGTTTAATCTTTTCAGTTAATGAAGACACTTTTTCATAAAATGAAGACATTGTTCTTATTCCTCCTCGAATTTTTTAAAATTTCTCTCTTCTATCTGAAGAATCTTATTGATTCTTCTTCGGTGGCGCCCCTCCTCAAACTCTGTTTCAAGCCAGATTTTTACAATTTCAATCGCTTCATCGAGAGGAATGATTCTTCCTCCCAAGGTCAGGCAATTTGAATCATTATGTTTGCGACTCATTTCAGCCCCGTATCCTTCGTAGCAAGGGGTAGCCCTTACCCTCTTAAATTTATTGGCCACTATAGCCATTCCCAAACCTGTTGCGCAGAAAAGAATTGCCCGTGCATATTCTCCTGAGGAAACTTTTTGAGCAGCTTTCTCACCAAAATCCACATAATCGACTTTCTCATCAGAGCTGCAGCCAAAATCATGGAAGTCGATTCCCTCCTCCGCAAGATACTTTATGACACCCTGCTTAAGCTCATACCCGGCATGATCAGAGCCTAAAGCGATCTTCATTTCCCCTCCTTCCCAGATAAGCTAAAAAACACCTCAATAGTTTTCTAAAACTATCAATTCATATTGATTGATTTTGAATCATCATTATAACAATATTTCCAGAAGCAATAAAAGAGAAAGGTCGCTTAAAAAAATTTATCTACAAAGAAAAACAAATGAAGGAGAAAAAACTTAATGAAGGTCGAGATGAGTTATTCAATGAGTTGGGCGGCTTGAGGCAAAACTTCTATAGCTTTCATGACCACAGGATCCGTCTTTAGATAAACCTTTCTTCCAGCTTCTATTCCCCAGAGGAATGAAAATATTTCCCTTTTCAATTCTCTTTTTATTTCTTCTTCTGCCTGAGAAAATTCTTCTGGATCAAACTTAATCTTGTTCTTTTTGAGATAATTTTTAAAATCTCCCACCACTTCAGCATCAACAATGAAGTCCTTCTGGATAACTACGTTGCCTTCCTGAATATCAGGGGCTTCTTTATCTTTTCCAACAAAAATAAATTCTTTGGAAAGAGGAGTCTTATGCTCGGCCAGCTTTTTGGCATAGGAGAAAAACACTCCTTTTAACATGAGAGAGGCGGTGAATCGGGAGAGAGAGACCTTTATCTCAAAATCAGGAGATATTCCTCCTTGGCCCAGAACCTTCCGTCCTCCTGATGTGTATCTGACTTCCCTTTCTTCCTCAGGGATTTCCTCATCCAACAGGTAAAACATGGCTTCAAAGTGAGTGTAGTCTCTTTGAACAGACCTTCCGCTGGGTGTTAGATATTTTCCTGTGGTCAGAGCAACCGCTGTGTTGGATTTTAGAGGAAACACAGTTTGAACCAGTCCTTTTCCCCAGGAATTCTCTCCAACAATCAATCCTCTGTCGTTATCTTTAATCGCTCCGGCTAAAATCTCTGAGGCACTGGCACTTCCTCGATTGATCAGAATAACCAGGGGAAGATCTTCGTACTGATTTTTACGCTGAGCTCTGAATTCGCTGTCATAATCTTTTCTTCTCCCTTTAACGGAAACAATAAGGGTCCCTTTGGGTAGAAATTCATCAGAAACTTCAATAGCTTGGACGAGAGGACCTCCGCTGTTAATTCTTATATCAAGAATAAGCTTGGTCATCCCCTGCTTGGTCAAAAACTTCATCTTCTCTCTGAATTCATCGGCTGTAGTCTCGGCGAAATTGCGGATAAAAATGTAGCCGATCTCCTCCTCAAGCATAAAAGCATAAGGCACACTGTGGAGAGGAACTTCGTCCCTGATTACCGTTAATTCCAATGGCTTTTCTAAACCTTCGCGGACAATAGTTATATTGACTTTGCTCCCTTTAGGTCCTCTTAATTTTTGGACTGCATCCAGGCTTGTCAGAGGTTTTGTACTTTCACCATTGATATGGGAAATGACATCGCCAGCCTGAATTCCCAATTTATAGGCTGGAGTTCCTTCTATAGGAGAAATGACAACTAAACGGTCTTCCTGTTTCTGAATCTGAATGCCGAGCCCGTAAAATTTCCCCTTATACTCTTCTCTCATACGAGCGAGATTGTTCGGTTCGAGAAAATGAGAATGAGGATCTAAAGTCTGAAGTAATCCTTTTATAGAAGAGAAGGCAAGCTCCTGGTGGTCTATCTTGTCAAAATAATTATCCTCTATGACGGAAACAATTTTGGATACCTTCTTAAAATACAGGTTCCAAACATCCTCATCCCTGGCAGGGAGAAGAATGAGAAAAAGGATTAAAAGAAGGAAAAAGAATATCTTTCTCTTCATGGCCTTGAAATAAGAATATTAGCAGAGGGCTAGAGTATTGTAAAGTCATTATTGATTTATAGAAACATTTCATCTTCAGTAATGGCAGGTAAGAATCTTTGGGGATATCTTCGCTCCCAAAAGATTTTTAACGCCATTCAAATTCCGCTCTTCTCGGCGGCTCCGTAACTCGCTCCCAAAGGAGCTCAGACATACTCACCGGTCGATTCCATCGACTTCCCTCAAAGACCGAAATTCGAAGGCTAAATCTTTTAAGGTCGCTTTATCAATCCCCAAAGATTCTTTATATAGGCTCCAGACAGCCTAAACCATCATGGAGTTGGAGATGTTTTCTTGACTTATTCAGAACGAATGGCTATATTTCCAATATCATTCTGCTTGGAAAGGTCCTATGTTCGGAAATATTGGCTTCCCGGAGATATTGGTCATTCTGGCCATTGCCCTCCTCATCTTCGGTCCCAAAAAACTGCCCGAGATAGGCAAATCTATCGGAAGAGCTCTCCGGGAATTCCGGAAGACTTCTGATGATATTAAAGAAAAAATCGAAGAAGAAATTCAAGCTGATGAATTCCGAGACATAAAAGAAGAGATTGAAAAGGATATAGAAGATAATGAGGAAGGCAAGAAGATCTCCTGACTCTATGACCTTCCTTGAACACCTCGAAGACCTCAGAAAAAGAATCTTTTATTCTTTCATTGCTCTTGTCATTGTTGTCATTCCCTGTTGGCTCGTCAGTAAAAAGATCTTTAAGATTTTGGCTATCCCCGTAACAAAATTTCTTCCTGAGGGAGAAAAATTGGCCTTCACCACTCTAACGGCTCCCTTCATGCTCTATATTAAAGTATCTTTCCTGGCGGCCATATTCCTTGTTTCTCCCTTCATCTTCCTTCAGCTCTGGTATTTTATAGCTCCCGGTCTTTACCAGAAGGAAAAAAAATATGTCATTCCTTTTGTCATCTTCACCACTGTATTTTTCGCCCTTGGGGCACTCTTTGGCTACTTTATCGCTTTCCCCTTCGCCTGCAGTTTCTTCCTCAAGATGGGGGCTGATTTCCAGCCCGTTATCACTGTCGACAAATATTTCAGCCTCGCCCTCAGGGTAATCCTGGGGATTGCCTTGGTCTTTGAATTGCCTACCCTGGTGTTTTTCCTCTCCAGAATGGGAATTATCACTCCCAGATGGATGACGAAAAATTTTAAATATGCTGTCCTGGTGGTCTTCATCGTTGCGGCCATCATCACACCCAGTCCGGACATGGTGAATCAAAGCATTATTGCTGTTCCCATGCTTGCCCTTTACGGCCTGGGCATCCTCATCGCCATCATCTTTGGAAAGAAGAAAAAAAAGAAGGAAGAGAATTCCGAGGAAGACTTAGCCGGATAGAATGAGCAGCAAAAAGAAAATCCTGATCCGCAAATGCCTCCAATACGAGCCTCAGACTATAGAAAAAATAATCAGAGAAGGTCTGGAAGAATTTGGTCTTATCCCACAAATTCAAGGGCAAATTACCATAAAGCCTAATGTGGTCGTGGCCCATTCTAAGGTTGCTCCCTCAGCTTTCACTCGCCCGGAGTTCCTCGACGGACTCCTAAAAGCCCTTGAGAAAGAGAAAAAAGGGAACTCCAAAATCGTCATCGCCGAAAAATGCGGGGTGGGAATCCCAACTTCCAGAATGTTCAGGAGGGCGGGGTATTATAAACTGAAAAAAAATCACCAGCTGAAAGTTCTTCCTGCAGAAGAGGCAAGAAAGAAGACGATTACGCTTCGAAAAGGAAAAATCCATGAAGAAATCACCACCGCCAGAGAAATCTTGGATAGAGATTTTCTCATCTACACACCTAAGCTGAAAAGCAATTGCCTAGCTCACGGCTTGACAGGGGCCATCAAACTCAACCTCGGCCTTCTTTTGGATAAAAAGAGAATGTGGAACCACAACTTCAACCTTGATGAAAAAATCGTCGACCTGCTAGAAGTTGGTTCTCCCGATTTTATCGCTACCGACGCCGTAGAAATCTCCATCGGAGGAAACCATATGACCCAACATGGCCGCCATTTAGGGATAATCATTATGGCCGATAATCCCCTCGCCCATGATGTCGTTTGCGCTCATATCTTTCATCTTGACCCAACAAGGATTCACCATCTCCGCTTAGCCCATAAGCGGGGGTACGGACCCCTCAGCCTCGAAGAAATAGAAATCAAAGGAGACATATCCCTTGAAGAAATCCAAACAAAAACAAAGGACTGGAAAACAGGATTTATGAGAGTGGATGAAGTTGACTGCAACATAAAGGTCATCAGCGGTGAGCCCTACTGCACCGGAGGATGTCACGGCGTCTTCCTGGACTGGCTTTACATGATCAAAGACAGAAAACCAAAACTCTGGAAAAATCTGCCTCCCTGGACAGTCGTCATAGGCAAATATAAAGGAGATGTCCGAGCAGAGAGACTCATGATCATCGGCAGTTGTTCTGAAATCCAGGGAAAGGTAAAAGCCCGAAAGAAAAGGAAGATTAGAGGTTGCCCCCCGAGGCATAAAGACCTTATCCTCTGGATGTTCTTGAAGACAGGTATCATCAACCCTCTATTCAGGCTAGATCTCATCATAGATGCTTATCCTTTTTTGTTTTTCTCCTGGTGCAAAAGATTCTTTAAAGGAAGATTTTAACATGGATAAAAGACTCCTCATCAACAACCATAGGATCGAAACCTCGGAGACAATCGAATCTATAAACCCGGCAACCCTAGAACCTCTGGGGGAAATCTGCCTGGCTTCTTCTGAGGAATGTTTAAGAGCAGTTGAAGCTGCCAAGTCAGCATTCCTGGGATGGAGAGATGTATCAATAAAGGAGAAAAAAAATATTTTCCGAAAGGCAAAAAAAATTCTCCTTCAAAGAAGCAAAGATGTGGCGCGCCTCATCACCGAAGAAAAAGGCTCTCCTCTTCCTGAGTCTTTTTCTGCTGAAGTTATGGGTATTCTTGAAGCCTTTGACTACTATATTCATACCCTGCATCGATCCTTAAAGCCTTTAAAAATGAAACATTATATGTCTCTCTTCTACCATAAAAGGGGCTCCTTCCACTTCCAACCTTTAGGCGTGACTCTCATCATTTCCCCCTGGAACTTTCCCTTCTTTCTTCCGGCCTGCGATGTCTTGAGTGCTCTGGCTGCTGGAAACACGATTATCCTCAGACCATCAACCTCTACTCCTCTTACAGGACTAATGGTGGGTGAGATTTTCATGGAGGCAGGACTTCCTCCTGGAGTTCTGAACGTCGTTAACTGCAAGACCTCCTTGGCAGAAGAGCTAATCTTAAACCCGGATGTCCGATCCATCATGTTTACGGGCAGTGTGGCGACGGGTAAAAGAATCATGGAGCTGGCCAGCCGAAATATAGGCAGCCTCGTCCTTGAGCTGGGAGGAAAAGACCCGATGATCGTTCTTAAAGATGCAGATTTAGAGAGAGCTTCCCGGGGAGCTGTCTGGGGGGCTTTCATGAATTGTGGACAAAGCTGCGGTTCAGTGGAAAGACTCTATGTTGACCAAGAAATTGCCGAGGAATTTTCCCAGAGAGTTCTGGATCACACTAAGAAAATAAAGGTCGGCAATCCTCTTGACCCTGGAGTCGATATGGGACCTTTAGCCAATTCCAGCCAACTTAGAACTGTGCAAGAACATATTCAGGACGCCAAGGAAAAAGGCGCGCAGATCTTATGGGGAGGAGAAAAAATCAATCCATTACCTGGTTATTTCCTTCAACCAACAGTGTTGACCAAGGTCAACCATTCTATGAAAATCATGCAGGAGGAGACCTTCGGTCCCACTCTCCCGATAATGACTTTTACTGACCCGGAGGAGGCGGTTTCTCTGGCTAATGATTCCATCTATGGATTGACTGCCTCGGTTTGGACAAAAAATAGAAAAATGGCTTCCTGGATAGCGAATAAGATTGAAACAGGAACAGTGACTGTTAATGACCACATGTCTTCAGCCATAGAGCCAGCGGCCTTATGGGGAGGAGTCAAGCAGAGCGGAATTGGCCGCGCTCATGGGCCTTTTGGACTGCAAGATTTGACGAACATAAAGTTTGTCAGTCTCGACTTCAGCAAAAAAAGAACTCTCATGTGGTGGTATCCCTATAATACTCCCTGGCAGAAACTCCTGGAAAAGTCTTTAGTCCTTTTTTACCACGACCGGTTGAAGGAAAAAGCGAAAGCCTCATTCTCTCTGCTTACCCATTTGTCAAGAATAAAAGAGGGAAGTCCTCTTTTGAATTTCCTAAAAAGTCTGCCCCGGTTTCTCAGAAAATGAAAAAACATGCCAGGCTTATCGGACTAACAGGAACAAACGGAGCCGGAAAGGGAGAGGTTGCCGCTTATTTTGTAAAAAAAGGATATGAGTATTTCTCCTTATCTGATTTAATCCGAGAAGAATTGATAAAAAGAGATGAAGAAGTTACAAGAAACAACCTCATCAAAATGGGAATTCAACTCCGAGAAAAATTCGGGGCTGACATTCTTGCTCGCCTGATTATGGAAAAAATCAGGGGAAAAGCTGTTATTGATAGCATCCGGAATCCTAAGGAAGTCGGATACTTAAAGAAGCAAAAGAATTTTATACTCCTCTCCATCGATGCACCGGTCGAGATAAGATATGAAAGGGTGAGAAAGCGAGGAAGAGAAGAGTCTGCCTCTAACCTGAGAGAATTCATCTGCAAGGAAGAAGAAGAAATGACAAGCTTGAGGAATGGACAACAATTGCGAAACTGCATGAGCCTGGCAGACATAACCCTTATCAATGATGGCATCTTAGAAGATCTATACCAAAAGCTGGAGGAGCTGTTATGAAACCAAAAAGAGTATCCAAGGATGAATATTATCTTGGAATTGCTAAGGAAGTCTCCCGGAGAAGCACCTGTTTTCGGCGCTCTATCGGAGCGATCATCATTCGCGATGACCAGATCATCTCCACAGGATACGTGGGAGCGCCCAGAAAAACCAAGAGCAGTTTTGAACACGGCTCCTGCCTCAGGGATAAGCTCAACATCCCTCATGGACACCGCTACGAACTGTGTCGAAGCGTTCATGCGGAACAGAATGCTATCATCAATGCTGCCAGAGCTGGAGTCAGTCTTTTGGGAGGTGACATTTACATCTACGGCAGCAACTACGAGAGTAAGGAAACAATAGATGCTTACCCCTGTTTTATATGTAAAAAAATGATTATCAATGCCGGGCTCAGGCGAGTGGTATGCTCCCTCTCCGAAGGCAAAATGAAGATTTTCTCAGTCAGCGATTGGGTCAAAGAATGGCAGGAAGGAGATATTATCGATGATACTCACCAGTATGGCTAAGGATAAAAAATGAATTCATTAAAAATCTCATTGCTCTTATCTCTTTTCCTTTCGAGTATCCTGGCATTCCCTTGGGCTCTTCATGTATCATCTCAAGAAGAAGCTCAGGCAACTCAACCCGAAGAAAACTTGCTTCAACTTTTGGGCATCAGCCCTTCTGCGGAATCCGTTGATTATGTTCGCAACAAAACCCAATTCCAGCTCCACACCTTACTCACCGAACAACGTCACCCAAAAACCTTGAACCTTAGCTACAGAATCCAGAAGGATTCGAAAGCAGGGCTGGAAATGCTTTTCTCTGTGGATGAGGATATCGAAGAGCGCCTCGAATCTCTGGATAAAGAAAAACTCAAGCAGATCGCTCAGGCTGTAGAGCAAGCTCTGCTCGAAAAAAAACAAATCTACGTCTACGGCTGTGGCGCGACGGGGCGCCTGGCCAAGCA
>Ga0209636_10003880_pt1 | contig 15278 bp, 13 predicted proteins | sample DeeMarSWOR152_54_FD_187464 | JGI IMG/M metagenome (GOLD analysis project Ga0209636, IMG submission 187464) | Marine sediment microbial communities from White Oak River estuary, North Carolina - WOR-1-52-54 (SPAdes) (version 2) | ecosystem: Environmental > Aquatic > Marine > Intertidal zone >...
CCTCCCCCGCCACTGTGAACGAGACACCTGACATGAACTCCATCACCCAGACCGACATCGCGCAGACAATCGGTAACAGGACCACCGTGACCAACCAGAGGTTCCCCATCGCCTCCTCTATCCGCTCGCGGAAGCGGTGTTCAACTCGGTGCAAAGTCGAGAGGAAATCCGCTGCCATCATGCACGCCTGTCCCGCCGCCGCTTCCGAGCTCCGCCGAATGCGCGTAATCACGTTTAGGAAGCTTTGGATGAGGGGGTTACGGGTTCGCTTGACCAACCCTCGCTCAAATAGCGCGCGGCGCACATCTATCGCGTGCTTCTCGGTGCTCTCGATGATTTCGTGGAGCTGATCCGCAACGGGCGACCCCGGCATCAACTCAGCGGTCTCGACCATCGCCTGACTCATCGGCTTCCCGTCGATTACGCGTGAGCCTATAGTGTTGAGCGCCGATCCCCAGTCGATCGCCTTAGTTCGCTCTTCCTCCCGAAGCTTCCTTCGCTGCCCAGCGTAGAGATATGCGTAAACAGCAACCGCCGCAGCCGTAGCCCAGATGAACCAAAACGCGTTCACCCCTTTGGCGAGCGCTCCCAACGCACCTGTCTGAATGCCCCCGAAATAGAGGAAACCTGGCCAAGCGAGGGCAAGGAAAACCAAGAGCGGTGGCAGCCAATAGGGAACCTCGCGCGCGAAGATTCTTACATTCCCTCGTGAGGGTAGACGGGGGTCATCCTCAGGTACCTCGGAAGGAGGTAGGGTCGTGGGCCTGAGCCTGCCCATATAGGTAGTGAAGGTGAAAAAGGAGGCCACGAGCAGGAGGGCTGCGAGCACGAAGAAGTGCAGCTGGACAAAATTTGTCCCTATCGCACCGAACAATGGAGAGAGGCCGATTATCCCGACGATCGCGAGCGAGCCGAATACCATGAACGCCATTGTAGGCATCACGAGCGCGTTCAAACGCTTGCTCAGCTGGGCCTCGCTGCTTTCAAGCACACGTTGTGGCGCCCGGCCAACATCGGAGGTGCGAGAAGCTTCCTCCAGCGCACCCGTAGAGCGGAGGATATCGAAAAGCGCCTGCCTCGTGCCCTCATCAATCTCGCCCCACCGATGAGCGATTATTGTAAGCATATGGCGGACGCTCTCATAGCGGTGGCGAGTATCGAGCTCGAGCAGCCCGCGCTGGAGGTCACCCGCGAGTTCGCCTTTGCTATCGTTAGCAGCCAGAATCGTTGCCCCGCGCAGATCGGGCTTGTGGTAGAGAGCGAAGCTTAACAGCATGACTGTGTGGATAGCTTCTCCTTGGGCCTCGCTTCGCCTTATTCCGGATAGGCTTGGTGGATAGATGTAGAAAACCATCTCCAAGGCGCATCCTAGCACCAAGCCAAGCACGGGGAGCCACCACATCGCGAGCATGTCCGAACCTGTCAGACCGATTAACAGCCACCCGAGAACGCTCATAATGGTGGGGATGCCTAACATGAGGAAGAACCCAGCCCAGTACTCGCTCGCTGAAATTCTGAGTTTAGCTTGCTTGAGTTCACGCTGGGTGCTGTTGGTTACTTTCATGTCGTGTGTGAGTCTACCAAAAATTCGATTCGCGAGCTTGCACAGGCGCTCGTAAAAAGACGGTGGACGTTTCTCGGCCCGTTTGAAGCGCTCAAGGATTTCCCGCACATCCTCGCTCACGGGTAGCCATTCCTCTACTTTTAAAGGGCTTTCAACCAACTCTGCCACCTAGTTAGAACGCGCTCGTACTCCGGAGCATTTTCTTTAACGAAGGAGAAGTAAGCGTCGTAGGCACGGCTTACGAATGGTAGCTCGAGGCAGCTCATGTCGCCAGTGCGTCTGGCCAAACCAAGCAAGTCAGATTTCATCTTAGCCTCTGCGAGAATGCCTGTGAGGAAGTCTCGCTCATCTACCGCTAATCGTCTGCACATCGTGGGCACAAGCTGGCTTCCGCCTTTTTCAGGTGGCAAGAAGTCTAATCGTTTTGCAACATCTAGAACATTGAGTTTCGAGAGGTCAAAGGAGTTCAAGCGCTCGAGAAGGCGTCTATCACCACGAAGGAAATTTCTTGGCACGAGCAAATCGCGCTTGCGGTCGTCGGTGAAAATTTCGGCATACTTCGGCGTGTCATCCCAATCTTTGAGTACCTCAGCCACCTCTATTATCCGCCTGATGGTGCCGGTGGGAGTGGAAAAGCGGGCGGTGCTGATGACAAGATCGACGTACTTGTAGGCTGCGTCATGTAATCCCATGATGCGGCACACCAGATCAAACATCTCGCGCTTCGAGCGGGCGTGAAAGCTGCTCACGATTGGTTGACTTCCCTGACGCGCTGCCGCCCCCAAAGCCGCTCTAACTGCCTCCATCGCCCGTACCTCCGTGATGAGCCAGTATGCCGCGCCTCCTCGAAGGAAGGCATCAATTTGGCGTTGGAGATGCTCGGCATCAGCAATTCGCACATTTTCGATTGAGTAACCGTGTGCAACGAGCTCCTCGAGATGGAGTTCCTCCGTATCCTGAAATGCTATGATGCGTTGGTGGGGGCCTATCTCGGGCACTAGCGTCTCGACTTCGCTGGTCTTCGCACTCCCCATCTCGCCTATGATAAAAGCTGAAGCGCCTCGCCGGACGAGGTTGCTCACGAGCGAGCTGGCGAGAGGTGTGAGCGTGCCCCGCTCGAGGAAGAGTGGTTGAGTCCAAGCTCGGCGGCGGCGCTTCCTAACCGATATCGCGATGCTTTTCGACCATATCGCGGGGTACCGACTCAAAAACAATCGCATTCCAAGCTCGGGAATTTCAATGTCCAGCTGCGGACGAACTTCATCGAATGATGTCGCGAGGCGGGAAGCGAGAGTTTCTCCAAATCCCAACAGAGCCGGCGTCGTCCAATGGATGCCAGTCTCGCACATATCCCAACGTTCGTGGACGACTCGAATCGGCTGAAGTTCGGGCGGTGCAGGGACGTAAATGTCGGTGAGTTTGTCATCGTAGCTGAGGGGTTCAAGCCACCGGTAGGTGAGCCAGCCAGACATCTGCTTGGCTAGTTCCCTAAGCTTACCAGAGGGAATCTTGGCATCTGAACGATCCCGAAGGATGTGTAGCAAAACATTGTACCAATCATCGAGGAACCCCGAGATTCGCGTTGGGAAGGCGAAACGGGCGTGTCCCGGCTGGGCCGTCGTCTCAAATTTATATGCATCATCCAGCAACTGTAGGTGCTCCGCGGGCATCTTGAACTCTGGAAGATCAAGCTGGTAAAAAGGCAGCGGACGATCAAGCTGTTCATAGATCCGAACGGTGCCTCGTCGCTCGGCTAACTCATAAGTTTCAAGCAGTTTTAACCTGTGCCTTGGCGGATGACAAATTCCCTCGACGAAAAACGGCATCACCCGCGCTGCAAAAACCTCGTCGTAATCCGTTTCGTCAGCTTTTTGGATGGCTGTAATGTCCGCCAGCCCTGTCCTTGCGCTCGCGAGGAGTTTTAGGAAATAACGCTCGGTGCATTTCGCGCATTCGCCTTTGAGTCCACTGTATTTTTTAGCCAATTCCTCAATCGGTGAAAAATCGTGCGGTGCCTCTAGAAGTTTTCCCCATTGCTCGGTCAATTCTTTGCATCGTTTATCCACGCAACTTTTGCACTTGCCTTTCTCGCTCACCCCATAGGATGCACGGTCGAAAATGAGCTGCTTAAGTACAGCTAGAGTTCTGGCGAGTTTTGAGAGCTCGCTCGAACAGTACACCCGTTTATAGGCCCGGCGAAGGGTAACTTGGTCCACCAAGTTTTGCGCACCGAGCTGCTCGAGCACACAGGCGCGACAACGCTTATCTTCGAGTGAACTTAGTCCTTCGCACCCATAACACTCGATTTCTGCAACCTGAAGTGGGCCGGAACGATAGGTCCGAAGCGCCATAATTCTCATCTGCTGTGGCGCTTTGGCTTAACAATCTTGCTGGCACAATTGGGTGGCTGAATATTTCCGAGTGATAGCTCAAGGGACGCAACGCGGCGCTCAAGATCGCCGAGTCGATGTCTGAGCTCGGCGATTAAATCAGCTACCATATCCTCAATCTTTCCTGTCACTAAATCACGCTCCTTAACGTAATCAAACGCTCGATTAATAAAGTTCGACCTCTACGATAATACCCTTTCCAAAACCTTCCACATTTTCAGGAACGAGAATGAACCCATCAGCGCGCGTCATCGAGCTCAGAATGCCTGAACCGGTGACTCGGATCGGTTCAGCCAAGAGTTTATCTGCCTCACTCCAGACTCGCACTCGTACCACGTCCACGCGTCCCAAGCTCGAGGCAACTTTGCGTGTCAGCTTGGTCCGAACCCTTAGGCATCCCCAATCCGGGGGCAGCCCCTGCATCACCCAAATCGCGGGCCTGACCAGCATGTCGAAAGCAACCAGCGAGGCAACTGGAAAACCAGCTAGACAGAATACCGGTTTACCCCGAACGATTCCAAATGCGGTTGGACCACCCGGACGTAAAGTAACACCATGGAAAAGCAGCTCCCCGAGCTCGGCAACCATATCGGGGGCGATATCATGCTCCCCCACCGAACTTCCACCAGAAATAAGGACAACATCATTTTTCAGTGCTTTTTGTAGTACGCGGCGCATCGCTTGTTGTTTGTCGGGGGTGATGTCGAGCGGGTTCGCCACGCCACCGCAGCTCGTAACTCCCGCGGATAAAGAGTATCTGTTAATGTCCGTAATTTGACCTGATTTTAGTCGCGTGCCTGGGCGCCTGAGTTCGGACCCGGTCGCGATAATTGCAACTTTCGGTCTCCGAAAAACCAGCACCTTAAGATGGCTGATTGATGAAAGCATGCCGATATCTTGGGGCCTGAGCTGCTGCCCGCGCCTCAGCACTACCTCGCCTGCGCGAACATCCTCCCCCCGAGCTGAAACATTCTTGCCGGGTGTGAGCGACGCCAGCACAGCGATGTGTTTTCCCTCTATTTTAGTGTGCTCGACCATTACGACTGCATCCGCACCCTGAGGCATCGGTGCCCCCGTCATCAGTTTGATCGCCTCGCCTTTTCGAACACGAGATTTGGTTGCAACCCCTATTTTCGCGGAACCGACTACACGGAGTTTTTTAGGTTTTGTTTCACTTGCCCCAAATGTATCAGCTGCGCGAACCGCGTAACCATCGACGGCCGAGCGATTGAAGGGGGGAATATCTGTTTTTGAAACGACATCCTCGGCCAGCACGCGCCCCAACGCTCGCTCGAACAACACCATCTCAGAATCCAGAGGTTTTACTCGCGAGAGTACGAGCTTCAAGGCATCCTTGAGCTTTGTGCGACTGGCGAAGCCCCGCATTCGAACTCGCATCTCACTCACGTGCGTGCTTGATGATGTGCCCCAATTCGGGAAGGATAAGTTTCATCGCGACTTCTGCTGCGTTCGGGGTTCCGGGTAAGCAAAAAACCGGTTTCCTCTCGATGAGGCCTGCAGTAGCTAAGGTCAAAAGCGCCGCCGTGCCGACCTTTTCATAACCGACGCGCCGCAGGATTTCACCGAATCCCGGCAATTCCTTTTCGAAGAGCGGGCTCAAAGTTTCGATTGTGACATCACGCCTTGCTATGCCAGTGCCGCCTGTCGTTATCACGGCATCGATTTTTTTATCCGTGGTGAACTTTTGAATCGCTTTTTTTATCTCATGGGCGTCATCTGGAACTATCAACCTGGTCGTCTCGTGCCCGACCTCGCGCGCGCTTTGTTCTATGAGTTTTCCAGAAACGTCTTCGTCGCGTCCTTCGCGCATCGCCGCTGCTCGAGTATCGCTCACGACAAGGACTGCTATCATCAGGTGTTTTGGCGCTCCCCTGCGGTGCTCGATTACGCTCAACCTTTCACCTTCTTTAACACGCGAATATCTTCAATCGAAGTCGTGGGGTATTGTCCGGCCTCGTCCTTTTCCAAGCTTTTCACCATGTCCCAAATTGTGAGCAGTGCACTCGTCACACCAACCAAGGCTTCCATCTCGACGCCGGTCTGCCCCGTGCTTTTGACCTCGACCTCGACGCGAACCCCCTCCTTCTCCAGCTTAAAAATTACATCAGTGCCTGTAATTGTAATTTGGTGGGTTAAGGGGATGAGTTCCGGGGTGCGCTTGACCGCCAAAATCGCAGCGGTCTGGGCCACTGCCAGCGCATCACCCTTGGACACCTCGTCCGCCTTGATCTTTTGGAGCGTTTCGGGTTTCAAGCGGATAAAACCGCTTGCTCTCGCCACTCGGGATACTGATGGCTTTGATCCGATGTCGACCATCTTGACCATCTGACCACGCTAAAGCATTACCCGACGAGCAATAAAAGTTTAGGTCCTTTTCTTGAGGCGCTTCCGCCAAAGTCACAGCCTAATCGACCCACAAGTCGCTCGATCGCGCAAGGATCAAAAGGGTGAAAAAAGTCGCCCAGGGGTTCGAGGCCCGCCTAGTAATGCATGGGAGTTAGGTGAGGCTCCTCGATCGAAGACCAAACATAGTTCTTGCCCAGTTTCATGCGCTTCGCGCGACCGGAGCTCTCTAGCTGGCGAAGCACGCGATTGATCTCCCGGACTTTCCAATCCAAGATATGCGCTAGGTCCGGAGCACGCAGGGCACCGTGGCGGCGGAGGATGTACTCGATTATCTCCAACCTTATGGTCGTCGGCCAGCTTTCTTCTTCCTCTTCCTCCTCGATGAATTCTGGAAATTCCTGCATAAATGCACCAATTTTTAATCTGGTGGCTGTGTTCAAAAGACTTGTGCTATGAGTAACAAATATTTTAAGCGCAAATCTGAGGTGATCGGGAAAAAAAGTGTCTGATACTAGCACAAACGCTTCCTAGGACATGTGCACAGCTCTAAAGCCACAAAATGTGAGACTAGAGATAGGGGCTCAAAAGAGGTATTCATAGGGATGTTTGAATGATAACCTAGATGGATTTGGCCCAGAAAAAAATATCGGAGAGAGCTAGAGAAAAGGGGTAGCTGCAAGGGAAGCTGCAAATGAGATTGTTAAGGAAAGAATAATGAAAACGATGAAAAAGGAAGTGATGTTATGAATATTGCAATATTTTTTTTGCTTCTTCAAACATTCTCTCAAAGTCACTCTTTTTGAGGGCATTCCCAATATCGATACCTGGGCACTTCTCCGAAAACTCGAACTTATAGCCGTTGCTGCCCTTTTTGAGCGAGAACGGGTAAAAGCGGCAGATGAGCGGCCTAATTTTGTAGATCCTACAAGCTTTTCCATAGAGGAAGACGCATTTTCCCCCTCTTTTTTTCATTCGGTAGCGGTAAGGCTGAACGCTCAACGAACGGGAGGCGAACGAGAGAGGTCTTGATCCCGTTGTTTTAGATATTCGCTTGACTTCGGATTCAAGCAACAAGATATTTCGCCCGCGGTGTGAGCCATCGCCGCAGCACTTGGCACATCGCTGGCATTCGAAATGCAGATTTTTGGGGTAACGTAGGTTCATTTGTTTGCCTGGTTATACATCGGCGTGATTATTTTAACATCTTTTCCTCGAACTCTTTCAGGTGCTGAATTTGTTGGCATCAACGAATAATCATATTTTCGTGGCTTAAGTGACTGTTCAAGCATACGGTTGTTACGTAATTTTTGTTAGTTTTAAAGCAGGATGGGCGGAGGAAACCGCTAGCCAGATAATCGGGATACTTAAACGCCCCTCGCCTGCAATTTCTCCGATTCCTTGAGCGTTTTGATGTCTATCCCGCGCATAGGTTGTGGTAGGTCCTTACTAGCTTCTAACAACGCTTGGGGGTCGTCATAGTGTCTTGTTGCTTCCACTATCGCACGCGCCATCTTGGGGGGATCACTAGACTTGAATATTCCTGAACCAACGAAAACACCGTCAACACCTAACTGCATGACCATCGCCGCATCACAACTGGTGGCAATCCCTCCAGCACAGAACCAAACAACTGGTAGGCGCTGCAGTTTCGCCGTTTCTTCCACGAGTTCAACAGGCACCCGATATTCCCGCGCTTTCGCTTCAAGCTCGTCATGCCCAAGTTCAGCTAGCTCCGATATCTGGCGCTTGGTGAGCCGGATGTGGCGGACGGCTTCGACTACATTACCGGTGCCAGCCTCGCCCTTTGTTCGGATCATTGCGGCCCCTTCGTCTATCCTCCTTAGTGCTTGGCCCAAATCGTAAGCGCCGCACACGAATGGGACCTTAAACTTGTGTTTGTCGACATGGAATTCCTCATCTGCGGGGGTCAGGACTTCCGATTCGTCCACCATATCTATCCCCAATGCTTCCAAAACTTGCGCCTCTGCGAAGTGGCCTATCCTGCACTTGGCCATAACCGGGATGGTAACGGTGTCCATTATTGTCTTGATCATCGCTGGGTCCGCCATACGAGCGACGCCACCGGTCGCTCGAATGTCGGCAGGGACCGCCTGCAAAGCCATTACCGCTATCGCTCCGGCATCCTCAGCTATGATGGCTTGCTCTGGATTCGTCACGTCCATGATTACGCCGCCCTTCCGCAGTTTGGCAAACTCGCGCTTTAGGCGCTCAGTGCCGAACGCGATGATTTTTTCTTCAGTTCTCTTTTGCACGCTTCCACCAACTCATCTTTAGTCGCTTCTGCATAAAAAAGAAAATGGTGGCGCTGTGTGGTACGCTAATGGTTGGCAAGCGAAGTGCGATGTCTGCGGCAGGGAAGCTGAGGACATCTCGGCCACGCTAAAGGTCTGTGCCCGATGCGTGCGCGAAAGGTTCGAGGATGCTAGGCCCTACATCGAGGCAGCGCATGTCAGCATTAGGAGGCGCTACGGTTTGCCAGCTCGAGCACCTAAAGATTCCAAAGGCGTGCGATGCGGTGCTTGTGGGAACGACTGCCGTATCCCAGAGGGCGAAAAAGGGTTTTGCGGCGTGGTCGAGAACATCGGCGGCAAGCTCGTTCGAAAGTTCGGTACGCCTGACCGAGGCTTGCTGACTTGGTACTACGACCCCCTCCCGACCAACTGCGTCCCCGCTGAATTTTGCGCGGGGTCCAGTGGAGCGGGATACCCGAAATGGTGTCGGACACCAAGGGGGGACATCGGCTATAACAACCTGTCAATTTTTATGGGAAGCTGCACCTACAGCTGCCTCTTCTGCCAAAACTTCAGCTTCCGAGAGCTCACCGTTGAGGGAAAGCCCGCCATGCCCGCTGTTGAGCTTGCCGAAAAAGCAAACAAGAGCGTGGGGTGTGCCTGCTACTTCGGGGGAGATCCGGCCAGCCAGATGCCATTCGTGATAGAATCGGCGCGATTGATGCACGAAGCCGCAAAACGAGAAAATCGCATCCTTCGCGTCTGTCTCGAGACAAACCTGAGCATGGAGCTACAGAGCTTGAAGCAGTTCGGTGAGCTCTCGATGAATAGCGGGGGCGGAATCAAGGCCGATCTGAAGTGCTGGTCCTCTGAGATTTTGTGTGCGTTATCCGGCATAGAACACCGCGCAGCATATGACAATTTTAAGTGGCTGGGCAGGCGCCATCACGAGCGTTCTGAGGTCCCATTCGCCAGAGCGAGCACGCTGTTGGTGCCGGGCTATGTGGACGAGGGGGAAATTCGGGCGCTCGCATCATTCATTGCCGACTTGGACCCGACCATCCCTTACTCCCTGCTAGCCTTCCACCCGCTCTATTACATGGATGACATGCCTTACACCAAGCGCAAGGATGCAGAGCGGTTTGTGAGGATATGCGAGGAGGAAGGACTTCAAAAGGTTAGGGTAGGCAATTCTTGGCTCCTCTGTTAAAGCTTTATGTGGTTTAAATCAATTCTTAGTCAGGTGCGTGCGTGGCGGTTCATATAGCTGAATGTGTGTTAGGAGTGTTCGCGTTCGATGACACGGGGCGAATGCTGGCATCGAAGCAGTTCCCCCGGGACGCTGTCGAGGTGGCCGGGCGGCTGGCGAGCGTTCAGATGGGCACTCCTACGGAAGAGCACCGCGAGCTCATCGCTGAACTAGTCAAGAAAGGTTCCCTTGAATTCACCCTAGAGTCTGAATTGCTTGTTTCACTATTGCGCAAGGAATTCCGACGCACCAAGTTCGAGGTGCAGCTACCGAATCGGGCAGGAGAACTCCTACGCACCAAGCCCAAGAAGATAGCTAAAGAGGTGGGTTTCGAGGAGTTAGACCAGCTCGTCCGGGAGGTAACCTTCATCCTCACGCGGCAAAAGCTTCGAGCGGAGGCCGCCGAGCGGGACAAGCTCGTCGTCCAAGCTATAGGTATGCTCGATGAGTTCGACAAGTTCACAAACATTCTCTCCGGCTTGATTCGCGAGTGGTACTCTGCCCACTTCCCCGAGCTAGACAGACTTGTCATTGAGCACCAAAAATACTTGAAACTTATCCTAGAATTGGGCCCGCGTGAGCGATTTACTCAAGCCACGGTGAAGGGCGTGATCGAATTATCAGATGAAGATGCCGCGCACATAGCCGAGGCTGCAATGAATTCCTTAGGCGCCCCATTCGACGAACTCGATATCAAAATACTGCAGGGTTGTGCACGAGAGGTGTTCGCCCTCTACGAGTTTCGGGAGCGAGTAGCCGAATATATCGATGGGTTGATGGCTCAGGTGGCGCCAAATATGCGGGCTGTCGTCGGGGGCTCGATTGGTGCACGGCTTATTTCACTAGCGGGTGGTTTGAAGAAACTTTCTCGTTCACCCGCGAGCACACTTCAGATACTTGGGGCAGAAAAAGCTCTCTTCAGGGCGCTCCGTGCCCGAGCGAGGCCCCCCAAGCACGGCGTGATCTATCAGTACCCTGAGGTTCGGGGGGCGCCCAAGTGGCAGCGGGGAAAGATAGCTCGTGCCCTCGCAGGAAAACTGTCCATAGCCGCGCGTGTCGACGCGATGTCGGGCAAGTTCGTGGGGGACAAGCTTGTCGCCGACTTAAAGGCGCGTATAGCCGATATCAAGGCGAAATACAAGGAGCCGAGGAAGTGAGATGCAAGTAACCGAACACAAACGCTTTGCTGGGGTCTACTGGGTCGAGCTCGAGGACGGGACGCGCAAGCTTGCCACCGTAAACCTAGCCCCGGGCACCCAAGTCTACGGCGAGCGGCTCCTCAAAATTCAAGGGATCGAGTACCGCCTCTGGAATCCCTATCGGAGCAAGCTCGCGGCTGCCATCTTGAAGGACATCAAGAAAGTCCCGATTGACCAAGGTAAATGTGTGCTCTACCTAGGGGCCGCCAGCGGGACGACCGCCTCACATGTCTCCGACCTAATCGGCTCAAGTGGCTTTGTCCACTGTATTGAAATTTCATCACGCCCACTCCGCGATTTGCTCATAGTCTGTAACCGGAGGCCCAACATGGTGCCTCTCTTGGCCGATGCTCGGCAGCTGGGAAATTATTGCGCACTCATCGAGAAAGTAGACGTGGTCTACCAAGATGTCGCCCAGCCTGACCAGACGGAAATTTTGTCAGCGAACGTGAAGGCATTTCTGCGGGAAGGGGGTTATGCGATGCTGGCGCTCAAGGCCCGGAGCATCGATATCACCAAGGAGCCGCGCGATATATTCAGGGACGAGATGGAAAAACTCGAGGAGGAGCTGGAAGTCGTCGACGCGAAGATTCTCGATCCCTACGAGAAGGACCATGCGATGCTCGTGCTACGCAAATGAAATCATATTGCTCCAATACCCTTTCTCATCAAAACATTTTTAGACAGGAAAGCATGTAATTCTTTCTCTCATCCCTCAGATATTGCGTTAGCTTAATCGGTCCCGCTCTCCTCAAACGTGACCAATCGCAGCCTAAGCGCGTTATCGAGTAGTCACCTCACAGCCGTCCTCGGTCACGATTACCGTATGCTCAGCCTGTGCCACCTTGCCCCCCGCCCGCTCGGCCAGTACGTGATATGGCCACAGTGCCCCAACACCCACCAGCTCTCGCAGGGTCAGCTCGAGCCTAAGCTTTGACATCTTTTTGGCGAGCCACCGCTCCGCAAACGGGAGGCCATCATAGGCTCGCTTAACCTCGTTGAGCAGTTGTTTTGCCATTCGAAGTCGCACTGGGCGGTCGTGTAGATAGCGGAAAATATAGACCTTCTTTTGATCTTCAACGTACCCAGCGCCGTCAGTCACAAAGGGCTCGAGGGCCACAACATCGCCAGCCTTCAGCTTCTGCCCTGTCTCTTCCTTGACGTTTGGTACCGTCAGGCCCGCGTGCAGGTTCCACCGCGCTAGGCCGTGACCTGTGAGGTTTCGGATGGGTTTGAAGCCAGCCGCAGTTGCGATTTCTTCGACAATTTTTCCTATCTCGCTTACATCGATTCCTGGCTTAATCGCACCAATCGAGGTCTCAAGAGCCCGTTCGACCGTCTGCACAAGCTCCTGTTTTTCGCCCGTCACAATGGTGAACGCGGTGTCCGCGATGTACCCATCGAGGTGGGCACCCATGTCGACCTTGACCATGTCTCCCTCCTTGATGCTCGTGTCGTCGTTTGCGGGCGGGCTGTAGTGGGCTGCGGTCTCGTTGACCGAAACGTTGCAGGGGAACGCTGGTTTACCCCCCTTCTGCACGATTGACTCCTCCACCATTTCGGCTATCTCGAGCAGCGTGACTCCGGGCTTCACGAGGGCACGTGCTTCCTCCCGCACCTCGGCCACGAGCTTTCCCGCCGTTCGGTATGCCTTGAGTTCCTCTTCAGTTAGCACCTAAATGCCCTCCGAGCAAAAGTTGTTTAATCCTGCATCCAAATTAAACTTGATGTCATGGGCAAGGGCACTTTCCTAACCGAGGCGCAGGCGCGGGTTCTCGAGCTCCGTGTGAAAGGATTGACTCAAGCTGAGATAGCTCGAATGCTGCGGACCTCCCGCGCTAATGTTTGCATCCTCGAGCGCAGGGCGAGGGATAACATCGCGCGGGCAGAGCGCACACTCAAGCTAGCCGCAAAGCTCCGTGCCCCAGTTGTGCTTAAAGTCAAGCGGGGTGACGATATTTTGGAAGTGCCCAAGAGATTGTTTAAAACGGCAGATGCTGCGAAGATTCGAGTCAAGCTCAGCACACTTGATGTAATATCCAAGATTCGTGAAGGGGCGGGGGATAAACTATACGGTCGGTCGGTAAATCAAAGTTTTGATGTGGTTTTGACCTCAGAGGGCGAATTGTTCATTACGTGAACTTCGCTAGCTTCACCTGCTTCTGCCGCTCGAAGCGCAAATCCTCCTCCTTGTATCCCAAAACCTCCATAATCCGCATCACCGCGGGGAGAACCTGGTGCCCCACATAGTAGTCAGGGTCGTACTCCCTACCCTTGAAGTCCTCTACAGGAATGGCGCGCTCGCTTATGCTCCCCGCACCCTTGGCTTCGATGTAGGCTATCACCATCCCGGGTTCTACCTCTCGCCCCAGCTCACGGAGTCTCTTCGCCGCGACCACATGGGGGCCTATTGAGCGGTAGCTCTCGATGGGCATCTTAAGCCGGGTGTAGATCACGAGATCGTCCAAGTTGGCACGACCCTCGAGCACGTCACGGGTAGTTTTGTGTATGAGTTCAGCTGCTTTTTTCGGCGAGCCATCTTTGAGGATAGCCCTGAGCACCTCTTCTTGGGTTTTCTTTGCAAGCGCTGCCCAATCACGACGGACGAACTCTAGGCCTTTAACTACCATTCTCCCCCCCTCGTCAATCATCGCGTAACGCTTTTTGGTGACGAACACGCCGCGGGGGTAAAAACCTTCGAACTCGAGCTCGATGATGCCTGGAAGGCTCTCGTTCACCTGCTTTAGAAATCGCATCGCATCCTCGCGGCTTTTACCGTTTAGTTTGCAGAAAAGCGAATCGGTATCTCCGTATATCACCTCAAGACCGAAATCCTTCGCCATCCCAATCGTCTGGCGGATATAGTGTCTTCCAAAGCTCGTAACGCTCTCGGCGCATTGTTTGAAGTACCAGCGTGCCCTCGGATAGCCCAACATACCGTAGAAACTGTTCGCGATGATCTTGAGCGCTGTTTGCTGCGCATCGAGCGAACGATATTCCCTGCTCTCCCGCTTGTGTTTTTTCAGCTCCTGCTTCAACCGTACGCGCTCTTGAATGAGTCGTTCGAGCGTTACCGGTATGAATCCTCTCCGCTTGGTACAAAAATAATAATCAAGCTCTGGAGCTTGTGTGGCCTTACTGGGTGTGCAGCACTTGCAGTTGAGAGTTGAGGGGTCAATGTTGTGCGATACTACTATACTCGGGTACAGGCTCCTGAAATCGAACACTACGATACCTTCGTGCAGGCCTTTTTCAGGTTCCATGACGTACGCGCCAACGTAGGTTTCCTCGAGTCGTTCCTCGTACTCCTCACCCACGGGCCTAACGGGCACGAGCTCGCCTAGTTTGTGCGCTTCACGGATGAGCAACCATTCCACGAGCTGCCCCGGAGTCATCCTGCTGACATCGAAAGGCGTTTGTCCAACGGTCCGCGTCAACTCGAAAAATAGCGGGAGCAACTCGAGTCCCAGCTCGAGCGTCGCCTCAGCATCCGACATCGAGTACTCAAGCAATTTTTTAGCAAGCTCCCCCCCATGCTCCCAAGCCTTGATTATCTCAGTAAATTCGAAATCAGGTTTTTCCTTCCCCAGCATATGGCGGTAAACGTCCTCTAGGGTGTAGTGGATGAGCCTTATCGTCCCTATCGTCGCGAGGAAGTTCACCATTGTGTAAACGTCGATGTGCACCCGTCCTCGAACCCGAGTGGCCGTCGCGAAACGCCGCTTGCGAGTTATCACTTCCGAGCCATCTCGCCCCAGTTTCAGCTTGATTTTTAGCTCCTTTGCCCGTTCGCGCAAGTAGGGAAAGTCGAAGAGATCGGTGTTGTACCCGAGCAGGATATCAATTTCCCGCTCCTCGACTAACTCGACGAAGCGCTTGAGCATTTCCCTCTCGTTCTCCACGACCTCAACGTAATCAAGTTTCACCTTGAGATCCCTCCAGGTGATGACTTTTTTGAAACCTCGGTTGTCGGCCAAACTCATCATGATAACCGGGTCCTTGTCCGGTCGGGGGGTTCCCGCGGGATTGTAAACCTCGATGTCGAAGCTCATCACATTCAACTTTTGCTCAGGCACATCGGCTGGTTTGGGTGGGCTCTCAAGCATCAGCATTTTGATGTTTTTTCCTTCTTCCACCTTGCCGCTCACGCTGACGCCCGACATAGGGGTAAGTCCTCGGTCGACTAGGTAGCGCCTCGCGGAGGGGATGTCAAACTCGTAGATATCTTTTACCCCCGGCAGCTCGCGTATCGCATGC
>Ga0209636_10003881_pt1 | contig 15278 bp, 13 predicted proteins | sample DeeMarSWOR152_54_FD_187464 | JGI IMG/M metagenome (GOLD analysis project Ga0209636, IMG submission 187464) | Marine sediment microbial communities from White Oak River estuary, North Carolina - WOR-1-52-54 (SPAdes) (version 2) | ecosystem: Environmental > Aquatic > Marine > Intertidal zone >...
CTATCACAGCATCAATGGCCTGACCTTGAATGTATTTCCCGACTTGGCTCTCCACTTTATGAAGAATGTTCAAAGAGAGCTCGAAGTATTTGTTCGGGACTTTAGATATTATCACTCTTTTGAAGCGCCTGGAATCCTTGATAAGGAAAAACGTGATGACCGGAACGATGATCATCGAGGCGAGGAAGGCTCCCACATTCTTGAAGAATTCTCCGAGGCTGTTCAGGAGATTCACCCCGATCTCGTTCAATCTTGCTGTCACGTTTCTTGCCAGCTCTGCATTATTGAAGTTCTTTTCGAAGAGTGCCTCTATTTTCATGCTGAACTCGGTTATGACATTGGATTGAAGTTTGGATGTCAGGGCCTCGACTGTGCGGATAATACCCGGAATGATCAGGCTGAACGAGAAGCCGACAAGTGCAAGGATGAGAATCATAACGATGAGAATGGCCCACCCGCGTTTAAGTCCCTTGCTTTCCAAAAAGTCAACCACCGGGCTGAGAAGCACGGACAGCAGCCAGGCGATGACGAACATGATCAGGATATCTTTGACAAACGGGAAGAGAATAACGATAAAAGCTATAACCAGAACAATAAGGAAAAAGCGCCAGAATATTCTGAGTATATGAGAGTAAAGTTGGTATGTGTATTTATCCATGGTGTTGTGCGACCTTCTTCTCCTTGGTGTTCATCAGCATTTCGTCAGTGCGTCGCAGTCTTTCACCGATAGTCTTTGCGAGAGCAAACAGGACTTTTATTCCCAGCTTGGGTTTTCTGTTGAGGAGGTCAAGGAAATCCGGGCGAAAGAATCCGATAATATCGCAGTCTTCGGTAGCAATCGCCGAAGCAGAGCGCGGAGATTCGTCCAACAGAGCCAAGTCGCCGAAAAAGGAGCCGTCTTTGAGTTTGGCTAAGATTCGATTTCCCCCCTTTTTTTTCTCTTCAATTATTTCAACAGAACCCTTAACGATTATATACATACCGAGGCCAGGATCACCCATTCGGATGATGGGCTCATTCTTTTTGTAAACACGCCTGTGCATGATTTTTTCGATTTCGGCAATTTCTTTGTGTTTAAGGTCTGAAAATATTGGAATGTCCTTGAGAAGAGTAAAGATATCATCATCTTTCTTTTTTTTCCTGAAAATGCCATTTCCCCAGATCGGATTATCCATGGTTCCTCTCTTTTTTTCATTTACATTATCATATGTATGTTGATTATCCAATTATTTTTTATGTCCAAAAAAAGGGGACAGGCCCCTTTTTTAGAGAAGACGACAGTCCCTATCTTCTTTAACAAAAGGACTGAAAAGGACAGTCGCCAAAAAAGGGGCCTGTCCCCTTTTTTTCATTTTTTTCACTGTGGACAACGCAAAGTCCATTCTGCTATATTCATACTGAGTCATAACACCATAATTTTTAAGGGAAAAAAAGTCATGTCAATCATAAATATCGTCGGCAGTGACGGACGGATATCCAATTTTCTGATCAATAAAGATGAAATAACGATCGGGCGCAGTGAGGAAAACGACCTTGTCCTGTCGGATGGCTCAGTTTCTCGTCACCATGCGAAGATTGTCAAGGATCAGAAGAACTTTATCATAAGCGATTTGGGAAGTTTTAACGGGACAAGGCTGAACGGGAAATCAATTCAGAGCGCTCCCTTGAAAAATGAAGATGAAATAAGGATTGGAGTGGTCAAGCTTAATTTTTTGTCTGAAAAGGCAGCGCCGTCCCCTTTGGACTCAGTTATCTTGACCACGGACAAAGAACAAGAAAAAGGACAGCAGCAGGTGGTGGAAAAGAGCGCTGAAGAAATTCCTCAAGAAGATTCTCAGGAGCTGCTCATAGCCACAGATACAGATAAGAGCCTCATTGAGAGCAGCCTTATCTTTTCTAAGAAAGAAGCGAAAGAAAAAGCAGAAGTTCCGGAAGAGATCACTTCGCTCGAAAGAATGAATAAGGTACTTTTCGTCCTTTTTGAAATCAGCAGGCACCTTCACGCCATTCATGATTTCAACGAGCTTCTCACAAAAATTATGGACAATATCTTTGTGGTCATAGATGCGGATTACGGATTCGTTATTCTGACAGGGGAAAAAAGAAAGAATGACCTTTCTCCAGTGGTTGTCAAGTACAAAGATGATAAAGTCAAAGGAAAGGGAGAGTTGAGAGCCAGCCGGACTATAATCGAAAGAGTCGTCAAAGACAAGGTGGCTGTTCTGACATCCAACGCAATGACCGATTCCCGGTTCGGCCAGGCGCAGAGCCTTATGATGCAGCAAATCCGGTCAGCCATGTGTGTGCCGCTCTGGAAGAAGGATAAAGTCATCGGCGTTATCCAGGTGGATAGTGTCAGGACTGATAACCAGTTCACCGAAGATGACCTTGAGCTCCTCAAAGCAATCGGCTGTCAAATGGCCATGGTCATCGAACAGGCCAGTTTGAACGAAAAGATCCGAGAGGAAGAGCGTATGCGAAACCGCCTGGAAAGGTTCCATTCTCCTCAGGTTATTGAGATGATTCTCAAAGAGAGCGAGGAAGAGCAAGAAAATATTATGGAGTCCAAAGACATCACAGCGACCATACTTTTTACCGATATTATCGGATTCACAAGCCTTTCAGAAGAAATGACTCCCCGGGAAATCAACCTGATGCTGAATCAATTCTTTTCCAGGATGACAGATATCATCTTCAAGTATGATGGAATGATCGATAAGTATATCGGAGATTGTCTCATGGCCGTGTTCGGCGCTCCGATGGAGAAGAAAAAAGACCCGGAGAGGGCCATTCAGGCAGCCCTGGAAATGAGGAAAGAATTGAAGAAGATGATGGAGAGTGAAGGTGTGGAGAAAAAATTTAGCGTCCGCATCGGGATAAACACCGGTAAAGTCGTAGCCGGGAACATAGGTTCTCCCACCCGTTTGGAATACACGGTCATCGGAGACCCGGTGAACATCGCATCGAGATTAGAATCTATCGCCTCGCCCAATCAAATTCTCATCGGTGATGAGACCTACAAGCGTGTTAAAGGAAAATTCAAGATCAAAAAAGTCGGACCCAAAAAAGTCAAGGGGAAGAGTGTAGAAATCATGGTCTATGAAGTTCTTTAAAACAAGATGGGGACGTTCCCCAAGGTACCACCTTATAGCTCTTTTATCTGATAATGATAAAAATAAATAACTTGGCTCTCTTCCATTTACTGTGTGTAAATAATCAGATGGCATTCAGGGATGTCCTTGCTCCAGTCAGATTTTTCACACCATTCCCTCGTCAACCTTCTCGGCCCTGCGGAACTCCGCGTGTTCATCAAATCTCACGCCCGGAAATCCCCCGCTCATACTTATCGCCACCCGATGTATTATGTCGTGCTCACACAGTCCTCGGGTCCGACTCCGTCGGATTCCCTCGAGGTTGGCTCGGGAAGGCTAAATCTTCCGATGTCGCTTCATCCATCCCTGAATACTCTTCTGAGTTATCTAATTTGAGTCTTGACCACACAAAATGGAAGAGAACCAATAACTTTAATACGTATTCGTTTTTCGGCGCGCCAAAGATTGGTCATTTTTTCTTAAGGTGTCCCTTTGGGGAACGTCCCCAATTGTTATTATGAAAAAGAAACTGAAGAAGATTTTCATCATAAGCGGGGGTACGCTTGCCTCTTTAGTGATTCTCCTGATTATTTCTGTTTTATTCATCTACTTCAACAAGTCATTCGTGAAACATTACCTGGAAAAATCAGTGGCTAAGAAAAGTGGAACTCAGATGACAATCGGAAAGCTTGACTATGGCCTCTTCCCTTTGCGCGTCCAGGCCGATTCGGTCAAAGTTTCTCAGGTGATTGGTGGAATGGAGGTGGATGTTTTTCTCAGTCGGTTGAACGTTAACGGATGGTTTGGCCGGTTACTCAGCCGGAAAAGACCCTTTCTTCAATCTGTCGATGTGGCCGATGCTGCCTTTCGTATCCATATTAAGGAAATAGAAAAAAGGACGATAGATTATCAATTGATCATGCGCCAAATCCAGGATGCCTTAGGCAATCTGGAAAAATTGAATTTGGAGGATTTTTCCATCCAGTATATCATGCCCACAAGCCGCTTTGATTTGGGAAGATGCAGTTTCTTCTTGTCTGATTCAGAAAAAGAAGGAGAATTTATCTATTCTCTGAGCAGTGAAAAAATCGGAATAGATAGTGCGTCCCAAAAGTTCTTTTTGGAAGGTGCAATTCAGTCATCAGGAAAGTTTTCGTTTCTGGAGCGACCATACTTCGAAGGAGAGGTGGTGCTCACTCCCTCGAAGTTTGATTTCAGGGATGAGTTACTCCAACTGTCAGAAGTCGTTGTCGGGATGAAGGGTGAATTCCCTCTGGATAAAAAGACCGTCTCTTTCCCGCAGCTGACAGTGAGTATTCCTTCCCTTATTGAGGCCTCCACTTCTCTAGTAATGGATATGAGCGAGGAATCCTCGCTCGTTTCTTCTGCGCAAATCCATATTAAGAATTTGAGTGACGCCTACACATTATTCGAGCCTTATTTGAAGCCCTATATTCCTCCCCTAATAGAATCTTTCGTAGTAAAGGGATCTGCGTACCTGGAAGGAGAATACCGATCCACGCACACTCCCTCAGAACAAAAGACAGACCTCAAGGGGATGATGAGAATCGAATCCACTCAAATCCTTTGCGCGACTTCTGTTTTCGATTTCGAAGGCTCGATTTCCGGAGAATTCAGGACGAGCGGTTCTCTTCCTGATATGCGGCTATCCGGGTTATTAAAGATCGTGGACGGAAGTTTGTCTCGAGATGATTTAAAAGTTCAGGATTTCTCCCTGGGGCTGTCACTCGATGTGACAAGTGCTTTGCTTCCTGACAGGCGGTTTTCCGGGTCATTGGATATGGAAGAGGGAAGTCTATCTCGTGGTGATTTAAACATCCAGGACTTCTCTCTGGGGCTTTCACTCGATGGGACGAGCTCTTCTCTGGAAGTCTCCCGGTTCAAAGGCAGCCTCCTGGACCTTTCTTATTCTACAGAGGACAGAAAGGTCGATTTGAAGACGGTCGGATTTGACGGCCAAGGCAGCATAGATATCACTGGCAGAAAAGTGAATTTAGCCCGGTTGGACATCCAGATTCCTCCTCTGACACCAGTTCAGATGAATGCGGTGCTTGACCTTCAGCCTCATGGCGAGAAATCGGTCCGTCTGAAAGGCTCAAAATTGGATTCATCGGAAATTTTGAACCTGTTTTCATCGTTTATCCCCGAGAGCGTGTTGAAATTGGAGCCAGTGGGTCATTTTGATCTCGATGTCCAGGCGAATCGGTCTCCGGAGACCGAGGAAGAATGGGATGTTTGGAGCACAATAAACCTATCAGGCGTAGGATTCCACAATGAGTCTTTCACATTCGCGAGCGAATCTCTTCATCAAAAGGCCGTTTTCAAAGGGAAGTACAACCCATTGAAGCAGCATATGGCATTTTCGGTTGATTTGGACCTTTCCAAAGGGGAATCACTCTGGAATGCATACTACGTGGACTGGAGCCAGAGCCCTTTCCAACTAAAAATGTCCGGCGTCTATCATATTCCTCTCAATAAGCTGGATGATTTATCCATGGAGACATCTCTTTTTTCTGAGGGAAAAATAAATGTTCAGGGATCGTTGAGCTTTCAAGAACATTCCTTAATTGATTTGAGTATTTCTGCCACTAAATTAAGCCTCGGTTCGTTGTATTCCTTCTTATCTCAGGGACAACCGATTGAAGAGTATGCTTTGGATTTCGGAGGCGATGCAGAAGCAATGGTGCGCATGAGGATGGAGAACGGCGGTCTTTCACTCGACGGACAGTTCTGGATCAAGGATGGTTCTGTAAAAAACGAGGATAAAAACCTTTTAATAGACGGAATACAGGCTGATATTCCTTTTTATTATGAAAACCCGGCCAAAGAAAGCAACGGGGAAAACTCCACCGTGAAGGACGGGTATTTCAGAGTCGATAAATTCGAGACTCCGACTCTTAACTTGGCGCCTTTCCAGCTTGATATACACGCTGGAAAAAACGGGTTCATGCTTGAGCCTTTGACGCTGGACGTATTCGACGGTAAGGCCATATTAGGGAAGTCTGTTTTTTCCATAGACCCTGAGCTCCCGAGTATCAGCGGTATACTCTCCTTTTCTTTGAGTGACTTGGACCTGTCAAAGCTTCCTGTGCAATCTGAGCAGTTTAACCTGAAAGGTGCGGTCCAGATGGATTTTCCTCGTGTCGAGTTGACTCCCGATGAGATTATCACTGAAGGAAAGGCTGAGCTTGAGATGTTTGACACGAGTATTTTGGTCGAGAATATACACTTCACCAAGCCCTTTACCAAAAATCGAACGATTTCTTGCGATGTGAAGTTCGAAGATTTGAATTTAGAGATGCTCACGGATTCTATTCCGTTTGGGAAGGTGACTGGCATTTTGAAAGGAGAGGTCAAAGACCTCGCCATCTCCTATGGTCAGCCGGAACGGTTCATATTATCTCTGGAATCGATCAAGAAAAAAAAAGTCCCCCAGAAATTCAGCGTGGGAGCGGTCAATGACCTGTCGATCATCAGTTCAGGGGAGGGATCTGCCGTGGCCTCGAATAAAGGCTTCACCCGGTTCATCTCTGAGTTCGGGTATGAAAAGATAGGAATTTATTGCTCGCTGAAGAATGACATGTTCACACTGAGAGGAACCATCAGGGAGAAAGGAGTGGAGTATCTTGTCAAGAGGTCTTGGCTTTTTGGAATCAGTGTGGTAAATAAAAAAACTCGGAATCGAATCCGGTTCAAGGATATGACGAGTCGATTGAAGAGGATCGGACAGTCCGAGGGAGCGACGACTAAAAAAAAGGATTTGTGATATAATTAAGTAACCTGAGTTATTCATAAAACATGCCGACACTGGATATTATGAATAATTCAGGATATGTGGATTATTCACGAGTCGAGGTTGCCGTAGACTCTGTTGCGAAGAGCGTAGCGAATGTGGCAATCTCATGCTTGTCGCGGAGAATGATGAGATCACCACGCTTTCTTCGATTGCTCGTGATGACGTGGTCGTCCACCGCGCTTGCGCTGTAACAAAGTAGATGCGGTGAGATCGGCTCGCCCATAGGGTAAAAGATGCCGACATATGATGATTAGTTATCGTTGAAAGTTTATATGCGTTGGAAGTCGGACGATTTTATGAATAATTCAGGATGACAAATTTATTTAAGTGAGGGCTAAAATGAGATCAAAATCTTTAAAAATCGTTTCTGCCAGTCTATTCCTGCTCTTCCTTCTCTCTTGCCTGACCATAAACATCTATTTCCCGGAAGCTGAAGTGCAAAAAGATGCTGAAGAGATTGTGGGAGAAATTAGAAAAAAAGCAGAGGAAAAGAAGAAGGACAAGGATTCTCTGATGATAGAAATGGAGCAGGCAATGAGCAGCGGGGGCGGGTCATTCTCGCCGGTATCACCTCTGTACGCTCAAGAAGCGACTGAAGTGACGACTCCAAAACTCCGGGCTCTTAAACAATCCATAATAGACAGATACGCGAAACTCAAACCGTTTAGAGACAAGGGGAACGTCGGTGAAGGAAACGATGGGTTCCTCAAAATCAGGGATGAATCCGGATTGAATTTGAAAGACAAGGCCATGCTCCGAAACCTGGTTAATGATGAGAATAACGACCGGAAGAATATGTATGCTGAATACGCGAGAGCTAAGGAAATTGATGCCAGTCAGATTCCCAGAATCCAGAAGATATTCGCTGCGCAATGGATTAAAGATGCAAATTCTGGATGGTGGATTCAAAAAGAAAGCGGAGAGTGGGCTAAAAAGCAGTAGTTTAATCATCACTACATTTTTTACAGGAAATCGTTTCTTGGTTATTTGAAGAAATAACCGGGCGGGTTTCCAGCCAAACAATCTTGCATGAATCAACAGGCCACATGAGCTATTCATGAAGTGAGGTCGAGTTTAGAGGAGATTAAGGAATGAAAAGAAAGAAGAGAAGACAGCTTAAAGAAGATGAATTTGTATCCATAGTCAATAAAATTTACCATTATATCCGAGACCACACAAAAGAGCTTGTGACTCTGTGTGTTCTGGCCTTTGTTCTTGTTCTAGTTTTTTTTGGAGTTAAATATATTTCCAGAGAGAGTCAAAAAAAGGAGAGCCAGAAGCTCACCCAGATCCTGGATCTCCAGGGTGATTTGAACAATACACCAGAGAATTTAGCCAAGCTTGAGGAGATAGCCGGAAGAGGAAAATTCACTCGATTGGGATACATCTATCTCTCATCATACTGGATAGAGAACGGAGATTTGGAAAAAGCGCAAATTTATCTGGAGAAGATACCGAAAAAGCCGAGGGATATCGTCTTCTACCAGGCCCAGGATCTGTTGGGTCAGATTCATCTCAGACGGAAGGATTATGATAAGGCCATCGAAATTTACAGGGCGATCGAGGAAGATGATCCTGAAAGCTATTCTCTGGATGTTGTGCTTTTTCACAGGGCTGAAGCTCATGAGGAAAAGGGAGAGACTGACGAAGCCTTGGCCCTGTACAGGAAAATCCAGCAGGAGTTCTCCCAAACGTATTATGGATTTGATGCATCTCAAAAGGTTAGTAAATTAGAATCAAAAAAATAATCTATTGTAAATTCAAAAAAAAAGGATATAATACTTTGTTACTTTAACGAGGAGGAAATAAATGGCTTTAAAGATAACCGAAGAATGCATTAATTGTGCGGCCTGTGAGCCTGAGTGTCCGAATGACGCCATCACCATGGGAGATGAAATTTACGAGATCGATCCTGAGAAGTGCACGGAGTGCGTTGGACATTTTGATGAGTCTCAGTGTGTCGCTGTCTGTCCTGTTGATGCCTGTGTTCCGGATCCCGAACATAAGGAGTCAAAGGAGGAATTAGAAGCCAAATTCAAAATGCTTACAGAAGAATAAATTCTTTCTTATTTGTGAAGTTTAACTTGAGATAGGAGTGATTTCGGTCACTCCTATTTTTTTATTCAATAGATGGAAGAAGAAAAAACAAATGGAGTAGAGGGAGAAGTCAGGAATCCCCCGTTTTCTCTAAAAAAGAACATCTGGATTAACATCGTCCTCTTCATCGTTACAGTGTTCTCCACGTTTTTTGTGGGGATATCTCTGAGCATCAATTATTTATACACTGATACTCTCTCTCAAGATACTCAAATTCCTGTGACGGTCGAGATGGTCATGGACCCACAGGTCATAACCTTGAGTTTAATTTATGTGGTTGTACTTCTCGGAATTTTATTGGGCCATGAATTCGGCCATTTTTTGACCTGCAGGTATTATAGGATAGATGCCACTCTTCCTTATTTTATCCCGGCGCCAACGCTGATCGGAACCCTGGGTGCCTTCATCAAAATCAAATCCCCCATAACCAGTAAAAAGCAGCTTTTCGATATCGGAGTTTCCGGGCCTTTAACAGGCTTTATCCTCGCCGTCCCGGCGTTGGCCTATGGCCTGTCTCTTTCAAAAGTTGTTCCTCCAAGTTTTCAAGAAGGGGAATTCGTTTTTGTTTTCGGTGAGCCCCTTATCCTCAAGCTTTTTGGAGCTCTGATATTTAAAGGTGTTCCTTCCGATTACAGTGTCTTCCTCCATCCTGTTGCGTTTGCAGGCTGGGTGGGGATACTTGTTACGTCATTTAACCTCTTTCCTGTTGGTCAGCTTGATGGAGGTCATGTGTCTTTCGCTCTCCTGGGGGAGAAGTCCCGCCAATTCGGGAAGTTTATTCTAGTCGTTTTCACAATCATGGGATTTCTTTTCTGGATAGGATGGTTCGTCTGGGCATTCCTCCTCACGTTTCTTGGGTTGAAACATCCCCGAATTATCGATGATGCGGTTCCATTGTCTCCACGGAGAAAATTCATGGGGTATCTAATGGTCTTGATATTCATACTTTCCTTTATTCCGGCTCCCATCAGGGGATATAATTTTTTCGATATTGTGAAGATATTTCGGTTCTAAGGCATCCAAGTCGCTTCCTCCATCCCCTCAATCGGATTCCTCCAATTTATCATAGGACTAGTTTTGACGACGAGCCAAATAAAAAAGGGTCAGGAGTTTTTAACAAATTCTGTGGAAAAATTGTGGAAAAACGCACATATTATTTGCCAAATTTTAGAATTCTCTTGCAAATATGACAATTTGCACAAAAATTGGTCATGCCTGTTAAATGATTGATAACAATATAGTTATGAAGGTGTTGAAAACAAAGAGATTACAGAGACAAAAAATCATCTCATTACAGTGATGAAGTGTGCGAGGATGAAGCAATCATTCGAATTTCCTGTTGAAGAGATGCCGTTGGCAGCGATTTTGCGTGATTGCGGTTCAAAAGAAGAATTCCTCAACCTTCTCGGCGGATAAGCGAAGGGCAGTGGGTGAAAAAACCGTATGCTCTGGCTTTTGGATTCAAAAACACGCGGGCTTTGCCCCAGCGAGTCAAAGCCTGCTCGGTTTCAGGCTTCGCTCTCCTCACCTCTTTGGTGAGGAACCATGCCCGCTCCGCCTTCAAACGGTTTTTTCCACCCAAAAGCCTTCGCAAAATAGAAGTACTGATTTCGCTGGGGCAAAAGTTGTGAGTTTTCGGAATCCACTGTCCTGAGCTTTTTCAAACAGTTCTCGGGCCCGACTCCGTCGGATTCCCTCGAAGGTAAACATCGTTGCGGAGAGACGATGTTTGGGGGATCCAAGGGGGTGTGCCCCCTTGGTCGCAGGACGCTTCATGGAGTCCGAGAAGGGGAGGCAGGGAGCCGTAAGCGGAGCGAGGCGAGCGTTGGAAGGGGGAAAGCGGAGCTGTTCCCCCTCCAAAGAGATTCGGTAAGGCTAAATATTCCAATATCGCTTCATCCATCCCTGAATACTCTTCCAAATTATCTAAGTAACGTCTAGCCCACACAAAATGGAAGAGAACTGATTTATTTTGGGCTCTAATCATTTTTTATCCTGTTGAGGGCATAGGCGATTTGTCCGATGGAGAGTGACTCATCGTTAGGAGAATATTTCATCGGCCGAAGGATAGTGAATCCTTTTTTCCTCAGAAGAGCTTTCGCTCTGTGCAGCAGCCTTTTATTCAAGAAAACGCCTCCGACAAAGACCACAGTATCGATGTTCTGTTCTTTCCTCGCTTTTTCTGCAACGGATGCGATAACTCGAGCGATCGTGTTGTGGAATTTTGATGAGATAGAAGAGACCTGGATGTTTTGTTCCAGATCCTTGACCACAGAGCGGATGGTCGTGGCAAAGGAGACCTGGAGAGGAGAAGAATGGTTTTGAACGGAAAAGCCGTAGCTTTGTTTTGTGTCTTCATCGGCAGCGGATTCCAACCTCATAGGGGCTTCAGCTTCAAATTCAACTTCTAACGGCGATAGCCCCGTGAGAAAAGACACAGCATCAAACAATCTGCCGCAGCTTGAAGTGAGAGGACTGTTAATATTCTGTTCGACCATGGTCATCACGCCTTGGATTTTATTTTTTCCGACTCTCCTCAGAGATTGGAGACCCGGGAATTTGGAGCGGTAGGCGTCCATGAGGTAGGATACAGCCATTCGCCAGGGTTGTTTGGCAGCCATGTCTCCTCCGGGAAGAGGGATATTTTTGAAATGCGCAAACCTCTCATAAGAGGAATAGTCAGCGATAAGGAATTCACCGCCCCAGGCCAATCCATCATCTCCGAAGCCATATCCGTCAAAGCTTACTCCCAGGACCTTCTTGTTGGGAGGGATTCTGTGTTCGAGGAGAGGAGCCAGGATGTGGGCGAAATGGTGCTGGACTTGAAGGATGGGAAGCCCGGATTTTTGAGCGTATCGAGTCGTGTGGAAGTCAGGATGAAGGTCTGTAACGATGATCTCAGGTTGGGCTTCAAAGAGATGAGTGAGGTGTTGGATTGTTTCCTCGAAGTATTTGAAATTCTGGTACTCATCCAGGTCACCCAGGAACTGGCTTGTGACTACATAACCGTTCTTATAGATAGAGATTGTATCCTTGAGCTCTCCACCGAGTGCCAGTATATGCTGGGGAGAAACGAGGTGCTCGTGAACGCTTTGAGGATAGGGCACGTATCCCCGTGCGCGCCTCACGAACAGGGGTTGTTCGTCCACAACTTTAATAACCGAGTCATCGGCTCTCATGTGGATCGGACGATTGTGTGAGAGGATGGCATCACAGAGGGTGTTGATCCCTTCTCCCTCATCTTTCATGATGGGGGCATCTTTTTTATTGGAGCTCGTGGCCACAATGAGGTCTAGATGTTCCAGAAGAAGATAGTGGAGAGGCGTGTAGGGAAGCATGAATCCCAGTTCATCAAGGTGCGGTGCGATTCCCTTGATCTCTTTCTTTTTTTTGAGTAGTACAATAGGTCGACGGGCCGAAAGGAGCAGCTCTCTCTCTGCAGGGGAGAGGAGAGCGTATTTTTCTATGGTTTCAAGATCCCGGGCCATCAGAGCTAGCGGTTTTGTTTTCCGTTCTTTGATTTTTCTTAATCGGTAGACAGACTCAGGGTTCAAAGCGTGACAGATAAGATGGAAGCCTCCGAGCCCTTTGACTGCAAGTATCTTTCCCTCTTTTATCAAGGAAGCGGCTTTCCTGAATCCCCCGCTTAATTTTTTTCCTGTTCTGGAATGGATGAGGCGGATTTGAGGACCGCAAACCGGACAGGCTACTGGTTGAGCATGATACCTTCTATCCATGGGATTGGTGTATTCTTTTCGGCAGTCTTTGCACATGGTGAAGCTTTGCATCGTTGTTTCCCTTCTGTCGTAAGGAAGAGATTTGACGATTGTATACCGCGGTCCACAGTCTGTGCAGTTGATGAAAGGATAATGGTGCCTCCGGTCTGAAGAATCCATCATTTCTTCTTGGCAGCTTTCACAGATGGAAATGTCAGGAGAGATGAAGACAAAGCTTTCTCCCTCCTTTGACTTTTGTATGGTGAAGTCTTTGAGATCGAGGAATGAGGCGTTCTCCAGAATGATCTCTTCAATCTGAGAAAGAGGAGGCTGTGTCTCCTGGAGAGCGTTCAGGAACTTCTTAAAATCTGTTTTCTCCTTGCTTTCGAGATGGATTTCCACCCCGAATCCGATATTTTTAACCCAGCCTGTGTACTGGAATTCATGGGCAAGGCGGTAGATGAAAGGTCTGAATCCGACTCCCTGGACGACTCCGGAAACCACTATCCGAATTGCATTTTTATTATCTGCGTTTGTGTTTTTTCTGATTTTCATTATTCAAAAATTTCTGAAGCTTTATTGATAGATGTCATTGCGAGCGAAGCGTGGCAATCTCATAATTTATTTGATAAATCTTTCCACGCTGGATTCTTATTCGAAATCAAATCAATTTTTCTTTGTCTTTTTCCTGACTTGATTTGCTTTTCTCTTTCAATGGCATCGCTGATGTCATCAAGAACTTCATAGTAGACTAATTTATTCACATTATATTTTTTTGTAAATCCTTCAATTAATTTTGATTTGTGCACGTAGACTCTTTTCACAAGATCGCTGGTCACGCCTGTGTAGAGAACGCTATCCAGTTTATTGGTCATAATGTAGACATAGTATTGTTTATTCATTTATTTATGAGATTGCCACGTCACTTCGCTCCTCGCAATGACAAACGTATACTATCTTATGAGATTGCCACGTCACTTCGTTCCTCGCAATGACAATAACCTTTCCTTGCAATGACAATAATTTATTTATTCCTTTGACTGTAGAGACATCCGCAGTAATTCTGGCGAAAGATTCCATGTCTTTTGCTCAATTCCACGCTTTTTTTGAAACCGTCCTTCTTCTTAAAATCGGCCTCTAAAAAGTCTATTCGGAACTTGCGCGAAAACATCTTTCCCACTCTGTTCAGCACTTCTGCTTTCTTCAGCGGGCTGAGGCTCATCACTGTCGTGAACATGTCGTAGCCCAATTCAGAGGCTTTCCGGGCTGTTTTTTCGAGCCTCATGGCGTAACAGACATCGCATCTTCTTCCCTTTTCAGGTTCGTCCTTGAATTTTTGAGTGATCTTGAACCACCTTTCATCGTCGTAGACCTCTTCGATGAGTTCAATATTCAGGATTTGAGCCACTTTTCTCGTTTCTTCCAGCCTCATGTCATATTCCTCGGCAGGATGGATATTGGGATTGTAGAAGTACCCGCTGACCTCATAATTTTCCCGTAGCCGTCCGAGGACGTAGAGCGCGTCCGGAGCGCAGCAGACATGCACGAGCAGTCTTGGTCTGTTCATGATGTTATTTTAAACTGGATGAGGAAAGGAGTAAACGGAATAAAGATTTCTGGCTATAGATTTTTAATGTTCTCTTCGACTTCTTTGATGCGCTTGTTTGTTCTGTCTATCTGGGAATAAAAGGGAGCGAGTTTTTTATCATCAACCCTGTGTTCGTTGATTAACTTCCCAAAACTTTCGAAGAGGGGCTCTTTGTGCTTCTCTATATCTTTTATCTTTTTTTGAGACTTTTCTTTGTTTCTTTTCCATTCCTTGGTTTCTTTCTGGAAATTCCGCGTTAGCTCTCTTTTTTCTTTTTCAATTTTTTTTATCTTATTTTCGCTTTCAATTATCTTTTTTTGGAATTTCTCTATCTCCATTTCTATGGCCGATTTATTTTCCCTGAGAGCCTGGAGTTCCGTCCGAGTTTTTTCTCTTTTCTTCTCCAGATTCTTAATATTCTCGGCGACCTCTTTTATTTTGGGTTTCTTCTCTTCAGCGGAAAGTTTTGTGCTGGCTTTCATCTCTTTTGCGGTCCTTTCTTCAACCTCTAAAATTTTTTCAGCATATTCCATGTCTTTCTGCTTCTGGATGAGGTTGAGCTCAGTGAGCTTTGCCTTTTCTTTTGTTTCGGCCATTTTTTCTCTGATAGGCTTGATCTCGTCTTCCGTTTTCTGGATTTGGTCTCCATGCTTCTTGAGGGCAGTGTTGTATTGATCATCGAGTTTTTCAATTTTTAACTCGGCTTCTTCCAGGTCCTTTTGGGAAGAGGTCTCTTTAGTTTCAAGACTTTCCAGTTCCTTAATGATCTTTTCGCCCTTTTCAACAGTGATGCCTTCTGTCCAGGCTTCTTGTCCCATTTCTTTAATGAACTCGTCTTTTTTGCGGTTCTCTTTTTTGAGTCTGGCTTGAAGACGAATTTTCACCATTCTTCGTTTGGCCCGAGAAAAGAACAAGTTCAGCCGCTGCCTCAATGATTTATCCCTTAAGAAGATAAAAAAGGTTAAAAG
>Ga0209636_10003882_pt1 | contig 15278 bp, 11 predicted proteins | sample DeeMarSWOR152_54_FD_187464 | JGI IMG/M metagenome (GOLD analysis project Ga0209636, IMG submission 187464) | Marine sediment microbial communities from White Oak River estuary, North Carolina - WOR-1-52-54 (SPAdes) (version 2) | ecosystem: Environmental > Aquatic > Marine > Intertidal zone >...
GAATGACATTGAGAGCTAAAGTCTCCTCGTTGATAACAATTCCTTCCATCATTTTTCCCACGATATCAAAAATCTCACAGTCCATAATCATCTGTTCAAAAGACCAGATAAGACTACCGTTCAGGAGGCCCACACCAAGAAGCATATCTGACATCACCAGCGAGGCCATGAATGTGGAAAGGCTGTTTTCTATGCCTGCCTGCCAGTTTGGCTCTTTGGCACCAGTGGCAAACGAGCCCATGGAAAGGGGGAGGTTATAAAAATCACTCAGCACATTTGTTGCTGCTCCGAAAAGAAAATCTTCCGGCCCGCCTCCTGTATAAGCTCCGGTCCGTAGATCCATGGCTGTCTGAGCAGCAGCATAGAATACAGGAGCACCAGGGTGAGCCAATTGAATCAAGCTCAGTGCGCTGAGAACTTCAGCATTCCCGACAACAAGATTCCCTGCCAAACTGGCCGGTCCAGTGGAAGCACAAGAAGCCATGGTCATAAAACCTACTGGAAGTCCAGCTTCAGCTCCGATGAGGGCGGCTTCGATGCTGCCCCCATCCTGGGCAAGGGGTGATATGGTGCATTCCATAAAAGAGAGAAGGGGGCGCTTCTGGAGAGTATTTTTTCCGCCGGCAAGGCAAGCCGCCATTTCTACAGCTGCCCGGGCTTCTCTTTCTGAATAAATGCTTTCAGTCTGGGTATGTTTGGTGGAGTTGTTCCAGATGGCCAGCAGCTCATGAAGGCCTCGAGATTCTGGAGGACAATCCTGGGCAGAGACTGGCACCCAGTGAAAAGCAATCTGTTCGAGAAAGTCAGCCACTCGGGCAATATCTTTGACATCTTTAAGGCAGGAGGGGCGCAGCTCTCCGCTCTGAAGGTCGATCGTCTGGATACCGCAGCCATCGGTTCCAACATAAACATGATTGCCATCTAAGGGAAGGTCTTGAGTTGAATCTCTGGCAGCCAGAGAATAGATAGGAGGAGCTTTTTTTAGTGATTTTTCGATTATTTCTGCTGGAATTTTCACTATGGCTGTCTCTCTATCCGTATGGACACCATGGGCTTCCCATATATCCAGCGCTTTTTTGGAGGGGAATTTTACGCCAGGGGATTCGAGGATTTCTAAAGTGGCTGAATGGAGGCGCTGCACGTCCTCTTGGCTGAGAATATCCAAGCTTAAGCGGGGATTGGAAATAGATTTTATTTTTCCAGCCATTTTGAATTTACTCTTTCTTATCATAAGGAAAAGTTTATAGTCAATAAGATAATAAGACTTTTGCTTCCGCAACAAAGGCGCCCAGTTTAAGAATTGATTTATCTCTTTGCTTTGATTAGAATACTCTTTTCAATCAAGAAGTCAGGTAAATATAAAATTTTCAGCTACTGTTAAGCCTTTAATGAGATGCTCTTTCTTGAGTGAAAAAGATCCAACGTTCTTCTCGAATATTTAGAGATTCGCTGAGCAAAGGAGACGGAAAGGATGACCAAAATTTATGATTTGGACCAGATCAAAAGAGCCCTCGAAGGACTCCGTCCAATCCAGGAAATAGAAGAAGGGTTTGTCGCCTATTCTGAGGGCAAAGCCGTAGTACCACCCGTGGGAGAGCTCATTTTCAAGGAGCCTCCTGGAGAAACACACATCAAATACGGTTATTTAATTGATGATGACTATTACGTCATAAAAATTGCTTCTGGCTTTTATGAAAGCCTGGAATCTAGCCAATACACGAGTGACGGACTCATGCTATTATTCAAGAAAAGAACAGGGGAGCTTGTCTGCGCTTTGCTTGATAAGTGCTATCTGACTCATGTCAGAACAGCAGCAGCAGGCGCAGTAGTGGCCAAATATTTGGCTCCTAAAAACGTTCGCTGTATCGGAATTTTTGGGGCAGGAGTCCAAGGCAGGATGCAACTTGAATATTTAAAGTCTGTTACAAACTGCCAGAAGGTTATCGTCTGGGGACTACATCAGCAGGAGCTCGACGAATACAAGAAAGATATGGAGCCGTCAGGATACAATATCCAGACAACTTTAAATGCCGAAGATATTTCCTCAAACTGTAATCTTATCGTCACTGCCACACCTTCTACCTCCCCCTTGCTGGCTGCTGACCAAATCCAGCCCGGAGTCCATATCACGGCCATGGGATCTGACACTCCAGATAAAATTGAGTTAGACCCCAAGATTCTCCAAAAAGCGGATATTGTTGTGGCTGACAGCATCAGTCAGTGTCTAGTGCGCGGAGAAATACACCAGGCCATAAAGGCTGGATTTTTGAAAAAAGAAAATATTGTAGAACTGGGAAAGGTGATTATCGATAAAAAACTGCAAAGAGCTTCCGATGATCAGATCACTATCGCAGACCTGACGGGCGTAGCCGTACAGGATATTCAGATCACCAAAGCGGTGTATGAAGCCTTAAATTCCGGTACTTGATCCTTTCTTAGAGAAGAGTTTTCTGATTTCAGCTTTAGGAATTGTCTCCACTCTTCTTCCCAATCTTCCTTCAACAGGACTCGCTTTTAATAGAGAATTTAATAAGGCTTCGTTTACAGCCTCAACGCCAGCTCTAGTCACAATATCCAGGACAGAATCACCAGCTATCCTATAGTTAAAGACCGGTGGCCCTTCATTTTTCAGGCTCATCGCATTTGCTGTAGAAAAGAGAAAACAGGTCACAGAATCCTGATTGTTAGTCATAGTATGGATCGATGGTAAGCCGACAACAACACTGTTGGCCACGGTCTTAATCTGATAAGGAACGAGAGGAATATCAACGGACATGACAATGTTTAATGACCCAGGAGTCGGAGCTGAATCTTTAGCTGTGCCTTGCTTTTTCTGGTTGAAGCTGAACAGATTCCCATGATTCGAGGCGACCATCACACCAACATGAAATTTTTTACCGCCAAAAGAAAAAATCCTTGACGAGGAGCCGATTCCTCCTTTCCAGCCGAACGCTCGCAATCCAAAGCCAACTCCTGCAGAACCTTCTTCAACAGGTTTACTCGAGCAATTTTGCAAAAGCCGAATGATCTGATTTTCTTCTATCGAGAATTTATCCAGGTCATTTAGCCAGGAATCATCCAATCCTAAGGCCACTGGGGGCCAGATCTCAGACCGGCCAAGAGAAAATCCGAAGGAAAAAATAGCATTATAAACCCGGCCGATATTACGGGAATTGGCAAGAATAACAGGCGAATTCAGATAACAGAAATCGTCAGTTACTTGATAACCTGTGATTTCGGTATTGCTCCTGAAGCCGTGCATTCCGGCAAATAGTCTATTTTCCTCCATCATGTCACAGGGAATGATGGCCGTCAGTCCAGTCCTGACAGATATTTTTTCTCCAGCTTGGTCTTGAGTATCCTTGTTTATGGTGAGATGCCCGACCCTGACTCCCTTTATGTCGGTAATGGAGTTTTTAGGGCCAGGCTGGAAACTTCTCAAGTCTTTCTTTAATAAATCCAGTTTTTGTATCCTATTCAAGGTGCTTCTCCTTTAGGATTTCATACTTTTTGATAATTTTTTGGACTTGGTCCAGAGGTAATCCATAAGCTGTATTGCCATCTCGTCCCACCACAGTGTGGGAAGTCGTCAGAGCATTGATTACAGCTTCCTGGGTAGCCTCCACAGTTGCCAGATAGAAGGGCGTAATCCAGAAGTCATTGATGGATTGGATGCGTAGAAATTCATGGGAATGACCTCTGGGTAGCTTATTGGCGGTTGAGAAGGCCAGGATGATATCTCCGCTTCCGGTGTTTGAAGTCGCCCCTGTCTGGGCCAGTCCTAAAGCAACTCTCTTGGCAATTTTTTTTAACTGAAAAGGGAGAAGAGGTGCATTCGTGGCAGCGATGAGGATGATGGATTTTGATTTTCCCTCTTCATATTCATACCCTTTGATTTTTTTCCCCACAGGAAACCCATCTATCCTTAACTGACTTCGAATACTTGTGTTGGCCATAACAAGAATACCGAGAGTAAATTCTCTGTCTTTCATCGGGATAATTCGGGAAGAAGTTCCGATACCTCCTTTAAAGTCAAAAGTGACCATTCCTGTGCCGCCTCCCACCGCGCCTTCTTCAACCAGTCCGCCTCTAGCACTTTCGATAGCCTTGAAGACATCCTTTCCTGTAATCATTCGTTTTCTGGAATCACTTAAACTACTATCATCACATTCGGCAATGATGGGAGCTGCGATTGTTCCATGATCTTTATTGTTGTTTTTTGTTAGATATTCAACGGCAGCATCGTAGACTATTCCCACATTTAGAGTGCCTGTCAGGAAAATAGGGGATTCGAGTCTGCCAGTCTGTTCGATAGGGGCTATTCCTGTCATTTCGCCCCAGCCATTCAGGTTAAAATAAGAAGCGTAAAGGTTTTCCTCCTGGATATTTTTATTGGGGAGGACAACAGTCACTCCGGTCCTTACAGCACCTTTGCCTTCCCCTTTAACAATGGTAGCGTGCCCGACTTTAACTCCCTCAACATCCGTTATGGCATTATAAAACCCAGTTTTCAGGTCGCCTATTCTTATCCCGATTTCCCGAGCTCTCTTTCGTTGATTTGAAGAATGAAAATCCTCCATACGGGATTCATCCTGAATTCCTGAGGATAAAGCCTTCCAGGAGAGAAGAGAAGCCCCTCCCAAAGTTCTTTTGATAAAGTTACGGCGCTTCATTTTCCACCATTCCTCTGAAGATTTTTTTCTCAAGCCCTAGGGAAAATTCCTAAGATTATTAATAACCTAACAGAAGACTTCAATTGAATCCGCCTGTTATTTGTTGAGCAGGACAGCGGCTTTTTTAAGCTTGGCGATGACTCGTTTTAAGGCTCCTTCAAGGAGGCGCAAGGCTTTGATCGTCGCCTCTTCATCTCCTGCTTCAGCGGCCTCAGTTAAGGAAGGGAGAAGAAGGACTGCATAGGTATAGCGACACCCGAAAACAAGGTGCTTAAACCAGCTCCTGTTCGGGATTCCTTGGGCATCGATAAAATCCCTTTCAATCTCTATGAGCAGGCGATTTATTTCTTGAATAGAATGACTTTCTTTGTCTATTTGTTTCTGGTTTAAGACATAGGGAGTCAATATTGAAGCCCTTTTTTTCATTTCTCGAATCAGGAAGAATAAGTTTTTAGATTTTTTCCAAGCGGGATCATGCTGATCTGCCCATTCCTCCAGGTATCTCTCTAATTCTTGGGCATAATTTTCATTGTCCAAAGGAAGAAGGGCACTGCAGGCCAAGTCGATCACCATACGGGACCAAATCTTGGCGAGGGCTGCTGTGTAGAGCATGCCCGGGTCACCAAAGTGGTTCATCCAATAATAATTATCATACATGGAATGATAGACGCCATAATCGCCTGAAAAAGTCATATTGAGAGCTGGAGCCCCGATATGATTGAGAAAAACAGTGTGGTCAGTACCGCTTCCAAGAGGATCAATCCTTCCGCTTCCAGAAGCCAGGACTATTGTTCCTTTTTTCGACGGCTCTGATTTCCAGCAGCTGTAAATAGTCTTGCCAGAAGGATCTTTCACTTCCTTCAAAGCTTGGATGATTAGAGGAGCAAGACAGGGAACAGCCTGGACACTGAAATCTCTTCCGGCTGCGGCGCTGTCGACGTTGAGATAGGCAACTAAATTTTTCCTCAGCCATTCTCTATGCTCTTCTCCCCATTCCGTGGAACCTGTTAAAGTAAATTCCTCTGCGTCCCAATTTCCAAAGTAGATGGTTCTCTGCGGCTTAAAGCCCGCTTTTTTAGCCTCGGCCAGGGCTCTGGCCATTTCCATCAGACAAGCAGTCCCGCTCGAGGGGTCATGCCCTCCATAAACCCAAGCGTCACGATGGTTTCCTACTAAAATGATTTCCTCTGTCTTTCCTGTGCCTTTGATGCACCCGATAACATTCATGATTCTCTTAACAGGATTTTTCATTTTTACTTTAAGATGAACAATAGCCTGGGATCCTCCAAGGCGATAGGCCACTGGAAGAGCTCCTTTCCATTCTTCAGGCGCTTCTGGACCACCTATCGACTCAATAAGAGGAAGGGCATCTTCAGCTGAGATAGGCACGCTCATGATTTTGGGAAGCGAGAGGGCCTTATCTTCAGGAATTCTTTGGCACCCAGGCTTTGAAGCCCATCCTGGGGTCAACGGGTCACCGGGATAGATGAAATCATAAGGAATTCCTCCTCGCTGGATGTGGCTGAGCGGCCCCCAGGGACCATGAGGAAAGACAGGACCCCTGGCAATGCCGTCGTCTTGGGGATCAGAATAAATCAAGAGAGCAGCCAGACCTCTTTTTTCGGCTGTATAAGCTTTGAACCCCCGATAGCTGTAGGGAACAGAATACCTGACCAGGGCAATCTTGCCCTTCAAGTTGATTCCTTTTTTCTCGAGCAGATCATAATCTTGTGGATTTCCACTGCAGGCATAGACCAGCGGAGCAGTGATATCTCCTGAAAGAGAATAAGCATTGTAAGGAATGCCAACTTCGGGCCTTGAGGTGTCTGCGTCTTCTGGGTAGGCCTTTTCTCTAAGCCTTAATCTAAATTTTTTAGGAGAGATAAGCTCAACTCTGATTTCTTCAGGAAAAGAGAGGAGCACATCATAGTGAGCTAAATGAACGTCCTCAAGGCCAAAGCTTTTCCATTCTTTAAGGACAAAATCAGCCAATTCATTATTTCTCGCTGAAGAGGCGACATGGGGATCAGAAGTAAAATATTTTAAATATTTATCGATCTTTTTAGGAGAAATGATTTTATCTACGAATGCCTTAAAGGCGGCGTGCTCTATGAGAGAGGAAGGCGTGTCTTCAGAAGCAGGAGTAGCCACTTGGCACCAGAACAACATAAATAAACAGACGCTTAATAATTTTCCTAAATTATTAGGGCTTTTTGGTTCTTTGAACTTTTTCATGGAATGATTCTCAAAATAAGGCAAAATGAAAAGAAAAGCAAGACCAATAAAAGAAAATTTTTCGTTAAAGTTAGATGTCTACAATAATTCTCATAAAATTCTTGACAAAGAAAAAATTGTCAATAATAATTTCATTATACGAAATAATATTTTGCCTAGCGGGATAAATGTGATAGGACCTGAAAACAAAGATAGAAACTTTATCACTTCACTTGCGCGGGGGCTTTTGATTCTGGAAGCTTTTGACGAGGCGAGCCCAAAACTGGGAATTGCCGATCTGGCCAAAAGAACTGGGCTCTCTAAGAGCACTGTCTTTCGTTTGATACATACGCTTCGCTCTCTCGGATATATCATTCCAGCAGGCGAAGAAAGCAAATATTCCCTGGGACCAAAAGTCTTAGGGCTTGGTTTTGCTGTGCTCTCCAGTCTTGAATTAAGAGATGTTGCCCAGCCTTATCTTTTAGAGCTTTCCCACCAAACCCAGGAGACGGTAAATCTTGCTGTGCTTGATGGATGGAAGTTGATTTATGTGGAAAGAATTAAAACGCAGCAAATCGTGAACATTAATCTTCACGTCGGATCCCGATTAGAGCTTTACAACACAGCCATGGGCCGGGTATTGGCTTCTTTTCAAAAAGAAGATTGGCTATCTCGATATTTGAAATACCTTGAACAAATTCCTGGGGCGGAAACGTACCGGAAAGACAAAGGAAGAAAATTGCTGAAGATCCTAGAAGAAGTCAAAAAAAATGATTTTGCCGTTAATAATGAGGAACTCACTCCAGGGCTCCGTTCTGTTGCTGCACCTGTTAGGAATAGGGCAGGGAAGGTTGTAGGAGCAGTGAATATTGCGGTGAGTTCCAGTAGGTATTCTTTGGAGGAGTTAAAGGAGAAGTTAATCCCTCCCCTTCAGAAAATAACACAAGTCATCTCTTCGGCCCTAGGTTATGATGTCTCAAACATAGACCAAGAATGAATTTTCGATATCCCTACGGTCATGTCCTGTATCGCAATCTCCACCTTTCCTACCCTTTGATCACTCATGGGAAGGGAACCTATCTCTATGATGAGAAGGGCAAAAGATACCTTGATGCCAGCGGTGGAGCAGCTGTGGTGAATATTGGTCACGGGGTTAAAGAAGTAGCAGAGGCAATCTCTTCTCAAGCTCAAAAAGTCGGGTATTTGAGCGGAATGCAGTTCACACATCATCCAGTTGAAAATTTGGCCCAGCAATTAGCCAGGCTCCTTCCTTTTGCTGATGGAAAGGTGTATTTTCTCACTAGTGGCTCTGAAGCTATCGAAGCCTCGGTAAAACTAGCCAGACAATATTGGGTTGAAAGAGGTAAGGAGACAAAGTTTCGCCTTATCTCCCGTGACCCAAGCTACCATGGCAACACCTTAGCTGCTCTGTCTATCTCAGCTCGGGAGCATTATAAAGATATCTTCCGACCGATGTTGACCGAAAGCATAAAAATTCCAGCTCCTTATTGCTACCGATGTTTCTGTAACAAGGCCTATCCCGATTGCAATTTAGAATGTGCGTATGAATTGGAAAAATCTATTCAAAAATTAGGAAAGGAGAATGTATCTGCCTTTATAACAGAAGTCATAGGTGGAGCTTCCCTAGGAGCTGCAGTCCCGCCACCAGAGTATTTTCCGATTATCCGCCAAATATGCGATGATTACGAAGTTCTCCTCATCGTCGATGAAGTCATGACCGGAGCAGGCCGGACTGGCAAATGGTTAGCTTCGGATCATTTCGATTTTATTCCGGATATCATTGTCATGGGAAAGGGAATCACTGGCGGCTACTTCCCTTTGAGTGCCCTCGCAGTCAGAAAAGGCATTGTCGACCCTATTTCAAAAAATAACAGGAACTTCTTGCATGCCCAGACCTACACTCATCATCCAGTCGGCTGTGCTGCGGGTTTAGCAATTTTGGGTTTCATTAAAAAGAACAAACTCGTGGAAAGAAGTTCAAAGCTGGGTGAAACCCTCATGGAAAGGCTTTCCTCGTTTCTTTCTCATCCTCACGTTGGCGACCTGAGAGGAAAGGGTTTATTCCTGGGGATTGAATTTGTGAAGGATAAAAAGACAAAAACCCCATTTCCGAGGGAGAAAAAATATGTCGAATATCTCCTCCTTAAAGCCATGAAAAGGGGATTGATTATTTGGCCGAATATTGGACATGCAGATGGAGTCAATGGGGATTTGATCCTTGTCGCTCCGCCTTTTATCATTACCCAAGAAGAAATCGCTCAGCTGCAATCCTATCTGGGCGAGATTCTTGAAGAAATGAAGCAAATTGCCTAAAGGAGGAAAAATGGAAAAAAATAAGGGTTTTAAAATCACTTATACGACTATGGATCCTGCTGGACTCGAAGCTTTTCACCAGGACTATGATAAAGCCATTAAAGAAATATCAACCGTGCTCGGAAAATCCTATCCGCATTTTATTGCTGGAAAGGAGGTTCAGAGCGAAGAAGTGTTTAAAGACACAAGTCCCATCAATAGAGACCTGTTGATCGGGAAGTTTCAAAAGGGTGGGGCTTCTGAATTCAACAACGCAGTGGAGGCCGCCTTTTCCGTTTTCAAAAGTTGGCGAGACACAGACTTCAAGGAACGATGCAAGATTATGAGAAAGGCAGCCGAGCTTATCAGTCAGAAAAAATATGAGCTGGCCGCTATCATGAGTTTTGAGGCTGGCAAAAACCGCCTGGAAGCCATGGGAGATGCAGAGGAATCCGCTGACCTTATCCGTTACTACTGCTCGCAAATGGAAGAAGCAGAGGGCTTTGTTCGGACCATGGGCAAACTCAGCCCTAACGAGCATGCCTTGGGTGTTCTAAGGCCTTACGGGGTTTGGGTTGTCATTTCTCCTTTCAACTTTCCCCTGGCTTTGGCGACTGGAATGAGTGCTGGTGTCTTAATCGCGGGAAACACAGCTGTCATTAAACCCTCTTCTGATACTCCATTGATAGGTCTTAAGCTGTATGAAATCTATAAAGAGGCAGGAATCCCTGATGGAGTTTTCAACTTCATCACAGGTCCGGGGGGCAATTTTGAAGAAACCATATTCCAGAATAAGAAGATCTCTGGATTGGTCTTCACTGGTTCCTCCGAAGTCGGGATGAGGCTTTACCGGGGATTCAGTCAAGACTATCCTCGTCCCTGTATCTTGGAGATGGGAAGCAAAAACCCGGCCATTGTTACTCAAAACGCTGATTTAGACATGGCTGCTGACGGAGTGATGAAATCAGCCTTCGGATTAGGAGGTCAGAAGTGCAGTGCCTGCTCGAGAGTTTACGTCCATAAAAAAGTCGAAGAATCCTTTCTGGAGAAACTCCTGGAAAAAACCGGCCAGATAACAATAGGAGACCCGACCAAGCGCGATGTATATCTCGGTCCTTTAATCAACCAGAGAGCTGTAGATAAATTTAATTCCTGGTCAGACATTTGTCGCCAAGAAGGAAAAATCCTCACCGGAGGGAATATTCTTTCTGAAGGCTCTTTTGCCAGAGGCTTTTTTGTTGAACCCACTACAGTCACCGGCATGCCCAAGGATCATAAGATTTTTCATGAAGAACTTTTCCTGCCCTTCCTTGTAGAGGCTCCTGTTGATTCTCTTGAGGAGGCTTTGGAGGAATGCAATAAGGTTGATTATGGTTTGACAGCTGGAATTTTCAGCGCAGATGAGGCAGAAATCAAGAAATTTTTCAACGAGATAGAATCAGGAGTGCTCTATGCCAACAGGCGCTCTGGAGCGACCACGGGTGCCTGGCCTGGTGTTCAGCCTTTCTGTGGTTGGAAAAAATCAGGGTCGACAGGGAAAGGAGGTTGTGGCCCTTATTATGTCCACCAGTTTATGCGAGAGCAAAGCCGGACAGTTATGGAATAAATGGAGCAAATTATATGAAACACGACAACGAATGCGTTGTTATTCTGAGTGCTGTAAGGACACCAGTAGGAAGATTTGGCGGCTCATTCAAGAATTTTAGTGCCGTTTCTTTGGGAGTGACCGCAGCCCAAGAAGCCCTGAAAATAGCCGGTGTTGAACCTGCTCAAATTGATGAAGTCATTTTTGGTCAAGCTCGTCAAGCAGGGAACAGGCCTAATCCTGCGCGACAAATTCTTTACAAGACCAGAATTCCTCAGGAAAAAACAGCTTACACAGTTAACAAAGCCTGTGCCTCGGGCATGAAGGCTATAAGCCTTGGTGCTCAATCTCTTCTTATGGGAGAAAATAAGATTGTCTTGGTTGGTGGAATAGAGAACATGTCTCAAATTCCCTATTTCCTGGATGGAGCAAGATGGGGCTACCGCTTGGGAGATAGCGTGCTGGTGGATGGGATGTATCGAGATGGATTGTTCTGTCCTCTTGCTGAGATGATAATGGGTGAAACAGCTGAGCTACTGGCAGAAAAATATGAAATCTCCCGGGAAGAACAGGATGAATTTGCCTTCCAGAGTCAAATGAAAGCAAAAAAAGCTATCCAAGAAGGGAAATTCAAGGATGAAATCGTTCCCGCCAAAATAGAGGACAAGAAAGGCAGTGAAATCCTTATTACAACTGACGAGCATCCCAGGCCTGATACGACTTTAGAGAAACTGGCCAAGCTTTCCCCAGTTTTTAAAAAGGGAGGAACTGTCACTGCTGGCAATTCATCCGGGCTTACCGATGGAGCTGCAGCCTTAGTTCTAACAACACATACCCAGGCTAAAGAACTGGGATTAAATCCCTTGGCTGAAATCCTTGGCGCTGCGTCGGCCGGAGTTGATCCCAAGGAAATGGGACTAGGGCCTGTCCCGGCGACTCGTAAACTATTGAAAATGATTAATTTAAGCATCAATGACCTTGAACTCATCGAGGTCAACGAAGCTTTTGCTTCTCAGGTTCTTGCTGTGGAACGGGAGATAAAATGGGACCGAGAGAGAAGGAATATCAAGGGAGGGGCTATTGCTTTGGGCCACCCCATTGGTTGTACGGGAGCGAAAATTACGGTGACTTTATTGCACAGTCTCATCCAAGAAAATAAAGAACTTGGTTTAGCAACCCTCTGTGTGAGTGGAGGACAGGGAATGTCACTCATAATAAAAAAAATATAGAAAGGTTCAATCATGACTTTATCCTACCCAAAGATCAAAACAGCTTTACCTGGAAAAAAGGCAAAGGAAATCGTTAGCAAAGATAGCTTGTATACCTCAAGCTCCTACATCAAAGAATATCCCCTTGTAATCAAAAGAGGGGAGGGGGCCATGATTGAAGATGTGGACGGGAATCGATTCTTAGATTTCATGGGAGGAATAGCAGTCAACATTACTGGATACAGTCATCCAAGAGTGGTTGAAGCCATCAAGAAGCAGAGCGAAAAATTCCTTCATATTTGTGGAACAGACTTCTATTATGCTTCTTTTGCCAACCTCGCTGAACGCTTGGCTAATATGGCTCCTCTAAAAGGAGAAAAGAGCGTCTTTTTTACCAATTCCGGCTCTGAAGCCGTGGATACTGCGATAAAACTTGCTCGTTATTTGACTCGCAGGCCCTTCATCATTGCTTTCTTGGGTGCTTTTCATGGTCGAACTCTGGGAGCCGTAAGCTTGACTTCAAGCAAAACCATTCAGAGAAGCTTTTTTGGTCCTTTTCTACCAGGTGTTTATCATATTCCATATGGCTATTGCTATAGATGCCCCTACAATCTCGAATATGACTCCTGTGGGATTTATTGCGCTGAAGCCATTGAGAAAATTCTCTGCAAGTCACTCATGAGTCCTGAAGAAATTGCTGCTGTTTTTGTTGAGCCTATTCAAGGAGAGGGCGGATATATTGTTCCTCCTACAGAATTCCATAAAAAATTGAGGCGATTCACCAGCAAGCACAATATCCTTCTCGTTGCAGATGAAATCCAATCTGGCATGGGGCGCACCGGCAAATTCCTTTCTATTGAACACTATAAGGTTGAGCCTGATGTTGTGCTTTTAGCCAAAGGATTAGCTTCAGGCCTTCCTCTTGGAGCCGTGATATCCAAGAAAAAATACATGACCTGGAAATCAGGCAGCCATGGGAGCACTTTTGGAGGCAACCCGCTTGCCTGCGAAGCAGCCTTGGTAACTCTAAATCTTGTTGAACAAAGATTGATGAAAAATGCTCTAGAGATGGGTTCTTTGCTCATGAAGAAATTAAAAAAGCTCAAAAATAAATATTCAATAATCGGAGATGTCCGCGGCAAGGGTCTTATGATTGGTCTAGAACTAGTTAAAGACCGCAAAACTCGCGAACCAGCAGTCCAGGAGACTGATGAAATCGTTAAACAGGCCTTTCAAAAGGGACTTCTACTGCTTCCCTGCGGGGAAAATGTCATTCGCTTTTCTCCGCCATTGATCATTTCTTCCCAAGAAATAAACAGAGCTCTAGAGATTTTATCCGAAATCCTTGATATACATGAGAAGAGGTCATCCCAATGAAGAATAAAATTACAAGCATGAAAGAGGCAGTTAAAAATCATGTGAAGGATGGGGATACTATTGTTATCGAAGGCTTTACCCATCTTATTTGTTTTGCGGCTGGACATGAAATCATCCGACAAAAGAAAAAGGACCTTGTCGCTTGCCGTCTGACACCAGATTTAATCTATGATCAGTTGATAGCTGCTGGTTGCGTGAGGAAGGTTGTTTTCAGTTGGGCTGGAAATCCAGGTGTAGGACCCCTTTATGGCTTAAGAAGAGCTGTAGAGAATGGCTTTCCTCGAAAAGTGGAGATCGAGGAATACACTCATTTTGGAATGGTGGCGCGCTTTATAGCTGGAGCCTCCAAGCTTCCTTTCATGCATCTGAAGACTTTCTCTGGGAGTTCGCTTTCGCAAAAAAACAAGAATATTAAATCTGTCAAGTGCCCTTATACGGGTGAAGTTTTATCTGCAGTGCCAGCCTTGAATCCTGATGTGGCCATCATTCATGTTCAAAGAACAGACTCTCTGGGCAATGCCCAAATCTGGGGCTTGATGGGTGTTCAGAGAGAAGCGGCCTTTGCTTCCCAACGAGTGATAATCGTTGCCGAAGAATTAGTCGATAGGGAAGTTATCCGCTCTGATCCGAATCGCACCCTGATCCCAGGCATGATTGTCGATGCAGTAGTGATTGAACCTTTTGCTGCCCATCCAAGTTATGCTCAAGGATATTATGATCGCGATAATCAATTTTATGTGAACTGGTACAAAATCTCCAAGAATCATGAATCAATGGAAGGATATATTTCAGACTGGATCCATGGCGTTTCCAGCCGCGAGGAATATCAGGAAAAACTTGGTCGAGATTATATTGAAAAACTCAAAGCAAAAAAACAGCTTTCTGTACCGGTTAACTATGGTTACTGATAATTTCTGTTTGGAGAAATAGACTTATGGAATCTTACTCACCTTCTGAAATTATGGTGGCCAGAGCTGCCAGAGAGCTCAACGATGGCGAGGTTGTTTTTGTTGGGATTGGCCTTCCTAATTTGGCTTGTAACCTTGCCCGACGCCTTCAAGCACCTAATCTTGTCTTGATATATGAGTCTGGAGCCGTGGGGGCTGTGCCTTCTCGCTTACCTCTTTCTATTGGAGATCCCTGCCTCGTTACAGATTCAATATCTGTATGCTCAATGGTTGAAGTCTTCAATTATTATCTTCAAGGTGGGCTCATCGATGTCGGTTTTCTTGGAGGTGCTCAAGTCGATAAATTTGGCAATATAAATTCTACAGTAATAGGGAATTATACCAATCCAAAAGTCAGACTTCCTGGCAGTGGTGGCGCCTGTGAAATATCAATTCATGCTAAAAAGATAATTATCATTCTTAAACAGAATAAAAAGACTTTCCCCAAAAATATTGATTTTATCACCAGCCCTGGTTTTATCAACGAAAAGAATCAACGAAAGAATTTCAATATGCCGGGAAAAGGACCGTATTTGGTTATTACAGATTTTGGTGTTTATAGATTTTCTTCTGATAATTTTGAAATGTGCTTGACTGAAATTCATCCAGATATTTCTATTCAAGATATAAAAGATAATGTTTCATGGGAAATTAAAATCAGCCCCAATCTTACAACTACTAAATTGCCTTCAAATGAAGAATTGAGAATCATCAATGAACTTGATCCTGAACGCATTCACCTTCGTTGATTTCTAAACAATATTTTTATTTTCTATCATTAATTTATCGGATTAATAATATTTATTTACTATACTATTTATTTTTTCTATCTTTAATATCTTTGTATTTTCAAATTTTATTTTATCTTTTTTTAATTTCAAAATTAAATATATTTTTATATTTTATTTATTATCAATAATTTATATAAATTGTCGGCCTGCCGACATTTTCTCCATTTCAT
>Ga0209636_10003886_pt1 | contig 15271 bp, 14 predicted proteins | sample DeeMarSWOR152_54_FD_187464 | JGI IMG/M metagenome (GOLD analysis project Ga0209636, IMG submission 187464) | Marine sediment microbial communities from White Oak River estuary, North Carolina - WOR-1-52-54 (SPAdes) (version 2) | ecosystem: Environmental > Aquatic > Marine > Intertidal zone >...
TTAGATTGAGTCTGGCGTAATCGTTATCACCATCTCTTTGCCGATTTGCTGCAACAACGATTACGCCAGACTCAATCTAATCTTGTTCCTGAGCTTCACCGCCGGGCTTATGATTGGTACTTTCAGAGGGGATTAAAATACGAGGCTGTTGATCATCTGATCGCTGCCCAGGATTTCGATCGGGCAACACAACTCATTAAAGAAATCGCAGAAATCGATTGGGATCGGGGCCGAGAAAGCAAATTATTCGAATGGTTTAAGATGTTGCCTGAGGAGAAAATATGCTCCAGTCCGCAACTCTGTATCTTTCATGCCCGGGAACTGCTGGAGAGTGGATACATAGAGAAGGCCGAAAAGAGGCTGCAAGAAGCTGAGGTAATGCTTGAATCTGCGGTTGATGAAGCTAGAGAGGAATTAAAAGGAGAAGCAGCGCCGCGGCCGGATTTTCATAAGTACGAACTCCAAGGCAGAATAGCCGTTATTCGGGCCTGGATGGCCTCTTATCGAGGGGATATTCCTAAGATCATCCAATACTCGCGTCAAGCCCTCAAGTCACTACCCAAAGAGGATTTGATGTGGCGCAGTGTGGCAGCGACCTCTTTAGGATTTGCCCACGGGTGGAGCGGCGATGGTGATTTAATAAAAGCTCACCAAGCTTTCTTGGAGGCCAAAAACATCAGCGAAGCAGCGGGTAATATTTATATGAATCTTTTGGCCAGTCATAGCCTCTATGTCATTGAGATGATGCAGGGAAAATTAAAGGAGAACAAAGAGAAATTCCAGAATTTAATCCGACTTGCCGAAGAATGCGGGATGTCACGGATCGGTATTGCAGGCAGCAATTACTCGATTTTGGGTTATTTGCACTGTGAGAAAGGGGAATTTGAAGAAGGAATCCGCTATATAGAAAAAGGCATTGAAATTGCTGAGATGGGGCATGACACTATAACTCTTGTGGGTTGCTACTTCAATCTCATCAGGGCCTTATATTATAAGAACGATTTTACTGGAGCCCAAAGCCTTATCCAAAAAATCGAAAAAATCGCTGCCGATTTCACACTACCTCCCTGGATGACTCACACGCTTGAAGCCTCCAAGGGCCTCATTTGGACTGTTACTGGCAACCTAAATGCAGCTGAGAATTGGGTAAAAGAACGAGGACTGAGTATCGACGACAAGCTTTCTCAACGTCGAGAGGCAGAGCACACAGTCTTGGCCCGTATCCTTATTGAACAAAACCGGCTGGAGGAAGCTAACCAGTTGCTAGTACGGTTGATTGACAATGCAGAGGCTAGAACTCGTTTCCGGGGAGTGATAGAAATGCGTTTACTCAGAGCTTTAGCCTTTTATAAAAGAAACGATGTTCATTCAGCCTTAGGCGATTTAAGCCAAGCTTTAGCGATTGCTGAGCCAGGAGGTTTCATCTACACCGTTATTTCTGAGGGTAAGCCTATGGCTGAATTGCTGGAAAAAGTCCTGGCGGATATGAAGAGAGTCGAGGCCGAAAAAAAAATCAGCCTTTCCAAGGCCTTTGTCAAGAAGTTACTTTCGACCTTTAAGGCTGCCAAACCGCCGAAAAAAGCTCTTGATCTTGTAGAACCTTTAAGCGAGCGGGAACTTGAAGTTCTGCAACTCATGGCAGCTGGACTTTCCAACCAGGAAATCGCTCAAAGACTCTTTATTTCTCTAAACACAGTGAGAACCCACACCAAGAATATCAATACTAAACTCAACGTCCATAGCCGCACTCAGGCTGCAGCCAGAGCAAAAGAGTTAGGAATTCTAGGGTAAGACCCCATAAATTCAGAGCCAGGAAATCTTCGTTTCTATCTTCTAGCAGAACCAACCTGAATACCATCACTGATAAAAAAATCACCCCCTAAAATCACATTTTCTTGTGATGACAGAATCCGATGAACCGAGTATATTCGAAGTGAAACAATGCTTGAAAAGCAAGGAAGAGAATGAAGCGATGAATACGAGAATAAGGAGAATTTTTCCATGATGAAATCAGACGCCTCTCCTGGGCCTTGGCACTACCGCATCAAGTTAAAAGGACATCTTGACAAACAATGGACAGACTGGTTTGATGGTTTGACGATTACCTACGAAGATGATACAACAATCCTTACTGGTCCTATTGCCGATCAGGCAGCCTTGTATGGATTTCTCATCCGAATTCGGGACTTGAACCTGCCCCTGCTTTTAGTGGAAAGAATTGAATCGTAAGGAGGAAAAAATGAATATCAATAGAAAGTTAATAATGAAAATATACGGAGGAAATTCTATGAAGGGAATAATTATTCCAGGGTTGGTTGTTTTGCTTACAGCCACTCTTTCATTCAGTCAGGAGCTCACCGGTGAAGATATTATTCAGAAGGTCAATGATTTGATGAATGTCCAAACAGCCTATGGAAAGGCGAAAATGACTATTGTGACCACTTCTGGCCAGAAACGAACCTTTATCTATGAATCGTGGAGCAAGAACAAAGGAGAGAAAAATCTAGTGCGTTATCTCGAACCTAGGCGAGTCAAGGATCAAGCTGTTTTGATGTTGAATAATGCCGATGATATCTGGATGTATTTTCCAAGAACCCAACGGGTCCGAAAGCTGGCCACCCATGCCAAGAAACAGAAAATGCAGGGAAGTGATTTTTCCTATGAAGATATGGGAAGCGGGGATGCCTTTATCACGGATTATACTCCAGAGAGGCTCAAAGATGAGAAGATGGAAGGATATGACTGCTACCAGGTTGAACTCACCCGGAAACCTGATAGCGACATGTCTTATTCCCGGTTAATCATGTGGGTCATCAAAGAGAATTTCGTCCCGGTGGTGATTGATTATTATCATGAGGATGACCCCTCCCTTCATGAAAAGCGCCTGGTCCAAAGCGATATTCGGATCATCGATGACCTCCCGACAGCCATGAAAGTGGTTATGCTCAACAAAAATGATAACACTCAAACAGAAATGGAGCTTCTGGAAGTGAAATACAACCTTACGCTAGACGACAGCATGTTTACAGAAAGGAGCTTGAAAAAATGAAAAAATGGATTTCCTTGCTAGTCTTTGCTCTTTTATTCTCATCCTCTCTTTATACGCAGGATAAATTAGAAATTTTTGGCTATTTTGAATCCCAAATAATGGGTACAGAAGTAAAAAATGAATTTCTTCAGCTATTTTCTAATAAGCTCCGAGTGGATTTAAAATCAAACCTCTCCAAAAACATCACTTTTGCAGCCAATTTTGATTACATCACTTTTCACGGCAAAACCGAATGGAACATCTTAGATTTCCTGGCTCCCAGCGTGGTTTCTGAAGTTCAAGAGGGTATGGAGGCGTTCTATGTTCTTCCTTTTTCAGATAGAACTTTTCTGGATAATGCTTATATAAAAATAGCTTTTAAACCTTTCGACTTGATTGTGGGAAAACAACAAATTTCTCCAGGTACTGGGTATGTCTGGAATCCAACAGATGTGTTTAACGTTAAAGATTATCTTGACCCGACTTATGAACAACCCGGCCATAATGCTATTCGTCTGGACATTCCTTTGGGCACATCTTACACGCTCACCACGCTCTTTTCGCCCGATGAAAATTGGGAAGATTCTGCCAAAATGATCCAGCTCAAGGGTCGGATTTCCCATTTTGATTATTCACTTATCGCCATCGAAAAGGCCTGGCGGTTTCATGATTATACCCAATTTGATACGGATAGCATGAATTTCCTGGAACTGCCAGAAAAACGACAGCTACTAGGCGTAAGCACAGCTGGAGAACTATTAGGACTGGGAGTCTGGGCAGAATATGCTTTCAACAATATGGAGACGACAAAGAATTTCTACGAGCTTGTGCTGGGCGCAGATTACACTTTTGATTTTCAAACCTACGTGATGGTTGAATACTACCGGAATACTTTAGGGAAGACCGATTATGAGGATTACACTCTCAATGATTGGATGCGATTGATGGCCATGGAACAAAAGGCTCTGTCTCGAGATCAGGTTTATGTTTTTTTCCAGCATCCAGTCACGGATTTATTAACTGCTGGAATTTCAAGCATTTATAGCATCTCTGATAACAGTCTGGCTTTTATACCGACTTTAAATTACTCTCTCTCAGATAATGTCGACATTTTTGCCTATTTGAACCTTAATTTCGGAGCCGAAGGAAAGGCTTTTGCCAAAAACTTAGGAAACGGGGGGTTGCTAAGGATTCGAGTTTATTTCTAGGACATAGCAGGAAAGGAGAAGACAAATGAGAGAAAAAATACTGAAAAAATTGGCTCACTGGCATGCCTCCCACCCTTGGCGAATATTTGCCATCGTTATCATCATAACAATTATCTTAGCAGGATTAGCGGGGCAAATGAGAATTTCCATGCAATGGTCAGACCTGCTTCCCTCCGGTGACAAGAGGTCCGAACAATTCAACAAGATCATAGAAGAGTTTGTCACGTCTACGAGTCTCGTTGTTGTTGTTCAGGGAGAAGAAGGACGCATCAAGGAGTTTGCTGATAAGCTGGCTCCAAGAATTCTCGAAGTAACAGATACCAGTAAAAATGAATCAAACCAGAAAAAAATCGATAAGATCAATAAAAAGCTAGAGAAATTAAAAATCAGGCCAAATAAGGAACCTGAAATAGCAAAACTTCAATCCGAAATCAATGCCCTTCGAGACAGAATAAATAAAAAGCTTTATCAACGGGTCGACTATAAGGCTCCCATCGATTTTTTGAAAGAACACATGCTGATGCTGGTGAAAGAAGATGATTTGAAAAACCTTAAGGATATGTTCATGGACCCCAACTTGATCGGTTTAATAACTAATATTAACAATTCACTGGAGAAAGAATACGTGGGACAAGAAGAGTCTATTTCCACCCGGGAAAAAGAAGATGGTGCGTTTGGATTTTTAGACGGCATTCAAAATCTAATCTTGACATTACAAAAAGCGGCTCTTGATGAGAATCTCTCAGAGGAAGAAGTCCAAGCCGCGGCGGATAAACTCCTCTTTGGTGAACCCTATCTCCTTTCCTACAATAAAAAGGCTCTTCTCCTGAATGCCATCCCCAACTTTTCCCTGATTGATCAAGGCCTTATCATCATAGCCGCAGATAAAGTTCAAGCGATTATTAACGAAATGTCAAAAGATTTTCCAGATGTTGAGGCAGGCCTGACTGGATTTGTAGCCACAGAGCGGGATGAAAACGTCTATGCATCACGAAGCCTAGGGTATTCAACTTTAATTGCGGTGATTGTCATCTTGATCCTGCTCATGATCTCTTTCCGAATGTGGGTCGCCCCCCTTTTCGCGGTTCTGAATCTCATCGTGGGTCTAATTTGGGCCGTAGGAATCACCTATATAGTTGTAGGCCACCTTAATTTAATGACCGTAATGATGTCCATAATCCTTCTTGGGCTAGGGGTCGATTTTTCGATACATCTTATTTCTGGATTCACTGAATGGCGGTCTATAGGAGACAGCATCGGAGAAGCTATGAAAAAAACATTCTTGAAAAGCGGAAAAGGCATTGTAACCGGAGCAGTCACGACAGCCTTCGCTTTTATGGCTCTCGTTATCAGCCATTCTCGGGGGATGAAAGAAATGGGACTGGTTATCGGGACAGGATTGTTGGCTGTCCTTCTGACCACAATGCTCTTTCTCCCAGTCTTGCTCGTGTTTCGGGAACGCCGTATCGACAAAAGGTATGAACAAAAATCTAAAAAATTCGTTCAGAGAGATATTTCCTTTCGTTTTCTCGGCCGAGCCGGTGAATGGCTAAGCAAACGTTATGTCTTCACAATCATTTTTTCTTTAGTCATCAGCGGCCTCCTCATTTGGTCAGCCTTGAAAATCAAGTTTGATCATAATTACTGGAATTTAGAGCCCAAAGGATTGACTTCCATCGCTCTCATAGACACAGTCCTGGAAGAGTTCGATATGAGCATAGACTATGCCCTTGTTTTAGCTGACAATGTTGATGAGTCTCGTGAATTGTCAGAACGATACCGTGACCTTGGCTCTGTGGGCCGCACGGATGATATTTCAATTTTTCTTCCTTCTCCAGAGCAGCAGCAGAAGAGAATTCCCCATATTCTTGAAATTAGAGACAAAGTCCAATCTTCTCCCGTGAGAAATCGTATTCTCCAGAATGAATACACGATCTTGAGTCAAGAGATCGAACGGCTGGAGATGAACATCATGGAAATGCAAGATATGGCCTTTATCGGAGGGCAGGATAAAGTGGATAACAAGTGTAAAGAGATCGTAGGAGATCCTGAAAAACCGGATTCCCAAAATATCATTCAGGATTTATTGCAAACCCTGAAGGCAAACGAGGAAATCACTCAAGAAGGATTATCCAAGTTTCAGCAGGTATTTGCCCCCTATTTCAAAGAATCTACTATCGGAATGGCTTCGACTAAGCCCATCCTTCTGGATGAATTGCCTTTAAATATATTAGACAGCTACAGTAATAAAACCAGGGATCAATTTCTGCTTACCGTGTATCCGGCTGCAAATCTCTGGGCAGATGCAAAGCTACTCAACCGCTTTGTCGATGAAATGGAAAGAGTAAGCGATAAGGCGACAGGAGTGGCTCCTATAATGCGAGCGCTCCTTCAAATTATCGGCCGTGATGGCCGGAACGCAGCCCTGTTGACTCTGGCTGTTGTTTTTCTACTGTTGTGCTTAGACTTTTTCAATCCGCGTCACGCCTTGATGGCCATGGTGCCGCTTGCTCTTGGTGTATTCTGGATGGTGGGACTCATGAATCTGACTGGAATGATGCTGACGATAATGAACGTCATGGTTCTTCCTATAATCATCGGTATTGGTATCGATGACGGAGTGCATATCATGCATCGTTGGCGAAATGAAGGAAACAGCAGGATACGGACTGTTTTTTCCAGTACAGGGAAAGCGATCTTTCTCACCTCACTCACGACAATTCTGGCTTTCGGATCTATGGTCTTTTCTGTGTTCCGAGGTTTTGCCTCCTTCGGAGGAGCCATGTCCATCGGCGTCGGAGCCTGCTTTCTGACGACTGTCATTATCCTGCCTGGAATTTTCGGATTTATCTATAAGAGAAACAATAAAAAGAAGAGTTGAAGAAGTCATAGCCCAAAAGCATCAACAGATCATAGGCAATTTTTGAGTGATAACGAGTGGTTGCAGGAAATTAATAAGAACTAACAAGCACTGAAAAATCAATATAACACATCAAAATAATTAAACATCAATAATACAATCTCATTAAATCTTTAAAAAAGAAAAAAAATACTTGACATACTGTTTTAAATACAGTATATTTATCATGCATAGTATTAATACCTGGAACAGTATGAATCATTTGTGCGACTGAGGAGGTTTTCAGGATGGAAAGTGATATCAGCCATTTTGAAGCAGAAATGAATCGAGGCTTTTTGCAGATTTTGGTATTAGTCGTACTGGAAAATGCCATGTACGGCTATATGATGCTTAAGAAATTTGAGCAAATGGGCTATGCGGTTGAAGAAAATACGCTTTATCCCCTCCTGAGAAGGCTCGAAAAAAAGGAATATATTAAAAGCGAATGGGATGTCAGCCAAGGAAGGCCCAAGAAATTCTATATCATCACTGATAAAGGAAAGGAGATACGCAAAAACGTGCTCAAGATTTGGCACGAGCAACATAAAATCATAGATATACTATTGGAGGCCAATAAAAATGCATAAAAAATTAGAAGCCTATCTGGAAGAAATAGACCACTATCTTGCGTTACGGGAGGGAAAAGAGGAAATATTATCAGAAATCAAAAGTCATATCTTGGAAAAAGCTGAGCAAGAGTTTGGCGAAATCACGGAAAGCGCACTCGAAAAAGTCATTGTTAAATACGGGAGCGCTCAACAAGTTGCGGAAAAATACATGGATGATTTCCAAATCATATCTCCAATCTTCAAGAAGTATTTGCTCCGCTACACCGGGATACTCTTTGCTTTTCATTTTGGGCTTACTATTATTTCCCTTATTTTTGGATTGAGCATGCTCGTTTTTCCCTTCTTTTATATCCCCAGGATGGACACTTTGCAGGCCTTGTTCTATATTCCCATGACCATCGTGTTTGATTTTGGTTTGGTGGGGATTTTTCTCTATTTTGTGACTCAGAAAAAGAAAGAAATGAAACTGCCGTGGTTAAAAATCCACTTCCGTGTACCCGAGAGACATGAAAAAAAACCGAGCAGGCCGAAAATTATCTGGTTGATATTGATGCTTAGCGGCTTTGCCTGCCTCATTTATGTGTTTGTGCAATATCAGACATTATTTTTCTTGAACCTGAATTTCCAAGAACCGACATCCTTGTTTAATCCTGAAGCCTCAAAATGGTACTCGTTAGCTCTGATAACCATGCTTGGCTGTGCAATTGCAAGCTATATTTTCCGCTTCTTCACCCAGCCAGAATGGAGTAATCTTGTTAGAAATGCTGTTTATCTTCTAATTATGGGACTCATCATAAACAACCCGATTAAAGATGCTTTTGTTGACTTTCCTTATTTTGATTTAAAAAGCCTTGGGACTGCTGTCATCGTCTTGTTGACAGTGATTTTTGCAATCGGTTTTATTAAAAGTCTTATAATTGTCTGGATTAGGACCATGACAAAATAAGCTTGCCTAAAACTTCCACTACAGGGAAAAATAGAGGAAAAAAATTCTGTTATTTGAGCAATCCTTTGGTCAGGTCTACAGCCGAGGCTGCATCAGGAGCATAGCCATCAGCACCTATCGTTTCAGCATAAGATTTTGTAATAGGAGCACCTCCGATTATGACTTTCACTTTCTCCCTCAAACCCTCACTTTTCAACATTTCAATGACCTCTTTCATGTAAAGCATGGTCGTTGTCAACAGGGCGGACATGCCAATTACATCTGCCTGTTCACTTTTAACTGCTTCTAAAAATTTTTCCTTAGGCACATCGGCCCCACAATCTATGACTTCAAAACCTGCCCCCTGCAGCAACATGGCCACGATATTCTTGCCTATATCATGCAAATCACCTTTAACAGTGCCCATAACAACTTTTCCTTGAGATTTCACATTTGCCTCGGCTAAGAGGGGCTTTATGACCTCCAGTCCAATGTTCATAGCTTTGGCAGCGACCAAGACTTCTGGAATAAAACATTCATTATTTTTAAATTTTTCACTTATGATCTCCATTCCAACCACTAAACCCTTATACAGGATTTCTTCAGCAGAAATATCTTGTGAAAGAGCTCTTTCGGTCAATTCCTTCACAGTATCTGAATGACCTTTTTCCACTTCATCTGCAATATCTTTGAAAATTTCCATCCCTTTCTCCTCTATTGACAATTTTTATGAGGCTGGTTCCTTTATACCTCATAATCATCTTTCTCCATCAAGCGGAGTTCCTTTTCTATCGCCTTCCTGACTTTTTCTGGCATTTCCTTCTCCCTTTCTAACATCGGCTTCAGGCCCTTGCCTACCCCATCATCGATAAAATACGGCTTGACGAAATCAGAATCCCAGGTTCTTTCCTGGAAAGAACGGCTCTCTAATTTCTCGAAGAAACTTTTAATTCCTTTTTCAGGATCCCCTTCTATCTCCCGGAAATAAGAACCATAGATATGGAGAGAATCGCTAATATCCACATACCGACCCAGCCGAACCTGCTTTTTCGTCCCCTTCGATATCTCTTCAGCTATCTTTCTCATGAGCGTTGTTAGAGCAATGACATTCTCAAACCATGCCTTGAACAAATCCCGACTCCGCCAATGGGTATTCATGTTGAAAACATAACCTCCCTCCCCGTCGTCACAAAGCCGCCCCCAAACTCGCTGCAAACAGGGTGGGTCATCAGTGGGAGGGTCGAGTTTTGGATTCCAGGTTATTGCTTGAGCGCGCCGGGTGTGTCCGGCCCTGGAAAGCCTGTCAATCATCAGACTTATTTGATTTATGACCTCATCTTCGATTCTGTACTCAAAGAGACGCTCATGGTAGGTGTAAGTCCAGCGAGTATCCTTGCTCTGCGTACCTTTCAAAATTTCTTCCATTGGTTTAACCCAGTAATCATGAGCGCCGTGGACAACCTCCATAACGTATTCAGCTAATCCTCCCAGACCATCGGCAAAAGAGCGGTGAAAACGGGGCTGACTAAATGGTTCCCGGACAGTTATGATCACTGTCGCATCTTTGCTAGCTGGATCTTCTGGACGGTCATATTCCGTCCGGATACTCGCACCATTCTCCCATACTTCTCTAATGGCTTTCTCGTAAGCCGCGGGGATTGTATCCTCATTGACGGCCAAGATAGGTATATTTCCGGATTCCATCAGTCCTCCTGCGTAAGAAAATCCTCTCGAATTTCTATGTTGTCAAAGTGGCATTCTTCAAAAAAGAAGGAGGTATCTTTATCATAAAATAAATAAAATATAAGGTTTTTCACTTGATTAAACTATACAATACTCACCAGAGTGTAAATAGTCAATTTTAACTTATATCACAGCCTTCTTTATTCCATAGGGAGAATAGAGTTGCTTTCCTCTCACAAGAAATTTAATCGGACTTTTCAGGCGAAATAATAAATTTTCTAGGAATTTTGCTGTTAAAGTGCACTGGGAAAGAAAGATAACCTTAACGGAAACTCAGGGAATGAAAAAGCTGAAATGCTTAGGTGATGTTTGGCTGCAGCCCAGGAAAACTACCTGGGCCACAGCCAATATTGAAGAAACTCAATCAAGGATTTCTTCTGCCTTGCTTCGGTATCATTCTTGGCTTTCTTTCTCTTTCTGCTCTTTGATTCTGCGGAGATAGTCCTCGAAAGCAGCTTTCCCTTCTTCGTGCCAGTACTGCTTATAGTATTTCCACCCTTCCATCATTTCATCATCTTCTTTCTTCTCTGCATCATAACCATGCCTTCTATCGAAGAACCTGGGTTGGAAATGGTTAGATCGGTCTTTCCGGTGAGGAGCGAATCCAGCAAAGAGAAGCTTGGCCAGCACCACAATGCCAAATGCCTGCCAGTAGGTAATCGCTTTTAGACCGAACAACGCAGGCATAAGCCAATTCCAGAGAACCATAACGAGGAACCCAAAGACAAGAGCAAACAATACCGCAAAAGCCACTCCAACAATGGTCAACCCGATAATGCGAAGCACATTTAATCCTCTATGTGGCGTAAACCATCCTGGTCTGGGTACATAACTCTTTTCCATTTTATCCTCCTTCAAATTATTTAAACTAACCCGGTTAGTCTGTGTCTCATTTTCTCTAAAGCTCGTGATTTTCGAGCCAGCAGGGTCCCTATCGGGATTTGCCATTCTTCCGCAAGCTCTCGGAAAGAACGGCCTTCAAATTCTGTGGCAATGATGACAGCTCTCTGTTCGTCGCTGAGAGAATCTATTGCTCGAAAGATTTGCTCTTGTATTTCTTTTTTCTCAAACTCATGCACTGTGTCATACCGGACATCGTGTATCAATTCCGAAAGTGATGTCATGTCTTTCTTTTTTCTGAGCAGGTCTTTCACCCTGTTGCGTAAGGATTGATAAATATAAGCGGATAGATTTTCAATTGGTTCGATGATATCTGTCTTATTGAATATATTTAGCATAACATCCTGTACAATGTCTTCGGCATCACGCTCTGCTTCATCCACGATTAGATACCGCACAAATCGAACCAGTCTCTTATACTCTCTGTTGAAAAAATCAGTTATTTTACTCATTGGAGCTTCAAGGCCAATTTTTACTCATATATATGTAGACGAGCAAGTCAAATTTTTATTGCATCCAAAATTTTAAGAATATTTTTTGTTTGAATATACTGTTCAATTTTCTTTAAGCAGTATCGTCAAAAATAAATGAAGAAAATAAAGAAATGACCAGAAGCTAAATTATAGAGAATATTGAAAAAAGAAAGAAAATTTCATTCCTGTTTATCGAATTGAATGAATTCGATGGGGACTCCATTATCAATTATGAAAGCGACTGTCACTCCTTCTAAAGGGCTGTTTGGTTCAATCAACACTTCCTTGCCTTCCAGTTCAGCCTTGATGTCATCAACTTCGAAGGCCACATGGGGCACTCTTCTAACAAGCTCAGGAAGTGGACTATTCGGCTCAAACCTCATCCACTCGACCCCATAGGGACTGGTCTCATACCCAGATACATAAACTTTGTATTCTTTCAGATAAGTCTCGCCATCTCGCGGAGTTTCTGTTGGCATGCCCATATGATGATATTTTCTCATTGTTAGCTCCGATTCAAAGAAAATAATAACTTTGTCTAATTATTCATCTCTACAAGTTTTAATGTCTATATAAATTCCCAATTAAATATTTGTTTATTTTTGCATGTGTTTTTTAGTCCCTTGATTCGGCTTGGATAATTCTTATTTTAGCCTTTTCACGCCTTTTATCCAAAGGTAATAAAAAGGAATCCCAAGTATCACTGTTAAGACAGCAGCGCTAGATTCAAGCGGCCTGTTTATATAAGCAATAGCCATCAAGATAAGGCTGCTTATAAGAAAAAACAGTGGAATGATGGGATATCCCCATACCTTCACAGCAGAATCTTCTCCTATTTTTCTTCTGCGGGCAATGAAAACTCCTGCAACAGCAAGCCAGGGAAATATCCATAGCGCGAAACCGAGATAGACCAGCAGTTGTTCTAAAGACCCGATGATCACCATGAGAACAGCGAGGGCGCCTTGCACAATAATCGACCTTCCCGGAACGTGATACCGGGGATGGACTTTAGAGGCAGAAGCAAAGAATAATCGATCTTGAGCCATTGCAAAATAAACTCTAGGCCCAATCAAGATAAAAGCACTCAAAGAAGAAAGTAAGGCAAAGGCGATCAACAAGCTTAGCAAATTACCTGCCCAGCTTCCGAAGGCCTTGACTGATGCCAACTCCACTACAGGAATCACTCCTTTTAACTCAGAATAGGGTACGGTCTGAAAAATGAATGTATTTACTGCAAGGTATACGATAATAACGATTAGAGTTCCTGAAACTAAAGAAACAGGAAGTGTCTTCCGTGGTCGCTTCAGCTCTCCAGCAATATAGGTGCTGGCATTCCAGCCGCTGTAAGAAAACATGACCAGAACCATGGCGGTTCCAATAGCCATTCCACCAAAAGATCCACTTATTTTGGAAAAAACCGTTGACCAGCTCCCAGCTCCGAACACTATCCCCGTAGAGGCCAGACCGAAAACAATGACAATCTTCAAGACTGTTAAGAAATTTTGAACTCTTGACCCCCAGCGGAGACCGAAGTAGTGAATCGTCGTAAAAAGAAAAATGATAAAAATCGCTGTTCCCTTTTTGAAAAGAACCAAGTGAGTCGGATCAAGAGCCGAAAGTTGAGCTTCTAATCCTGCAAAAATGTACTCTGCAAAACTCAATGCTGAAGCAGCTATGGGAGCGGAGAAGCCAACAATGAAACTGGTCCAGCCGGTAAGAAATCCCAACGCCGGATGATAAAGTTTCTTGAGATAAATATACTCGCCTCCCTCTACAGGCATGCGCGTTGCTAGCTCAGAATAACAGAGTGCACCAGAAAGGGCGATTAAACCTCCAAAGAACCAACATAGCATCACCCAGTTAGGACCAGGAAGCCTGGCAGCTATTATGCCAGAGGTGGTAAAAATGCCTGTTCCAATCATATTCGCCACCACGACACTAGTGGCACTAAAGGACCCTAACTCTCTTCTGACTTGAGTTTCTTGAATTGAGCTTTTTCCTTTTGGACACATTTTATTGAAAATATTTTATGGATTCATTCAGTTTTTTTCCTAATCCACGATGAATACCTTTGCGCCTTTTTTGGTATAAGCCAAATGGGGATTGGCATCGTCATCGGCGACTTGAAAGCTTGTTCTAGGATTTAAGATGATTTCTCTACCATCTTTAAGTTTAATGACCAGCTCTCCTTCTAAAACCAATAAGACATGGCCACGAGCGCACCAGTGGTCGGATTTAAATCCTGGTGAATATTCAACCATTCGAACACGGATATTTCCCGCTTCAAATGTTCTCCAGAAGGACGTACCCGTCTCACCTTTGTATTCTGAAGGCTCTATCACGTTCCAATCCGTTGTCTCAAAAGGAACATCCATGATTTTCATTTCTTTCTCCTTTCTTTTAGCTGGATATCCTAATCCCCGATTTCCAAGATTTTCCCAGTTCCCATGGGCACATAGTCCTCCTTGTAGGCATCTTTGAATAATTCGATGGCTCTATCCCCGGTACAGTGGGTTGCCCCACATTTCTTGACTCCCATTTCTTTGAAATTTCTGATAATTTCTTTTAACTCCTCATCAGATTTAGATCCCAGATGAAATCCACCAAAGACCAAGTAAATCTGCCTGTCGAACAATTCCTTTGCCCGCTTGAGGATGTTCACGATTCCCTGATGCGAGCATCCAGTAACAATGACCAACCCTTTACTGGTATTTATGATCAGGGATTGCTCCTTGATACGGTTTCCCATTTCGCCAGTCAAATAAACGTGTCGGCAAATCTTAACAGGCTCTTTCACACTTTTGACCTTGGCTCTTTTATTTTCCACTCTTCGGATGAACTCATAAGGAAAAGATATGGGAAGATAGACTTGGACATCATGATTCTTATCCAGAACAGCAGAAAGTCCTCCAGTGTGATCGGAATGAATATGGGAGATAACAATCTGTTCTACCTTATTCAAGTCGACTTTGAGCCGGTCGATATTGTGAAACAAGATTTCGCTTCTTGTGCCAGTATCAAATAAAATCGTCTTTTCCGTACCTTCTATTAGACAGGAAAAACCCCAGTCTGATTTGGTGCCTTTTTGAAAAACATAATTATCGTAAAGAATCGTGAATTTTACAGGATCCTTCTGCCCTTCGTTTTTTCTCTCAGACTCCATTATTTCCTCTTGAGCAGCTTGCTTATCTGTCTTTCTCTGGTCATATTTAGCTATCATAAGTTCAACAATTTCTTTCCGATTTAGCCAAATGGCATTGTCCAGCGGTGTGCGACCGATTTTATTTTTTACTCTCAGCTTTGCACCTTTGGCCATCAAGAATTCCACTATTTCTTTATGATTTCCCCACGCTGCTCCATGAAGGGGAGTATCGCCGCCATCAGTTATTTTATTCACATCCGCCCCTTTGGCTATTAAAAGTTCAACGATTTCTTCATGCCCATGATTTGAGGCGAAGTGAAGTGTAGTATTTCCCGAATTATCCTCTATTCCGATGTCCATCCCTTTTCTTATCAATAATTCTAC
>Ga0209636_10003888_pt1 | contig 15268 bp, 11 predicted proteins | sample DeeMarSWOR152_54_FD_187464 | JGI IMG/M metagenome (GOLD analysis project Ga0209636, IMG submission 187464) | Marine sediment microbial communities from White Oak River estuary, North Carolina - WOR-1-52-54 (SPAdes) (version 2) | ecosystem: Environmental > Aquatic > Marine > Intertidal zone >...
GGAAAATAGAGTGCGGGGTTGCCCTAGCCTGGTAGGGGGCAGGCCTGCTAAGCCTGTGGTCCTTCGGGCCGCGCGGGTTCAAATCCCGCACCCCGCGCCATTTACGCGTGTTATCGTAACATTTATAAGCTGAATGAGGTTTTTTTGACTTGGTGTTTCTGTTTGGTTGAGAGTGGAGAGGCAGGATTGAGCTCGCATAGAGAGGATTGGCTTGGCAAGGTTTTCAGGCGCAGCCACTCGGATAATAGTAGGCATGGTGCAGAGATGGCTTTGAAGGCTTTTGATAGGGCTCTCGGTGAGTCTGCTGAAGTGGTTATTGATAGAGTTAAGCGTGAAGAAGTTGATGTTTACTCGGTGTTTGACAGGTTTGTTGCTGACCTTGACGAGAGAGGTTTGAGCCCGAACTCCATCAGAGGTTATGTGAGCAGGGTTATGCAATACTTCGCGTATAATGATGTCTTTTTGGATAAGGATGTTTTTCGTGTAAAAGTCGGCTTGCCTAGGGTTGAGGAGCCAGATGATAGGGCTCCAACTGTTGAAGAGCTCAGGAAGATCCTTTCATGGGGTAAACTGAGAACCAAGACGTTAATGTTAGTCTTAGCAAGCTCTGGAATGAGAATTGGCGAAGCCATAAAGCTACATGTTAAGGATGTGGATTTCAATTCTAAGCCCACAAAAGTGACGCTGTCTTCAGAGGTTGCGTCAAAAACAGGTGAGAGAAGAATAACCTACATCTCAGATGAGGCAACTGAATACTTAAAGCGCTATCTGGACGAGAGGATACACCACCCTGAAGCTTGGCTCTTCGTATCTGAAGCTGACAACAGCAGACATGTGAGCGACGATAGAGCATGGAGGACAATAATCAATTGTGTGGATAAGGCGGGGCTTGGGAAGTCCAAGGAAACAACAATGCAAGGGAGAAGGAAAATACATCCCCACAGTTTAAGGAAATTCTTCTTCTCAAAGGTTGTAGGCATGATCGGCGAAGCCGCTGCACATGCCCTAATGGGACACAGTTCATACATGAAAACCTACTATAGAAGAACGGATGAAGAGAGAGCAAAGGACTACCTCAAGTGTATGCAACACCTCACAATCTATAGCGAGTCCCCTGACAAGAAAAAATGGAAAGAAGAGGTAAAGCTAGAGTCGATCAGAGCCTTCGCTAAAATGTTAGGAGTAGAACCATTGAGTGTGAGAATAGAAAAGCAAAAGCAACTGGGAAGAGAACCCACAGCCCAAGAGGAGATAAAAGCTATTCAAAACGAAGTGAAGAAGCTCAGATCTGAAAATAATGATCCCAAAAAAATAATAACAGAAGAAGAACTTCCAAAACATTTGGCTGACGGATGGGATATCCAAACCGTTCTTCCCAGCGGAAAAATTGTTGTTAACAGAGTCAACTAAACATTGTTGGTATGACAATCACGACATACGCGTAATCATACATTCCGGGGAACATTCTACATCGCCAAACAGAGTTAACGCAACTCTCTAACGCTATTAACGTTGTCAACACTTTCGTTCACGGCCCGAGCGGTTCGGGTAAGACTCTGTTAATTAAGAAAGTTATCACGGATTTCAATCGAGTAAGAGTAACTATTCCTTGACAAAAAGACTGAAAACAAGGCTGAGAAAAATTGACTGTAGCATAACCGTATGCTTGGATCATTTTGAACGATTGAAAGAAATCGAGACTGTGAACAGGCTTTTGAGCCTTGGAATCAAGTTGATCATAGTGTCGGATAGCCGTGAAACCCACAGAAGACTGAACGATATGGGAAAAGCAAACATAACAAACATCATAGAGATTCCCGGCTACAATGAGGATCGCGCGCGCGCGCGACGAAATCTAGCATCTCTTCTGAGCTCTCCCATATTTTTACAATACAGGAAAACGAAAAATATTAGTATAATTCCTGAAGTTGTTAACTCGGTGAAGAATGGTTAAATGTCCACTTTGTGGGAGGGAAACTTCAAGGCACATGTCACTATTCATGATAACAACACTATTAGTAGTCTTGGTCCTTAGTATGCGTAGTTCCAGAAAAAAGCGCGTAGGTGTGATTTCACAACTCTCTTGCGAAAGTGAAGCATGAAGGCTACTGTGTGTGGGAATCGCGCGCGCGAGCGAGTTTCTAACATTAGCGCGATCGAGCTACGAATTTCCACAAGTATCTTAGGAACATCACTGACACCGAAAAAACTAAGAGACATATATTACACTATTATATTTACTTTTTTTGGATAGTTTGAGCAAGGACGCTAATTAGCACACTGAACAACAACCCTACAGTTACCAAGACGGCACCCACAATCAGATAGACCCTTAGTAAGACATCGTACCCGACCTCAAGTTGTTCTTTTGCTAAATATTCGTCTTCTAAAGACTTAGGTCCTGATCGTCTTTACAATGTCGTATCTAGAAGATCACAGCCAATTTCGCAATTTTTCCGAAGTTTGCAGACACAACAACATGTATCTTTAATCTCATTTCGGCAATCATCCTCTTTAACCTCGAGATCTAATTTCGCTTCACATGTTCCGCGAGAGAAGTAAGGACAATCTATAGATTCAAGTTCTTCCATATCAAGCAACCCTTTTGTCCTTCATTCGGCGCGCGCTTATTGGTTTTCAATGAATGGGCCGACAACTAAAGTCTGCATTATCCTGGATTGTTGCTACAGCCTGGTTCGTTCATAAACAATGGATTAGAACCTGGTACTATACTTACTACCAGTAAACTGATGCTTTGTTCGAGTAGAAGCGATCAATATTCATGGATGTATTCAAGTCGGTCATGGTTCAGCACTGCCAAAAACGCTTTAAGATATATCATTAACAGCGGTACTGTTAAGTCTGATGTGATGAGATAAGTTTAGCGCGAGCTAGTCAGATAGGGATTAGGATGAAGAGATTACCGAATAAGACAATTTCTGGAATAATGTTGACGTTGCTGTTAACAAGCATAGTGAGCTTGGCGTTTGACATTCAACCAGTTAAGGCAGTTGAAGTTATTTACATTAGGGTTGCTGGATCGGTTGATCCTTCAACTGCACCCATTTTGAATGTTGACAATGTTACCTACAATTTTGCTGCTAATATTTATGATGAAATTGTGATCGAGAGAAACAACATGATATTAGATGGTGCGGGCTTCACTCTTCAAGGGGAAGGAAGCGGAAGTGGAATAAATCTGACAATGCAAAGCAACGTAACAATCAAGAATATGGAAATCAAAGCATTCTACCATGGCATTTATCTCAACAATTCTTCAGGCAACAGCATTTCTGGAAACAACATAACAGAAAACAACCATGGCATTAAGCTCTCCCATTCTTCTAACAACAACATACAAGAAAACAATATAGCAAACAGCTGGGATCCAAACGCTGGGGATGGCATCGGCCTATATGACTCGTCAAACGGTAACAACATATACAGAAACACAATAACAAAAAATCGCATTGATGGCGTGTACCTCCGAGATCATTCAAACAATAATAACATATTTGAAAACAATATAGCCCAAAACGACTACACTGGAATTCACTTTTCTTACTATCCAAGCAATAACAGTATGTATAGAAATAACATAACAGAAAACAATATTGGCATTTGGCTTGCTTATTGTTTCAATAACAGCATATATGAAAACAACATATCAAAAAGCATACACGATGGCATACGGTTCTCTGACTCTATAAATAATACTATCTCTTGGAACAACATCACAGCAAATAACAATGGCATCTACTGCTATTATTCTTCGAGAAATACCATATTTGGAAATCATATAACAACACATAGCGAAGATGGTATCCGGTTCAAAGGTTCTTCCGGCAACACTCTCTTCAGTAATACTGTTTCAAATAACAAGTATGGAATCTATCTTGGTGAGAGGAGTACTCATAATGTCTTATCCAATAATATCGTTTTTTCAAATATTAAAGATGGAATATATGTTGATAGTTCTTTCGATGACATTCTTACTAAGAACAACGTTTCAGATAACACGAATGGAATCTACATTAGTCTTTCCGCCAACAATTTTCTTGCTGATAACAACTTGTACAACAATCTCCATGGAGTTCAGTTATTTGGATCTACTGGTAATGCCCTTTCTGCCAACTCAATTTTCTTGAACAGTAGAACCGGAATCTATCTGAACAGATCCACCAGCAATGTGCTTCATGGTAACAACATTTCAAATAATACGGACGGAATCTACATTGCGTTTTCTGTCAACAACAGTCTAACGCATAACGGCGTGTTGAACAATTCACAAGGAATCCTCCTCTACTCCTCTTTCGATAATGTTTTTAAGGATAACACAGTGTCAAACAATCCAAAAGGGATCGTTCTCGACCTTTCTGACAACAATGTTTTTAAGGATAACACAGTGTCAAACAATCCAAAAGGGATCAGGTTAGAAGGATCATCTGACAACCTTTTTTCAGGCAACATTATTTCATACAACGGTCATGGCACGTATTTGACAGCGTCGTCTAATAACGTTTTTCATGCCAACACTATAGCAAATAACCTACAGATTGGCGTTGATATTTATTTTTCATTATCATGGCCGTTCAGCTATACGCCATTAGTGTGTAAGAATAACAAGTTTTTCCATAATAGCATAGTAGACAATTTCAATCAAGTGAGTGACAGAGGAATCACCATATGGGATAATGGTGCTGAGGGCAATTACTGGAGTGACTACACTGGCGAAGATCTAGACGGAAATGGAATTGGTGATACACCGTATAATATCAGCAGGAATATATATATTGTTATCAACAATACATTATATTACTATCACGCGAGGGCAAATAGCCCAGATAATTATCCACTTATGGAACCTTGGAGCCCAAGAAAAACATTCTGCATAACTTGGCAGGAAGAAATTTATAATGTAGAAACGGTAAGCAACTCCACAATAACTAGTGTCACCTTTAGCCAAACAGACAAGCGAATAAGCTTCAAAACAACGGGTCCAAACGACACAACGGGCTTCTGCAACGTTTTCATCCCTAAGGGACTACTCGACGCTCCACTAAACCAATGGACTATTGCATTAAATGATGAAACGCTCGCACATAGCGTGACAGAAAACATAACGCATACATTCATTTACTTCACGTTCACACACAGCACAAAAACAGTCAACGTAAAAGGAACCAACCCGATTGATAAGACTCCACCAGTCGCAAACGCTGGACCAGATCAAACAGTGAACGAAGACACAATCGTGGTCTTGAACGCCTCAACCTCGATAGATAACATCGGCATCGCAAACTACACTTGGGCATTCGCTAATAAAACACTGGTAGGAGCCTCCCAAATCTACAACTTCACAATGCCTGGCACATACACAATAAAGCTAAACATAACGGATCTAAGAGGCAACTGGGATAACGACACAGTTACAATAGTAGTTCTTGATGTAACCGGTCCTATAGCAAACGCCGGCTCTGATCAAATAGTTGATGAAGACACGTTGGTGGCGTTTGATGGTACGAATTCAACAGATAACGTTAGGCCAACGAATTTTACATGGACGTTCGTGAACCAGACACATCAAACTGTCGAATTGAGTGGCAAAGTTTCAGAATACAATTTTACTACGCCAGGCATCTACAATGTCACCCTGATTGTTACAGATGCTGCTGGAAACGCCGACGCGGACAACATCATAATAACCGTGCTTGACGTGACACCTCCAACCGCTGACGCAGGTGCGAATCAAACTGTCTATGTAAACGATCCTCTAAGCTTTGACGCCTCCGCTTCTTCAGACAACTATGGCGAACCCAACAACTTAACATACGCCTGGACATTCACAGACAAAGCATTACAAACGCTTTACGGGGCCAATCCACCTTACACATTCCACACCCCAGGCACATACCTCGTAACATTGAAGGTTACGGACACTGCTGGAAACTCGGCCTCCGACAATGTGACAGTGACCGTTCAGACCGTTCCAATATGGCTCCAATTGTGGTTCTGGTCGTTGACCCTTCCTTTGCTGACAATTCTTAGCATTTTGTCTATATTCTTCTGGCAAAGGCGAACAGAAGGAGTATCCGGTAAATTACAGAGACTTGCTAGGAAATTCGTACTGTGTGAAGAGAAGAAGAAAAAGGGAGTTCTGAAGAAGCTAGAAAAGTTGAAAGAGAAAGCAGATGTAGAAACTCGTAAATTCATCGAGGAAAGTTGGAGTAGCTTCATAGCTCGTGAGGAAGGGTTAAGATATATCGAAGAACAAAAAAGGAAAAAAGCTACCAAGACAAAATAGATACATTCAAGACCTCACTTTTCAGGAGTCTTTCTGATAAGAATTTCATTTGGTTACATGTCTATGCTGGTGATTGATGGGAGAAAGACGCGGGGGCACCTATATCTAATTATGTCCAACTTTTCCATTTTTCTATTCTGGCAAAAACTGTTTCAATAAGCAAATCATTGTCTTTTGATATACGTGCATGCCAGTTTCTCATATTGAACCCAAGGGCTCTTCGCCAACTGTAGTTTTCCTTAATGTATTTGGTCAGTTTCATCCAGTTCTACCTCAAGCTCTTGTCCAAGATTGTCTCTAAACCAACTCAAATCCTGTGAGTCTATTATGCCATCGCGCGGCAGTCATCCTGTGCATTATTATTCACGTCTTTCCCTTAGCCATCGCGCGCGCTTTCAATACAGTTGTCTGCGACTTTAAAAGCTTATATCCAAGCTGTATCGATGCTTGTATCCAATCTTAAGCAGCATTCTCCACCCTAGTTGATTACTGTCACAATTACCCGCTCGCAATCAAATATGATACACTTGAAAAACTCTTCACGTACAAGTGCTACTACGCTTTGATACAACTCTATGCTAGAGGTTACACGGATATCGACACCGAATTTCAAAATGAAATGATAGAGAGAGTAACAAGAGTATTCAAAAGTGACCTGCAACTTCAGGAACTATTTCAGCAGATTAGCAAGGAGATTAGAGACAAACTGACTAAAAGCTTGGTGTTCATGAAGCTTGTTGCAACGAAGCGACCCTAATAGACAAGCGGAAACTGAAAGTTTTAGCTCGCCCTCCTTATTCGTTATGTCGATCTTGGCTTTAGTCCATAAAACAACACTTCTTATCATAATAATATGACGCGCGCTAGAAATAGTCACATGACTTCCTTTTCTTTTTTGCTTCTCCCCCATTTTTTAATCAGTTGATCAATTACTGATTGTATCCAATTGAGTTTACACCTTCATTTGTTTGATTGAAATGTAGTAGTAGACTGTTGGCAGTATTGAGGCAAAGCTGCCTCCGGTAATTCCGACAGCGAAATCCCAAAAAAGGTATATTAGACTCCCTTGCGGAATTGAGAATAAAGGGGGAAAGGATATGAAGTTGAAATATTGGTCACTCGTGAGAAGCAATTGCACGAGAAAGTTCACTAAGTTAAACGGTAGGAGCACAGTAATGCCAGTTAATATCTGAGTGCCCAAAATGGAAAGTTCATTTCCATCAGTGTGACGGTATCCTCTTCTGAAAGCTTCGAGAACCCCTATGTTTCCTGGATCAGCATCACCCGAGCTTTCCACTAGCAACACTGGAAGAACAAGCCAAAGTCTTAACATGATGAAGACGGAAAAAAGGACAATAATCAAGCCAATGACGAAAGCAACAAAAACAGAACGAGTCAAGATCAAAGCCGTCGAAACAACCAAACCTCCGCCAACTCCTAAGGCGAGAACAATACCGAGCATAGCGAAAATATATGATAAAACATTCAGCACTCGAGACAAACCGCCTTTAAAGACCAGACGCAAACTAACATTTCCCCCCTCAAATCCCTGCGAAACAACGACGGGAAAACCTATCGCTGCTATCAAATAAACTATGAGAGAGACAAGAAGGTCAAGGACGTGACTGACAGTCAACAGACTGTAGTAACCAAGATCCAATCGCCACCATGACACCAAGATCGAACCGCCAGGCAACAGCACCCCCAATCCCAGCTGGTCTGGAATTGTCGGTATAGATACTAGCAGATTGACAATAGACGAATATTGCCTTGGCAATTCTATAACCATTCTGTATCCCCATAGTCCAAACTGCCAAAACCAATTGCAGGTTAGGAACCACCCAACTAGTCCAACAAGTTGCACTATTCCGGCAAACAATATAACCTTAGGGTATTTCACCATGAATTTAAGCGTGCTCTTCCAAGATTCTATCGCAAATGACATGCTCAATTCTTGCGTGATTTTTCTGATTTAACTCTTATGTTTTAGACTTCTCTACTTCGCGCGCGCGCGGATCCCAAAATTATGTAGGGAGCCACAAGGGAAGTAAGCCACGCCCATTACAATAACTTCCTGATTATCCATTTCAGGAGTTATTTCTTTAGAAGAATGAGTTCTTTTCCACTGATTTTTCATTCAAACACCTAAAGAGGATTAGATTGTGGAAATAATAAACACTTACTCCAATGAGCTCCTTCTCAAAACTCACGCACGCGCGAAGGGAATCAGTTTAGAAAAGAAATGAAATCTAGAAGTTTCTTCTGCAACTTCACTCACCATTCATCCAATTCATGCCCACAATGTTGCAAAAGTATCTCTCCCTATCTGGGACAACGGTATGAGATCAACCTGTGCCTTCAAAACCACTGCAAAGCCGAAATTCCTCAACTATCATTTTAATTCGCGGTGATAACTAACTACCTATATTTATACAAATATATCCATTGGTGGTAATATCATGCAAGAATCAACATCTATGTTGGAGCGAAAATCGATGAAGAGAATGCTTACGTAGCAATGTAGATTACGTTGCACTTAGCTTCCATTTGGAGCCCTCAGGTGTATCTTCTACCGTCACGCCCAACTGATTCAGTTTTGCCCGAATCTCATCTGACAACTCGAAGTTTCCTTTACGACGCAAATTCTCTCTCAATTCCGCTAGAAGATTCACCAGCTCGCCAATGATTTTCTTATCAACTTTCTGAGGTCTCTCCTTCTGAAAAAACCCGATAGTATTTCCCAACTGGAAGAAAACATTGTACACTTCCTTAAGCAGCTTGGTGCTCCCCTGCTTCTGTTCCGCCAGAAATCTGTTTATTTCTCTGGACAACTCGAACAAGGAAGCCAAGGCTCGCGGAGTGTTAAAATCGTCGTCCATAGCCTCTGCAAATGCGGCTCTAAGCTTTTCGACGTTCGTTTCGAATGTTTTCTCCCCCTCCGTCAGTTCTCTTCCGACCGAACGGTCCATAGCCTCTTCTAAACCATTCAAGGTATTGTGGAGCCTTTCCAGACTAGTCTCAGCATTTCTAAGCTTTTTCTCAGTGAAATCTATCTCGCTCCGGTAGTGGGTGGATAACACAAAGAGTCTAATGGCCTCAGCGTTGTATTTTTCTAAGGCTTGCCTCACAGTAATGTAGTTTCCTAAAGACTTAGCCATCTTCTCTCCATTAATGGTAAGTAAGCCTGTGTGCATCCAGTACTTAACAAACGGCCTCTTTCCAATCAAAGCTTCACACTGAGCAACCTCGTTTTCGTGATGAGGAAAAACTAAGTCACGGGCACCACCATGAATGTCAAATTGAGGTCCCAGGTATTTCAAACCCATAATTGCACATTCGATATGCCAGCCAGGAAAACCATAACCCCAGGGACTCCACCACTTCAGCAAAGCGTCCTCATCAGCCCTTTTCCACAACGCAAAATCTCTTGGATCTCTTTTATCCGGATGAACCTCAAACCTGGAACCAGCCAGCATAGCTTCAGGCTTGACCTTAGAAAGTTTCCCATAATCTTTAGATTTGGACACGTCGAAAAAGACGTTTCCGCGAGCTTCGTAGGCATATCCTTTCTCTATCAGAGATAACACGGCTTCAATCATCTCCACTAAATGTCCCGTTGCTCTAGGAGAAATGTCAGGCCTCTTCACCCCTAATGAATCCAAGTCTTTGAAGTACTCCCTCATGTAGAACTCCACCAACTGCATAGGCTCAACCCTCTCTTCCTTCGCCTTTCTCACAATCTTGTCCTCGGCCGTGTCTTCCGTTAGATGCCCAACATCCGTGATGTTCTGAACATAATGAACCGAGAAGCCCTTAGCCTCCAGCCAACGAACGATGATGTCAAAGACAATGTAGGTTCTGGCGTGACCTAAATGAGCCCAATCGTAAACCGTGGGTCCACAAACATATAGTCCAACGCGCTTCTTTCTCAAGGGCCTAAATTCCTCAATTCTACCGTTCATAGTGTTGAAAACCTTTAACACCATTCTCACCTAACCTCCACTTGTTATCTCACTGTCACACTCTTAGCAAGACTTCTCGGCATGTCAGGATCATAAGGACAATAATACTTTCTCTTTCTAATCCGGCTCCATGAACAAAGCTTCACCCAATCCTGACAAAGTGCCAAGACCGCATTGGTTGCTTCGATCTTTTGATATCGGAGCTTGACCGGATTTTCTATGCCTTCTACGGCAAGGTATTTGACCCAAAAGTTGAAATCATCAGTCTTTATCCGCCAGTCGTTGAGAGTTGCACTAAACTCAGCCCGGAATTTCTCACTTGAAAGCTTTATCACGCTGCTTCAACTCCTGTAAAACTATTATTCATTCCTCCCCATAAGACATCCATCTCAACGGAAGCAGCATTTTCTTAAACATCTCTGCTTGCTCAATAGCATCGTCTAATGCGTTATGAGTATGTTTTCTATCTGACTGAAACCTGGGATCCAGTCTTCCTTTAGAAGTTTCACCCCAAGTTTTTTTCCCAAACTTCCCCATATAGTAAGCTTTGATGTCTAGACCGCTTATTCCGTAAGGATTCTCACCCAAAAATCTGTGGAAATAATAGTTGACAAAGCTCCAATCAAACGTCGCATTGAACGCAACAAAGATAGGTCTTCGGCCCAGAGAGATGTCTCTTGTCCATTTTCTAAATTCGTACATTCCGATTTTCGGTTCGATACCTGCTCTCTTCAGTTTCTCCAAAGAAAAACCTGTAATTTGAATAGCCTCCAGAACATACTTGTCGCTGATAGGTTTGAATTCTCTGTAGAACGTCTTCGATACGTCAAAGACTGGGCAAGCACCCAGCGAAAGCATGCTATATTCTCCAGGAATCGGACCCGAGGCTTCGATATCCACTGAAATGAACATTTCCTTTCGCCTCACATCACATCCCTGCAAATCATAATAGAGAGTTCATTCTTATTACATTCATGCGACACAGGGTCTTGTTCACTTCGGACATCCATGGAAACGAAGGCCAGTATCGAAAGCTGGTAAATTACGCTATAAGAATCAGAGCAGATTCCATAGTTGTCAGTGGAGATATAGCTCCGCTAGTTTCGGACAAATATCTGATAAAGAGTCAGAGACGGTTTCTCAGAGATAGATTACCAGAATTACTGAATCCGCTAAGAAAGGATTTGCCTGACTCAAGATTGTTTTTGATGATGGGTAATGAAGACTGTGCGTCGAATATGGATGTGCTAGAGAGAGAAGATCCTGAACTATTCAGGATGGTTCATGAAAAAAGAATAAGACTTACTGAGGAATTTGATATTGTGGGCTATCCATACGTTCCTATCACGCCTTTTATGTTGAAAGATTGGGAAAAATACGATCTAAGCGAGACACCAAGAGATCTGCTTGAGACTTATACGTTAAGGAAGGCCACTGAATACAAGCTTTTTGGATACAAAAGCACAAAAACTGGTTGGAAAAGATTCAGATTTGATCCTGAAATGGAGAAGATAGACTCGATTCAAAAAGATCTGTCTGATGATTTATTCTGTGAAAACGCAGACAAGACCGTTTATGTTTTTCATGCACCCCCTTACCAGACGAATCTTGATCTGGCCTACGGTAGAGACCATTTGGGAAGCATAGCCATAAGATTGTTCATCGAAAAACAACAACCCTACCTTACTCTACACGGGCATATTCACGAGACAGTTGATTTATCCGGAAACTTTCAGCAGAAGATTGGAAAGACATTGTGTTTCGCTTCCGGAAATTATCCGTCTGTGCCTCGGTTATCGGTCCTAGTCTTCGATTTGTACGATCTTCACACTGGAACAAGAAATACAATATGACGGCAGAGCGTCACTGTTGTATACAAAGCTCGATGGTACTAGAGTTCTAGTATTCACCTGGGTTAAGAGTGTCTATTCTTTCTGTGTTTCCAAAGTATCCAAAGAATTGCGGGAAGCATAAATAGTCCTCCAATGGTCGTTGCTTCGCAGGGGTAACCATCCCAGAATCCTTTAATCAGAGCAAAGAGACCAGCAGCAAGAAAGCACAATGAATAGCCGTACGAACCTAGAAAAGATCGTGTAGATTCCAGTGACTCGACCCTTCTTAATTCCTTGGCGTAATCTTCGTAGTGAACGTGGTATTTCTCCCCTAAGACCTTTCTGAAATCTGGGGGAAAAACTCCCCGGTAGACCAGCAAATCCTCCAATTCATGAAGTGAGCGTCTGAGGTTCTCTAATTTGGATGGATAACGGATTCTGACATAGATAGAACCACCCAGGCATACAAACCCTCCAGCAGCGAAAAAGGCTCCAACTAGTCCATAAGATACGGGATCCGCTACATATCGTATTCGTCCAATTGTGTACAATGTTACGTCAGCAACGACCAACCAAATGATGAAAACACCGAGCAACATCACGACAAGACCCGCCAAGAATATCCAATGAACATTTCTCAAGTCCCTATCATAACGAGCAATCTTACGCATGAGAGCAGCTCGATCATAGAGTAATCGCCTGTCACCCGATATGGGTCTCCTGCTAGTCATCAATCTCTCCCCTTCTCAGGATCGAAGCGCACGTCACACGTGCACGCCTCGGCTTCTAGAGGGTTTGCATAACAGTAGATGCAGCCGTTGGGACAGATCATGGAGTACCATCCGATGTCTATGCTGCGAGTGCATTTGCACAGTTCCCTCTGCCCCGTTGCTCTGCCTTCGTGGTAAGGTTCTCTGTCAGGGTGTAATCTCTGCAACTCTGCTCCACCAATACAGCCCATGTTCCTTATTCCCATTTCCTCCAATTCAGGGTCAACGCAGCATCCTCTCAATTCTATATCATACTTCTGAGCGTTTTCCACGAGGTATCTGGCTTGTTCCTCAAGGTCGAAGTCTGCTATTCCTATTCCCCGTTTATCCAATCTCTTCTTCACTTTCTCATAATAGGTTCCCCAGCTAACCCTGAAGGTTTTTACGCCTATGGGAGCTACGAGTTCTAACATTTCTGGGAACTTGTACAGGTTCGTGAAAGCATTTTTTAACATAAAACTATGTTGAAATGTTAGTTCAGGTACTAACAAACTACTAACAACTCGTTAGTCCAAAAAAGTGTTAACAAATTTTCTCTAGCAGAGGGCTTCTTTTGCCAAAATAACCGTTTTCCTTCGTGTTAACAAATTGGTTGTGGACTGAGGGCTTGTTATGTTAACAAATCTAAAATCTCCTCGTTTTGGGCTTGTTTTTTCGTGTCAATAGAGTATTTGTTAACACGGAGATTTAAGCTTCTTTTCGTAGACAATCCATTGGAAATTAACATTACACAAAATCCTTTCTGTTAACACTATTTAAAATTTAAAAGACTCTCAAATCAGACTCTATTCAAGTCTCGAAAAAAACGTTTTACACTGAAACTGTGTAAACTATCCATTGAAACAAAAAGTATAGCCCTATCTCTTCAATCCTTCCTTTAAATCCAAAAAAGGCAAAAACCGAAGTCTTCAATAAAAACATATTCAATGTTAAACATGACTAGCTGTTTTTTACTCAAAAAGGTAGGTAACTGTGCAAAAAATGTCACTTAGATTTAGAATCCTCTTTTACTATGGTCTTTTCCTTGTCTCTAATGAACCTACGCATATTATGACACATTACTCTTTTTCTCCATGCAAAATTTCGTCAAGTTCCCTAGAAGCCCACACCCAAAAGTTGACTTTCTCCTCATGGTAATAGGGATCAGTCCACAAAGGCAAAAAGGAAACATACACCACTATTAGAATGAATAAGAAAAGCTCAATTTTCAGCCAGTTTTCCCAAGAAGTGGATGTTCACTCCTGTTTGTTTCTGTGATTCAGCCTGACAGTACGTCACTCATTCTCAAAGAGCAGCTGACTGGTACAAAATAAATGATAATATAAAAACTAATGCTGTAAAAAATGATATTAGAGAGAGTACTAGTTTCTGAGCTGTATGTGAAACTACTTTGAAGTTCAGAACCAAGGTGTTTTCTGCAAAATTCTGTGCTAACAGTAACGACTGGCTAGTTGAGACTGACGATTTTCTGTTCACTGTTAGAAATGTAACTGTCAAAGGGTATGTGGGAAGTCTCAAACAAAATTATCAAGTCCTTCGTGGAAGGAATGTGGATTTTGAGTTCAAGCGAGATTGGATAACAATTTTGAAGTCTGATTCCTTGCATACCAAATCGTTGTACAAAGATCTTTACAATCCAGATATGCCACGCAACCTAGCAAAGGTCATTACTGTATAGTCAGTGCATAGAGGTAGTTGAAATTAGAACTTGCAGCAAGAAATATGATATATCCATTATTATTTATGTCTAGACATGAAAGAGAAGATGTGGAGTATAGCCAGAGCTGTTCTACTGGATAAGCGGTTGGTTTCAGTGGGGTGTTTGCTCTTGGTCTTGGTTTTGATAGATGACCGATTGCCTTGCGGAATACACCCTGCGATATCAGAGCTTGATACTCTTGAACATTTCGTGTTTGGTTTTTTTCTTTCAGACTTTGCAAGCAACATTGCCAACTCGACGGGGCTTCATGAGACACTAAACGACAAATATGGGCAAGGAAAATCAAGGAAGATAGATTTGCTCGCGCGCGCGCTCACGAACGCCAATCTACCCTCATATTTCCCAGAGACAGGTCCACGACCTGAGACCTTGTAGACAATGTCCTCCGACACCATCTTGTTCACAGCCTCCAAGTCGTTCCTGTTGAAAGCCTCCCAGATATGCATAAGCAAAGTCACATTGTTCTTTCCTTTTGTATCTGTCACGTTTTCACTCTCCTTTTATTGCCCTTATCCCCTTCTGTATAAAGAGGGTTTCCTTGGTTTCTCTGGCTCTATAAATAGTTGCTCGCGCATACCAAGTATATTTCACAAACGATAAGTCATCTGGGGAAATATTACGATTGAGGCAACTTGACTTATTTTCAAGAGAAAGGTTAGTTATCTGTGGAAACTGGGAAT